>Ga0222713_10003891_pt1 | contig 15193 bp, 20 predicted proteins | sample C33_649DmetaG_FD_165061 | JGI IMG/M metagenome (GOLD analysis project Ga0222713, IMG submission 165061) | Estuarine water microbial communities from San Francisco Bay, California, United States - C33_649D | ecosystem: Environmental > Aquatic > Marine > Unclassified | place: USA: California...
TGCAAGGACCTACTGGATTGACTGGACCGACAGGACCTACGGGGGCTACTGGACCAACAGGACCTGCAGGACCTACAGTGTATCCTGCTGCTGGTATTGCTAACTCAACTGGAACAGCTTGGGGAACTTCTTATTCTGCTTCTAATACAATACCTGCAAACTTTATACCTACTCTAAATCAGAATACTACTGGTAATGCTGCAACAGCCACAACTGCTACAAACCAATCAGGTGGTACTGTAAGTGCAACAACAGGTACGTTTAGCAGTACGGTAACAGCACCTAACTATTGTGACTCAACAGGGTCATATAACGTAAATTTAGGTTCAGGCGGTGTTGCAGGAAGAGCTGTTGTTGCTGGCTATAGTGGCGGTGCTTACGGTGGAATAGGTTATAACTTAACACATACTAGTACCTCAAATACATACACTGCTCCAGGTGGTGACCCTTCATCGTATATAAGGTTTGATAGTGGTGGCTTTGTCTTTTTAGGAGCTCCAGGCGGGTCAGCAGGTAGAACTCTTTCTTACACATCTTTAGTATCAATAAGTTCTGGCGGTGCGTTAACTGCGGCTAGCAACGTAACAGCTTACTCTGATGAACGCTTAAAGAAAGACTGGGCTAACTTATCTCCTACATTCTTAGAAGATTTAGCTAAAGTTAAATATGGTACTTATACACGTATTGATACAGGTGAACGTCAGGTTGGTGCTTCAGCTCAAGACATGCAAAAGGTTTTATCTGAAGCTGTTAACGTAGGTACTGATGATGACAAAACATTATCATTAGCATACGGTAACGCTGCTCTTGTAGCTGCTATTGAATTAGCAAAAGAAGTACAGTTATTAAAAGAAGAAATTAAACAATTAAAACTTAAAATGTAAATAGAGGACAACTATGAATACATTACCTTATTATTGGGTAAGACAAGAAGCAATCCCCCACATCCTATGTGATGAGATTGTTAAAGAGAAACAACTGTTACAAACCATTGATGCCACTATAGGCACCGAAGGAAAAACAACAGATGATTCAATAAGAAAGACTAATGTATCATGGTTGCCTCGCAATCATTGGCTAGAGGGTATTCTTCACAATAATGCTCTCTACGCTAATAAAGAAGCTGGTTGGGATTTTAATTTAACTCATTGTGAACAAGTTCAATTAGCTGAATATAAAGAAAATCATTTTTATGATTGGCATGAAGATACATTCTTCTTATCAGGAGACTCTGATAGGAAGCTAACTTCAATAGCTTTACTGAATGATCCATCAGAATTTACTGGTGGTGAATTTCAACTTCGGAATACTAATGTTCCTCCTTTATCTAAAGGAGACATTATAGTATTCCCCTCATTCTTAACCCATAGAGCAACAAAGATTTTATCTGGTATCAGATATAGTACTGCTCTGTGGATACACGGACCACGATTTAAATAGGAGATATTATGCCATTACCAGCATCAGGTGAAATTACGATGGCTCAGATTAACGCTGAGTTTGGTCGTGGTAACGATTTAAATTCTTACCGAGGAACCCAGTGGTATACTGCCGCTGGGGGTTCGGGCACATTCTCTACTGGTGCTATTAGCTTTAGTGACTTTTATGGTAAACAATTAGCTTCTCCTACTTTTAACTTCACCATATCATCTCATCAAGATCAAGCTAACTTAAGAACTCTTGCAGTAAATGCGGGGTGGAATCAATCAGCTCCTGTAATAGCCACTGTTGCTAGTGGTATCTATATTTATTCTACTAATACTGGTGGAGCTGCCTTAACTATTGATGGCTCATTTCCAAGTGGTGTGACCTTAATTAATAATGGTTTCATCATGGGTATGGGTGGTCACGGTGGAGGTGCCATTTACAATGGTACTACAACTACTTATAATTATGAACTTCAGGCAGGTGGTCCAGCTATTTCGTTAGGTGTCTCTTGCGTCATCCAAAATAACTCTTATATTGGAGGAGGTGGTGGAGGAGGAGGAAACGTAGCAGCAGTTAGCTACTTAGGTGGTGGTGGGGCAGGTGGTGGTGGTGGTGGTAGCTACAACAACAATGGAACTTGGACTTATGGTGGTGCAGGTGGTGGTCTAGGCGCCTCTGGAGGTGATGGTGCTCAAACAGGATCTACAGGCGGTGGTGGTGGTAGGATCATGCCTGGAGATAACAGTGTAAGAACAGCATCTGCTACTTCAGGGTCTATTACAGCAACAGCTAGTTCTACAGGTGGTGGTGCAAACAATGCGGGAGTTGGGTATGCTACTCCTTCTCCAAATACTGCACCAGCGGGAGCAAGCCAATTCTTTGGTGGTTTAGGGGGACAAGGCGGTGGTACAGGAGGAGTGTATGCGGGTGTTGGTAATACAAATACGTATACTTCTTTTACCTATGCGGGCGGTGGTGGTGGTGGTTGGGGAGCTTCAGGAGGTGCTAGTATGGCATATTCTTCTACAACTCTTTCAGCCTCTAATCCAGGTGCCGCAGGTGGAAAATGCGCTAACCTTAATGGCTATTCAATTACTTGGTCAGCAACAGGTACAAGATATGGAGGAATATCCTAATGGAAACAAAATACGCTTTATTAGACCCAGCAAATGGTTCTTATAATTATTTTAATACTGAAGAAGAGATAAAACAAGAGCTTGCTAAAAAAGCACTTAAGTTTTATATAACTCATGCTCATGGCATTGCTTATTCAAAAATAGAAATAGATGAAAATGGTTGGGAAACATGGGAAGAAAAAAATAATGTTTTTCTTTTAGATACAAAAGCTGTTGAAGAATTTATTGCAAGTAAAATATGATTATTCCTGATACATGGCTCTCTACCGAAGAATTTGTTAAATGGTATATTGATAACAAAACACCATTTATGCCCCCACCAAATGTAGAAATTTTTAGAACAGATGATGCAACCTCTTTTTGTATGTTTCGAAAAGGGCAATTCCAAGTTGAATTATATCTAATCCATCCACAACCAAATGTTCCTACTCATGAACATCCTTTTGTAGAAGTAGTAGAAGTAGCTGTTACTAATACAACAATAGATATAATTCCTGTATTAAAAAACGGTCAATCACACGGAACAGGTATTAGAGAAAAAGCAAATATTATTGGTTATCCTTTAATATCAATACAACGTTGGCATCCTAAAGTATTACCTACAACTGTATCTGTACAGTGGAAAGGCAATACAGTAGGACCAATACATGAACAATTAATTAAGCGCTTCCATCCTGATGCTTATATAATAGATGGTTACGCAGATGTAACAAGGACAAAAAATGAATTGGAAAAATGTTGAAGACTTTGCTAAATGGTACAAAATAAATAAGTATCCAATTAGACCTCCTCAAAAAGACCCTGTTTATGTAACAGAGATTAGTATGAGCTACGTTTTATTTAGAGAAGGTCAATTTCAAGCAGAATTATACTTAGTTAAACCCAATACAAGTTCACCTGATCATAGCCATCCAGGAGTAGAAAATATTATTACTCTTTGGGGTGGTGATATTGGTTTAAGAGCAGATAGTGTTGATTATGGTATGATGAAAGATATGGAATTGTTCGGTATGCAATGCAATCCAATTAAAAACGGTTCTACTCATGCGTTAGCTTGTGGTGATCGTGGTGGTGCTTTTCTTAGTTTAGAAAAATGGGATGAAGGTATTAAACCAACTAGTGTAACTATTCGTTGGGAAGGAGATACATGTGGTGACATGCATACTTCTCTCGTTGATCTTGATTGATATCCTTTAATAAACTTAAAGAATTATTTCCAAGTGATACTTGGGATGTAAGTTATTTGTCTGCTGAAAACCTTTTGCGTTGTGCATTATCACCTATCAAACACAAATGGAATTACGTAGGGGAAGATTTTACTAACGGTATTAGATTTAACCCTACTAATGCTATTGTGTTAATAAAGCAAGGACACACTTGGGATTACACGCTCTGCAGAGAAGCAGAGGATATCTTAAAAAATAATGATATAGTTGGTTGGCATCAAGTTTACACTAACTATAAAGAAGCCGCTTTATTATCAGGCTTAGGAGTAAGAGCAAGGAACTCTTTAATTTATTCTTATAAGTTTGGTTTTGATTGTCATATAACAGTTATTCGTTTTGATCAAGAAATAACTGATATACCAACAAATAAACGTATTAATTTTAAATTATGGAGTAGATGTAAAGGTTGTAATGATTGTGCGGATGCTTGCCCTGTAGGTGCAATTCACAATAAAGAAGAACCTTATTGGATTGATTCTGCTAAATGCCAAGATTTTTGTGGTAAAGGCAATCATCCTACAATACCTTCTGTTGCTACTTTTCTAATTAAAAATGTTTGGATTAATGGAATGCCTCCAGTAGGTTTTCAGGAAGACAAACCCGAAACGTATATGCAAGGAAAAGGATATACGTATGAAGATGGTATAGTTAAACATCAAGGAAAAGATGTTCATATTCCTTTCTGCAGAGAATGTACATCACAACCTAGATGTAGTAAGTGGGATGGAAAATATCCCTATAAAGAACTTGAGGACAAAATAAATGATTAAAGAAATATTCCCTATTAAAATTTACACAGCAGAGTTTCCTGATTACAATCTAATTCAAGAAGACCTTGAAAAAGAAATCAGAAGTTTTTTTGGTGAAGATAAACGTAAATTTTCAGGTCATCGTTTATTCAATAATTCATACTGTTTAGAAGGCAATAAACCATTTGAGGTTAGAAATCTTCATCACAGAACAAAACATCAAGAAGTAATTAGTTGGATACAAGAACATATAAAAACGTATTGGAAAGACTTAGGATACACTAAGTTCCACACACCAGAAATACAACATATGTGGGCTAATTTAACACCTAAAGGTGGTAATGTTATTCATCATAACCATAGCCCATTTGAAATAGCTGGTTCATTTTATGTTAATGCAACACCTGATATGGGTTGTATTGCTATGGTTGATCCTATTGAGGTTATACGTGGTAGATTACCCATCTATGAAAATCCAGAATCTAAACAAGGAAGATATTTCTTTGATCATATAGAGCCACCTGCTCCAGGAAAGTTAGTATTGTTTCCTGGTTGGTTATATCACAAAACACAACCTAATCCAAGTGATCAAGAAAGAATTGTTATGGGGATGAATATATCATGATTTTTCCTTTAGAAAAAGTATTATTAAAAGTAGCAGGTGTTTGTACAGAAGTCCAAGTTAACAATGATATTTCATTTATAGGAAAAGAATATAATGTTAACAAAGAAAAAGTAATAGCTACTTTATGGAATGTAGAATCAACCCTAAATAATTATCTAAGATTATTAGAAGATAACTCATATGAAACTTACGAAGTAATTAGTAATGCTTATATTGGAATAAACACAGATAAGTCCATTGAAGAAAAAGAAGATTCTTATTTTGTATTTTTAAATAGAAATACTTTTCATTACAAAATAATTAAAGGGTCATATGAAAGTATGCCACTAGAATTAAAAGAAAAAGTAAAAAATATTCCTTTTAAAGATAATATTTATGCTTGGTATATTCTAGATAATGATTTAATATTAAATATTATAGGAGAACCCGATGTCAGATGAAGTAACAGGTAAGGATATTGGCGCTCTCGAAGCACAAGTATCTATATTAGTTAATGAAGTACACTTACTACGCAAAGAAATGGCGCAAGTAAACGCAGTAATTAACCAAGGCAAAGGTGGGCTATATGTCCTCTTGCTAACAGCAGGTGTATTAGGATCAGGTATTACTCTATTAATTAAAAAATTCTTTGGAGGATAACATGATCAAAAAAGGTAAAGAAACATTTTCAGGTTTTAATAAACCTAAGAGAACACCAAATCATCCGACTAAGTCTCATGCAGTATTAGCTAAGTCAGGTGACACAGAAAAAGTTATTCGCTTTGGTGCACAAGGAGTTCAAGGTAGTCCTGATGGTTCTAAGCGTAATGAAGCTTGGAAAGCTAGGCATGCTAAAAATATTGCTAAGGGTCCACTCTCAGCAGCTTATTGGGCTAATAAAGTTAAGTGGTAATTAAAAGGATATTTTATGATACCTGTATTATCTATACTAGAAATAGGTGCTAAGTTACTCGATAAAGTAATTCCTGATAAGGATGCTAGAGAGAAGGCACAAGCAGAGCTAATCAAAGCTGCTCAAGACCAAGACTTTCAACTAGCATTAGCACAGATCAAAGTTAATGAAGAAGAAGCTAAGTCAGAGAACATCTTTAAATCAGGATGGAGACCGTCTATTGGATGGACTTGTAGCGTATCTTTCATGCTACACTTTGTAGCCTTTCCTATCGTTGATAAGATTATGGTTGCTCTAGGTCATCAAGCCTTAGCTATTCCTTTTGACATGACAACTCTTATGACTGTCTTAGGTGGTTTGCTAGGTATCGGTGGCTTACGCACGTATGAGAAAGTAAAAGGTATTCAATGAACCTAATACTAAAACGTATACATTTTGGTGATACATTTGCTGTTGGTAAATTATATTGTAATGACAAGTTTATTTGTTATACACTAGAAGACAAGGTAAGAGAAATAGAAGGTCAACCAGTTAGTTCATGGAAGGTACAAAATGAAACAGCAATCCCCACAGGAACTTATGATGTTTCTATTACCTTCTCCAACAGATTTCAAACTAGATTACCTTTACTCGCTGATGTTCCTGGGTTTACAGGTATACGAATACACACTGGTAACTCTTCCAAGAACACTGAGGGCTGCTTACTCGTTGGCATGACATGGGATGGTAAGTCTGATTGGATTGGTTCTAGCAAAGTAGCGTATAGTATTCTAGAACCATTGATTCAAGAACCTTGTTCTATATCAATAAGTTAGCCCAGCTCTAAGGGAGAATCCCTCCGTTGGGTATATTAATAATAAGATTAATTTAAGGAGGTAGGTTGATGCCTATTCAACAAATAAAAGACTTAGGTACTGCTGGGGTAATTAAAGATATGCCTCCAGTAAGCTTAGCTCCTAATGTATTCACAGATGTAAATAACGTTAGATTCGATAATAGTGCTATTCAGACTATTACAGGAGAAATTCTTTATTCTCCTTCTATTTCTATTGCTCCTGATTTTGGTATTCATTGGAGAAGACCAGATCAAGGGTATAATATCTTTGCTAAGAACGGTAATATTGTTCGAGTAGATGCTGCAGGCAATTCCTCAGCAATGCTTACTAGCACAGCTACAAAATATAATAACAGTAAGTGGGATGCTTGTACATTCAATGGTGGCTACGCTGTTATCATGAACAATGGCAAGTCAACTCCTTTGTTCTGTTTGTATGGTGACAATACTGCTGGTTCTGCTTTTGTAGAACTTCCAGGATGGAACTACGCAGCAGGATTAACTGTTAATGCTAAGATTGTTAGACAATTAGGTTATGCTTTGGTTGCTTGTAATCTTACTATCACTGATAATGGTGTAGTAACTAATGCACCAAACACTATTAGGATTTCTGTTCAAGCTGCTCCAGGAAATATCCCCGCTGTATGGCAACCAGGAACTACTACAGATACTGCTGATGAATTTGAATTAAGTACTACATCACCTATCCTTGAAGCAGGTGAGCTTAGAGGTAATCTCTATGTGTATTCTTCTGATGCTATTAACGTAGTTACTATTGGTCAATCTATTACCAGAGTACAACCTTATGCTAAAGGTTATGGTATTCTTAATACTCGCTGTTTAGCTGAGTTTGATGGTCAACATTTTGTTGTTGATCGTAATGATATTTATATTCATGCTGGTTCAGGTGGTATTAAATCTATTGCTAACTTTAAAGTAAGAGACTTCTTCTTTAATAACGTTAACCAAGCAGCAATCGATAAAGTATATGTACAACGTAACTCTCGTAATGATGAGATATGGATTCATTACCCTTCTGGTTCTAGTACAGTATGTAACAAGGTAATGATTTACCAGTACCGATTAGATAACTGGACATTCAGAGATGCTCCTGGAACTACTAGCTCTTTTGAAGGACCTAGTCCAGAAAGTAATTCTTTCTTTTATGGTAAAGAAACTATTTATTCTACCACAGGAACTACACGAGTATTCCTTATGGATCGTGGATATCAAATGTGGAATGGTACTGCTCTTGCTAGCTATGTTTCTTATGTAGAACGTACTAAATATGTTGCAGGAGATTTAGGTACTTCAACAATTATTAATTCTTTGTATCCTGTATTTGATACAGTACCAAGTAACTCAACTATTAATATTGCTATTACAGGTCAGAACAACTATATTGAACCAGCTGATTTTTCTAATGCAGATGGTAGAGATATATTTGTGTTTGAACCAAACAATGAGCGAGCACAAGGCTATAAAGTAGACCCTAGAGCTACTGGTCGATTACTTAATTATAAAATTTATTCAAGTGGGTATTGGCGATTAGCTTTACTAGGTGTAGATGCTGGTCCTATAGATAGGAGATAATATGAGTAGTCCTCCGATTACAGGTAATAATGACTTAGATGCTTATCTATACAGTCTTCAATTAGGTATTGAAGCAACTGGTACAGGAACTGGCACAGCGGCACCTACTACTGTTAATTCAAATGATATTGTGGCTGATTACTACCCTAACCAATATATGCAAGTTAGATATGCTGATGATAACGTTGGCACTAACATAAGTGTTGATCAAGCTAATAAAAAGTTTTATGGATTATATAATTCTAATTCTTTCTTAGCTTCAAACAACCCAGCAGATTATACTTGGTTTGAATTAACAGATACTTTTGGTACTGATAAGTTTTTATTCTTTACGGTATTACGTGGTAGAAATTTAAAGCTAATTATTGCTTCGGTTATCCCAACAACATATTGGGCTGAATGTCCTACAACATATATTGATCTAGATGTTATCAGCGAAGGATATATTGATAACACTGATTTCTTTGATGGATACGAACCAGTAGCAATTGTTAACGGTTTACCCAATGCTTCTACCTATACTGGTCCTAATATTGTTTATGATACTGTTACTAATAAAATGTATCGTTGGCAAGCAGGTCAGTGGTGGAGTAACGTGTTAGCAGCTGATATTGAAGGTGCTTTAGGTTATGCTAACTTTAGTAACTCACTAAGACCCGTTGAAGTAGTATCTGCATTACCCACCACAGGAAACTTTGTTGGTCGAGTAGTCTTATTAATTTCAGATGGGAAAATCTACAGGTATGCTTCTACAGGTTGGACTGCTGAAGTTCCTACTACAGATCTTACTGGTACTATTACTAATACGCAAATAGCTAATGGTTCTATTTCAGGTACTAAGTTTGCTAGTGGTATTGAACCCGTAACTATTGTTACAACTGTACCAACTGTTAAATCAACATCAACTATTTTCAATAGTACTGATGGTAAAATTTATAAATGGAATGGTACTGCTTATATCGCTACTATCCCTTCTACAGACATTTCGGGTACATTAGCAGATGCTCAAATTGCTTCTCTTGCTGCTTCTAAAGTTACTGGTCAATTAACAGACACTCAGCTAGCTGCTATTTCAGCTGCTAAAGTTACTGGTCAAATTGCTGGAACTCAAATTACTGATGGAGCAATATCTACAGCAAAGATTTCTGCTGGTGCTGTTACAGCTAATGAGATTGCAGCGAATACAATCACAGCTGCTAAGATAGCTACAGGAACTATCACAGCTACTCAGTTAGCTGCTGGCTCTGTTACCACTGCTAAGTTAGCAGCAGGAGCTGTTACTGCTAACGAGATTGCGGCTAATACTATTACTGCTTCTCAGATTGCAGCTAATACAATTACTTCTTCTCAGATTGCCGCAGATACAATTACTGCAGGGCAAATAGCAGCAGGAGCTATCTCTGCTTCAGAATTAGCTGCCAACGCTGTTACTGCTAATGCTATTGCTGCTAATGCTGTAACAACTGCTAAGTTAGATGCCTTAGCTATTACTGCTGACAAGATTGCTGCTAATGCTATTACAGCAGGTAAGATAGCAACTGATGCTGTTACTGCTGGCACTGTTGCCGCAGGAGCTATTACATCCGATAAACTTGCTGCTAACTCTGTTATTGCGGGTAAGATTGCAGCAGGGGTTATTACAGCTACTGAATTAGCTGCTGGTTCTGTTACTGCAAGTAAAATATCTGTAACTGATTTATCAGCTATTAATGCTAACTTAGGTACTATTACAGGTGGTAGTTTAAACATTAACAATAAGTTTGTTGTTGATTCAACTGGTAATGCTACTATTAAGTCAGCTACTACGGGTGAGCGATTAGAGATTACTAATAGCACAATTAAAGTGTATGATGCAGCAGGTATTGTTAGAGTAAAGATAGGTAACTTAGCTTAAGGAATTATTATGTCATATGGTATACAAGTTCTAGGGGCTGATGGTTCTATTGGTTTACAAATCGATCAGAACTTACCTATCATTATAGCAACAGGTTCTTTTACATTACCTGCAGGACAATACGGGGGTACATATGCTGCCCTTGTATTGCCAACAGCTTATCTTAATGTGCCATTAACAATGACTGTAGCTCCTTCCATTATGGATAGTCTTGTTGGTTGGAACTTTTCATTCTCAAAATATTATGATACAGCAACCTCTACTTGGTATATGATTATTAATTGTTTGACTTATCCAACAGTTAATCATGTAGCTCAAACAGTAGTATACAACATTATAGCGTGGTAATATGACATACGGAATAGAAGTTACAAATACAGATGGATCGATATTAATCGGTGATGTTCCTCCTTTATTACAAGTTACTCAGCAAGGTAGCATAACTATTCAGACAATCAATAATGATATCTATGGTTATAATAATACAACACTAGGAACTTATTTTGGTGTTGCTAAATTACCTGCAGCAGTTAACGGAAAGAATTGGGCATTTAGTTTTTCTGGTACAGCGTTAATTACTGTTCCTTACGGATATGCAGGTATTCCTGAAGTATATTGGGGAGTCTTTTGTGTAGTCTGTAATAATGCAGGTACAGCGACTCCCGCTTTACTATTTCCTAAAGCATGGATTGGTCAATCAATTAGCTATGTATTACTAGATTATCCTACCTCTGCAACCTCTGGTTGGGGTATTGAATTACGTAATTCAGCTAACCAAGTTATTTTATCTACAGGTAATCCTTTATTTGTATTTAAAGACCAAGTAGTTAATAGTGATATGGGTAGTTTTGCTCCTGATCCTTTTAACCAATCAGTTATTGCTGGTGTAGGTTATGCTGTTAATCTGCCTCATACAGTTCCAGCAGGTAAAACACCGTATATTGTTGGTACCAATATGATGAGGGATTGTTGGGCAGATCCTGTGTTTAATACACAATGGACTAATAATTTATTAACAATGTTTAATATCCATACGATCTATTCAACATATATTAATATGAGAACGTTATATATTCTTTATGCTAATGCTGGATATTATAACTGGTGGAGAAGAACACCTAACACCTCGGTTACTCCTTGGATCCCTTGGTTATTTGATGGTATACAACCCAACTCACTACAGATAGGATACGTGGTATCATGAACAATTATGGAATATTTAATCCTGAGGGTGTAATGACACAATCTCAGGTAGATTTAACTGAACAAGGTTTTAATGCACCTTGGGTATTACTACCAGAAAATTTTGATACAACCAAATTTCTAGGGCTTGCTGATAATGGCGAGTTCATTCCAGCACCTAGTAATGATATGGTCTTTAACAAGGCTACAGGAGTTTGGTCTCCTAATATTGCAGGAAAACAAAGAGATTTAATTTACTTAGTTGAAACACTACTTAAATTAAATTTAGAAAGTAATATTTTATATGATGGCTCTTTATATGCACCAGATGTAGGTAATCTTATTGTATGGAAAGACCAAACACTACCTCCTGATTTTGTTTGGAGAGATAGTGGTAATATTAATCATAGTGTTGATTCTACTTTTATTAATGGTTTATTGTTAGCAATAGCAACAAGAACAAATAACCTATATAGATTATATTGGACTCATAAAGAAGCTATTAGACAATTAGCTACAGTAGAAGAAATAAATAACTATGATGCAACAACAGGATGGGCTGTACAGATATCACAAAATGCGATGTTAAGTCAGTTTAATCCTTTTAACTTAGGATAATGAATGAAGATAAGACTATTACCACCAGAAGAAGTTCTTGATAGGTGGTTGGTATTATCCCCTCTTATTAAAGATGCTTTAGATAAGGGTCAAGGGGAGAATACTCTCCTTGATCATATGAAAAGAATATTAAATTTTAATACACATTGTTGGTTGATTACTGATAATGAAGAAGTAAAAGGAGTAATACTGACAGAATTTATTCAGTATACTCAGCATAGAACATTACACGTTATTACTTTAAGTGGTAATGACTTTGAAGCATGGGTACATCTGTATCCAACAATAGAACAATTTGCTAAAGATGCCGAGTGCAAAGCAGTTGAACAATGGGGTAGACCTGGCTGGGCTAAGGTATTACCTAAATTAGTACCTGGGTTTGAACAAGCCTATGTGGTCATGCGTAAAAACATTGGAGAATAAATAAATGAAAAGAATTCAATTCGTAACTCGTCACAAAGGCGGTGGTGGTGCAGCCCCTACTGAAAGTATCCCTGCATGGGCTAGACCTTATATGGAGAATGTAGCTACAACTGCAGAACAACAATATGAGGCTGGTTCTCTTGGTCGAGTAGCAGGTGAATCTGGTTTACAAAACAAAGCATTTACAACTGGTGCTGCGGGTATTGAATCAGGTATGACAGGCGGTATTGGTGCTATTGAAGGTTCAAGAGCTAGACTAGAAGATATCGCAAGAACAGGTACAGGTTTTACTGGTGGTGAAGCTCTTAAAGCTGGTGCTACACAAGAAGCAGGTCAAGCTATTGCTGGCTTAGGTAATCAATATGGCGCAGCAGGTACATTAGGTTCTGCTCGTAATGCTATTGCTAATAAAGCAGTTGAAGCAGGTCTTGCAGCTAAGTTTGCTGACATTGATCGCACTATTGCTAAAGATGATTTGGCTGCTAAGATGCAAGCTGAACAAGGTATTACCTCAGGAGCTTCTGCAGGTTTAGGCTTGGCTACTTCAGGTACTTCTGCTTTGGCTAACTTAGGTGGTCAAGAACGAACAATTGAACAACAAGAATTAGATAAAGATTTCCAAGCATTAAATCGTTATGCTTCTACAGTATATGGTTTACCTGCTAGACAACAAGCGACATCTAGTAGCGGAGGTAAGTAATGAATATCTGGGATCAATTTGGTCAAGAAGAAGAATTAAAAAAGATGGCTATGCAACAAACACCAGCTAGTGTTGGTGCTCCTCTAGGTGCTCAACCTATGCCTACTGCTACAGAGCAAGCTATGCCTGCTGCTAAGATTCAAGAAGAACAAAGTATCGCTGAAAAAGCTTTAATGCAAGGTGGTATGGGCTTAGCAACTAAGATGGGTGGTAATGTCTTTGATGCTGGCAAACAAGCTATTGGTATGGGTAAAATGGAAGCTCAAGCAGCTCCAGGAATTTCTGTAGATGACTCAGGTGTAGCTTTATTACCTGCTGATGCAGAAGCTATGGGTGGTTTAGGTGGTGCTGACCCTATGAGTGCTGGTGTTAGTGGTGCGTTAAAAGCATTTCAAACAGGTAACGTAGCTGAAGGTGCTGGTACTGCTGCAGGTTCTTATGCAGGAGCTGCTGTAGGTAATGCTATGCTTCCTGGAGTTGGTGGTGCTATTGGTGCTAAAATTGGTGGATACCTTGGTGGTGAAGCAGGTAGTGCTGTAGGAGGAAAATAACAATGGCTCCTTTGTCAAATAAACAAAAGAGAGAAGACTTAAAGTTTCTTACTAAAGAACTTAGAGATAATATTTCTTTTGCTAAAGATCAAAAACGTAAGGATGAGGCTCATCAAGCTAAATTAGCTAAGATGCAAGTACCTCCTATGATGAGTATGCCTAAGCCTACTAATCCTGAAGCTGGTCCTAAGGATAAGATTCCTGCTTTATTAGCTCCAGGCGAAGCAGTTATTCCTGCAAAGGCTGCTCAGAAACCTGAAAACAAACCATTAATTAAAGCTTTGGTTCGTGAAGGTAGGTCGGATCGTAATATGTCTGTGCCTATGCCTAAAGGATTTATGTGTGGTACTGATAAAGTTAAAGGGTATGAGCTGGGTACAATTAATGCTTACGGACCTACACAAGAAGAGATTGATGCTATCAATGCTCAAAGTAAAGGTAGTTCATTAGTAGAAAATATTAAGAATTTGTTTACTCCTTCAACTTATGCTGATGTTAACAAGCCTGTAGAAGTAGAAGTACCTAAGCTTAGTACTAATCTTACTGAAGAAGTTCCTGTAAATGCAACTGGTTTAAATACATTAGAACCACCTGTTGTTAGTTCTCCTGATACTATTGCTATGCGGAATAATAACCCAGGCAATTTAAGATTTGGTGGTGTATATAACAAAGAAAAAGGTATTTACGAAGATACAGGTAAACGCTTAGAAGGTCAAACTGGTTTTGATCCTAAGACAGGCTTTGCTATTTTCCCTGATCATGAATCAGGTCGTGGTGCTTTAGAGAAGCAAATTGTTTTAGATACACAAACAAGAGGAATGACTCTTGATAAGTTTATTACTAAGTATGCTCCAGCTTCAGACAACAATGACCCTAAAGGTTACGCTCAGACTATTGCTAAAGAACTAGGTATTAAACCAACAGACAAGATTCCTGCTGATAAAATTCCTTTAGTTGCTGATGTTATTACTAGAGTAGAATCTGGCGGTAAGTATGTTGTTAATGCTAAACAAAAAGCAGAAGAAGTTAAAGCTAAAGAAGAAGAAGATAAAGGTCCTGAGTTATTAAATGATCTTTCTCTTGTTCCTGAGATTACAATTAACGGAGTGCCACAAGCAACTGCAGTTCAAACAGAAGATTATCTTAAAAATATTCCTCAAGCAGGTGGTACACAACAACAAGAAATGTTGCGTGACCAAGAAACAAAGATTGCCGAAGTACCTAAAACAGATAAAACAATATTAGGTAACTACTATGATTTTGGTAAAGAAACTATTGTTGATGGCTTAACAGCTATTGGTAATAATATTAAAGATCCAAAGGTATTAACTAATAATCTTA
>Ga0222713_10003892_pt1 | contig 15193 bp, 19 predicted proteins | sample C33_649DmetaG_FD_165061 | JGI IMG/M metagenome (GOLD analysis project Ga0222713, IMG submission 165061) | Estuarine water microbial communities from San Francisco Bay, California, United States - C33_649D | ecosystem: Environmental > Aquatic > Marine > Unclassified | place: USA: California...
CAATAATCTGGAATGTAAACACCATTGACATATTTGTATAACATATCTGCAAGACCTTCACAACCCAGTCGCGGCAGGATTGTAAGTTTAGCCAGCTTGCGGCGTTCCAACTCCTTATACATTTCGATCTCAGGATCATCCTGAGCAACTAGCAGCGTGTGGTCAAATTGGTCTTCAAGAATGCCTTTGAGCTCCTTTAGACCGCCATAATCAGCTGCCCAATTCCGAACATCAAGGTTATCCGTTCCAAAAAAGAACTTCATGCTGAAACTATATCCATGAATCAGATTGCAATGCGAATCTGCCTTGTACTGTCTGTATGCACAAGGGAATGCATCGACATATTCCTTTGTCGATGTGTATTTGTATACCACTGGTTGAAAAGACATTAATTACTCCTTTTTCCATTAAACACACAGTTGAAAACCAAATCCGATTCACCTGTGTTCCAAACTTTGTGAAATAAACCATCAGGAATCAAAACAATATCACCGCCACAAACATTGAAATTTTCACTTCCAACTACCATTGTTCCAACACCATACATGAAGAAATAAACTTCCTCTTGACCCTCATGATAGTGCCCCGATGTTTCATGTCCTACATGTAATACTGTCTGTGAAAGAACAAGATTGTTTAACGTCTTGTTATCCCTAACTGTGTAAACAGCATTACATCTAATAATGTCACCACCTATATTGTTTGTGTGCAGTTTCATTTCACTTCCCAAAAGAAATTAACCCACTCTTTCATAATTTCTCTGTCGATTGTTCGACCAAAATAATAGGGTGATGCATCTGTTACCCTTATATTCCAAATTAATGCTGCAAACCGTGCTTTAGGTAGTTTGGGCATCAAATCCCTCACTGTCTGCCCACTATCAATAATATCATCAACAATCAGAATGCGTTTTTTACTATAATCGTGAGCTAATTGAACATCAAAAGGAACTGATCTATCATTCCAATCCCTTGTTGACCAAGGTAAAACCTTCATCTTAACACTCAGTTTATGTGATAGCATAACAGCAGGAACTAAACCACCCCTTTGGATACCAACTATTAATTCTGGTTCCCATTCATCCTTTGCAACGCTTGTTACAATGTTATCAATATCTTGATAAGCCATATCCAACGTATAATTCATTACGTCCCCCACTCATTCTTGAATAGAGGCACCTGCAGACGATCACTATATCTCAAACCATGCTTCATTGCAAGCAGTGCAACACGTTTATTGTTCAAACTATAAACCGATTCGACACCACCAACAGGCATCAAATAAACAGGGCCTTTAAATCCACCTTGGCGGTATATATCAACTACCTCCAAAGCTTCGTTGCAATCTTCTTCCGAAGCAATAACAAACTTGAGATATGTATACCCCACTGCCTCATACTGTTTGATCACCTCTGGCCTGATTGCCTCTTCACGCTTTTCACCAGAAACAGAAAGCTTCGGTGAAACAGAAAATGTTAGTCTATCCCTATAATAGTGGTTTCCATTTGATGTAAACCATCCATACATAAACTTATAGAAATCATCAGACAACATCTGTGTTCCATTAGTTTCAAACGTGATCTCCTTTAAACCAACCATTTTAGGCTCTCTGAGAAGCTCAGGATATGCACGTTGCCAACCCAACAATGGTTCACCACCAGTAATTACAAGATGCTCATCAACCCACTTACCATGCGGTAAAATCCTGCAAATTTGTTCTGCAATCTCTTTTGCTGTCATTACTGGACTTAGATGTTTGAACCTTGTATCCCAACTTGCATAAGAGTCACAACCTGTCGAAACTAACGGAAGATCTTTATATTGCTTAATTTCATTTGCAGCAATTGCATCACGCTCTGTGCTGACTTGACCTTTCGGCATGCCAAAACCACCACATGTAAAATTGCATCCAAATGTCCGCAAAAATACACTAGGAACGCCCATGAAGCGTCCCTCACCCTGAATAGAATAGAACAGCTCTGCTACTTTTATCTTAGACATATCTTTCCTCACGAATTTGTCCACGCTCAAGAAGTTTTTTACGTTTCAATGCCTTCTCAAGATGAAATTGGTTTGCTCTCGATGTAAACACTATACCGTTCAGATGATCCAGCTCATGCATAAAACAACGAGCTGTGATTCCATCAAATTTTTGAGTAACGGTTTCCCCGTTTGGCATTGTATATCTTACTTTAATTGTTCTAGGTCTCTTCACTTTAACATATAAATTAGGAAAAGACAAGCATCCTTCATCCATCAAAATAATATTTGTTTTTGTTTCATCAACAATGCGTGGATTAAAACACACATTAACTGGACTACCATTTAGTGCAAATACTCTGTATCGAAGTCCAGTTTGATTCGCTGATAAACCCAATCCGTTATTGGCAATCATTGTTTCGGTGAGGTTTTTAGCAAGCTCAATGGGATCGCAGGGTGGGTTTGCAAAATCAAATTGAGGCATTACCTCCTTCAAAATAGGATCGTCGTGCTTAACAAGAGGTAAAATCATTTACTGCTCACCCACTCCTTTCCACATGTCACACACTTCATTGGTGTGGATGATGTATTTGGATCACTGTTGAGTGGGTTCCCCCACTTATCAAACGTCTGAGTCCATCCCAGACAGGTTGTCATTGTAGGACCTGTTGCTTGGATAACACAATCAGTTCTATCACAATCAGGTGTAATAACCCTCGCCTGTCCCACTTCTACAAGAAATTTATTCATTTTGTAATCCTTGAAAAGTTGTTGTATTTTTCAAATTTGATCACGTTTGCAAATTTATCAAAAAGCTGATCCCCTTTATGACTTATAATAAATGTGTTTGTATCTTTCGTTAGATTATTGAGGATCTTCAAAAACTCCTCAGTTCCAGCACCGTCTAATGAGCTGTCAAACACTTCATCCATAATAAGAAGGTTAGTAGAAGCGCTGTTGCGTAATTTAGCAATAGCTCTCCACGTAAAAAGGAGAGCCAAATCAATCCGCATCTTTTCACCCTCTGAAAAACTTGCATAAGTAAATTCATCTCTAAACCTCGATTTAACTGTTTCTTCAAAATTTTCGTTAATCTCAAAACTAACAAAAAAGTCCATTGCTGCAAGATATTTGTTTATCAGTTTATTCATTACAGGAACATATTGTTTGATAATCTTAGTCTTAATTCCTGTATCTTTCAACATGAATCCGGCAACATCTAGTAGTTGCTTTTCCTGTTGAAGTTGTTTTAGTTGCTGTTTGTTTTGTTCTAATTGAACCTCAAGATCTGTAATATCCTGTTCACTTGTTGTCACCTGTATAGACTTTTGACCAAGCTGCTGTATTTCCTTCTCCATTTGCTCAGCCAAACACTTTTTCATATCAAGCTCTGTGTTTGTACTTCTAAACTTGACTGTGGCTAGCATTACTTTCTGATCAATCTCATCATCTATTTGTTGTGCAATCTGGTCGATTTCTATTTTAATCTTGGCTAAACCATCAGCAAGCTCGTCTTTGTAGTGTTGCTTATCCTCAACTGTGTGTTTCTTAAAATTACTGTCTATTGTTTGTTTGCATGTAGGGCAATTATCATTTGCATGAAAAAACGTAATGTCTTTCTCCACGCGACTTAACTTATCTTCAATCTGCTCTTTAAGGTCGATATATTTGTTTTGCTTTTTAAGGACCTTTTGATTTGCTTTTTGTTGCTCTTCGAGCAGATTTTTTTCCCGCTCTTGTTCGACTAATAATTCTTCAACCTTTTTAATCTCAGTATTGAATGCATTGAGCTTTTGTTTTCGCTCTTCAATCAACTGGTCATTGTTTTGCTTTAATGATTCAAGATGTTTTTTATTGAGTGTTATTCTTTCTTCAACCAACGTTTGGCTGTGCGTAGAATCAACTATGTTTTCTTTATTCTTTGATATCTTATCTTTCAATAAGACATTCATCTTTGAAAAGATTTGAATATCCAACAGGTCTTCAATAATTTCTCGGCGAACAGCAGCAGATAACTGCATAAAAGGAGTGAATGAAGCACTACCAAGAATAACAATCTGATTGAACGATTTACTGTTGAGCTTTAGAATACTCTTCTCAAACATCTCCTGATATTGTTTTGAGTCTGCGTGCTGATCAAGTAATTGATCATTACAATAAATTTCAAAAATGTTTGGTTTGATTCCACGTTTGACCAAATAATGTTTCATTCCAATATCAAACTCAACAATAACCTCGAGATTCTTTTGGTTAATTGAGTTTAGTAATTGGGCTTTGTTAATGTTTCGGAAAGGCTTTCCGTACAAAGCAAAAGTCAGGGCATCAAGGATTGTTGATTTCCCTGCTCCATTTTCACCAACAATCAGCGTTGATTGATTCTTGGTAAGATCGAACTCGGTATAAACATTACCAGTCGATAAAATATTTTTCCATTTAATCTTTTTAAATATAATCATCAATTAAACCATTGTGGAATTGGTCTTCCTTTCCATGCAGCAAACGACGCCTTTGCTCCTTTGTAATAATTGCGATATGACTGGACAACATCGGGAACTTTGTATTCGTCAGGCATAGCAGGAGGTGGTGGTGCAAATGGGCCAAAAGGAATATTTTTGGGTGGTGTAACAAGATAAGGAACAAGAGACCAACACTTGTGATCCTTTTCATAACGATATTCATATTCATCAAGCAATGCAACAAACAAGCAGTACAACCAATTATAGTTGTTATTTGTTTGACGACACCATATAGCTGACGGATGATTTTTATGTGCTATCTTATAGATAGGCTTATCTGTATCTCCATCAAGAACACGATGGGCCGTCGAAAGAAGCTGAGCAGTCTCAACAATCATCTTGACAACATGTTTGTTACATGTCTCGATCGCACATTGCTTTGGGTCGTTACTAAGATAAAATATATTCATTCCAAAGATATTGCTTCGCTATAAAGATTTCTCATTAGTTGCTCGAGCTGTTTCTTGTCTGTATTGATCTGCATTGAATCAATGTATTTATTCAGAATTGTCAGCGTATCCTCTGCTTCGTTGACAATATCTTCATCATTTTCTAAATTCATATGAAAGTGATCATCAACAACTTGAATCTCTAGTGTGCCCGCTTTTTCAAGTTTATCTATTAGCATGTCAAATGCATCAGGGTTTGTTTTGTTTCTAACAATTATTTTAACAATAGTATCTTTGTAAATTGAAAAATCGTCAACAACAATATCTTCAATTGATTTGTCTTTGTCATCGTAATGATACTTTACAAACATTGAGAACGGGTTTGGTATAAACTCAAGTGCTCTTGTTGCAGTATCAAATATATGAAACCCCTTTTGATCTCCGTAATCAGACCACGTCATTTCATATGGAGTTCCGCAATACGTAATGTTCTGCTTTGTTGATCTGTGATGATAATGACCAGAAAGAACAACATCAAACTTGTCGAATATTTTCTTATCTACACCATGATCAATTATTGACCCCTTGTACATTTCAAACCCTTGAATTTCAAAATGACCAACACAAATTTGGGCTTCGGTGTTTGCAATCATATCAAAACATCGTTGCTCATTTTCAGGACAAATCCACGGAATGAAAGCGATGGGAACATTGTCAAATTGATAGGTTGCTGGTTCAACTACAGCAGTAATATTATTGTATTCACTCAGCAACAGTCGTAATGAGTTAACGTCATTTGTGTTCTTGTAAAAAGTGTCATGGTTACCAACAAGAACTGTCGTTTTGTATCCACTGTTTAATCTATCGAAGAAATATGATTTGACAGATTTTAGCGTGTTAAAGTTGATATATTTTCGTCTGTCAAATACATCACCAAGTTGAATGATGTTAGTTACGTTGTTTTGTTCAAGATAAGGAAAGAACACCTCGTTATAGAATCGTTTAAAATAGCGATCAAATATTGGGCTGTCATTGCGTGCCCCAAAGTGTGTATCTCCTAGTATACAAATTTTCATTGTTACTCTTCCAAAAAGTTTTCAAGCCCTTTCTTTTTCTTCTTTTTAGCTTTTTTAACTTTTATAGTATCCTCGAAAGCCTTAATAAAGTCAACAACATGTTGGTTATCAATATCGACATTAATTGTTGTAAAGCCATCATCGCCTTCACCTTGTTGAACAAGCTCGTCAAATATCATTGAGTTTTCTAGCGCTTTGTGTTTGATGTATTGCTGTTTCTTTTCTTTAAGAATTCTTCGAAGGAAAGCGTAGTAGATAATCTGTGTAAAATAAGCAAAAGGATTTGTATATTTCGAAGGATCGAAATTATCAAAATACGAAATGCAATTCTCTACTCCATCAGAAATCATATCATCGACAAACGAATAATTGGCAAAATTTGGCTTCATTGACAAACGTTGCGCAATTAACAAAATGCACTTGCCGACATATTCAGGAATAGGAGGCTTAGGTTTTTTTTGCTTCTTTGCCTTAATACAAAGTTGCTTGTACTCAACAATTGCTTCGTATAGGTGTTTATTGTTTACATAATGATTATCACTCATATTGTATTCTTTCTGGCGTTACACGCCAATCATATATTAAAATAAAATAAAGGTCAACTAGTTTAATGCTTTCCCGCCAGAAAGTCGTTCAAGCATTGCTGAATACATCTCTGTTGTGTCTGTTTCACTAGATACAACACGAATAAGCTCGCGCTTAACAACTGCATCTATCTCACCTTCAAAATGATTTAACGCAACCTCATAATAACGTTCCATTTCTTTAATTGGTTCAGAAACACAAAGGACGTTTTTAATATCAAAAGTATGTTGTTTGTCTTTTGAAAATTGCAAAAATCTTGTTAACGAAACAGAAGGAACAGAACTTTCAAGATTTTTGTAATTAATTTGAATTGGATTTTCAATAGTAATTGTTTTTGTGTTTTCTTTCACAATAGAACCAATTAATTCTGTTCCATTCATTAATTTAATAATTGATATCATAATGATACGTTATATGTTTTATAATCAAACTTTTGATCGTCGTACATTTGTATCCTCTCTACAAAATGTTGGAGGGTGAGATTGTTTCTTGACTTCCAAGCCATATTATCTGCTATATCGAACAACGTGGCTACATCTTTATCTTCAGCTTTTCGTAACGCCCTACCAATTGATTGGAGGACTTTAATTTTTGATTTGAATGGACTTGCAAATATTACGTTGTGTATTCTAGGAATATTTATCCCCGTTGAAAATGTACCATACGACGCAACAATGATACTATCATTTTCATTATTAACAATATGTCTGACATCCTCACGATCACTTGAGTCGACTTTACCGTGAATGAAAAACACCTTTCTTCCTTCAGCTTTCTCGTCAATAATCTGATAAAGACACTTTCCTTGTTTTTCAACAAACTGATATAGTATTAATGTATTGCCTTGAAGAGAAAGAGCGAGGTTTCGTATAAATCTATTTCGTTTTATATTTTGAACTATGTACTCAATCTCTTGTCTATAATCAAAATTCTTTGCAAGAACTCTAACATCTTCAGGATGCTTGAGAACAATTGCTTTAATTTTAAATTGAGAAAGATGATTCTGTTCAATTAGCGTTGCTGTTGTCGTTACATCTTTTTTAGGACCAAATAGACCTTCAAGAACAAGTTGATTTGTTTCTGTTCCATCAAGTGTTCCTGTGAAGCCAAAGCGATAGTCAGCATCAACAAGGTTAGTCATAATTGTTGTGAGGCTTGTTGCTTTAAAATGATGAGCTTCATCTCCAATCACAACATTAAATTGTTTAAACCATTCGGGGTCTTTTTTATAGATTGACTGCCACGTTGTAATCGTTATTGGTTTGTTTGTATTCTTTTCTTCGCCTGAAAAAATTTTGTGGACAACTCCGTCCTCGAGACCATACACACGGAAATCGTCTTCCATCTGGTGAACAAGGCCAACTGTAGGGACAATCACGAGGCTTTTAAAGCCCGTCAAAAACCTCAGAATCAGGTATATCATCAGCGACTTGCCTGATGCTGTGGGTGACACGAATAATGCACGCCGATTCCGTATAGCGTGAATAAACGTGTCTATTTGGTAATATTTTGGCTCAAAGGGGAGAGTTAAGCTGGAGGTGAACTCATTTGCTTCAACAACAGAGAAGTTTGTTGCAGAAAAATCTGATAGCTCTTCGACCGTGTACCCACGTTGTTTAGCAAATTCATGAATATGAGGAATTAACCCTCTATAGATTCTATGATTTCTTGAATTGAATAATCTAATCTTTCCATCCCACACTTTGTTTTTGAATGCGGGCATGTGCTTTGCACCAGGAACCATAAATGTGAAATGTTCAGAAAGTTCCATTGCAATAGAGCGTTCACAATGAATTTTTATGTAAACGCTATCAACAATTTCAAGAGAGAGTTTTTCGTAGTCTGTCATAATCCTTGTGTGAACTTAACCCAATCTACGGCTGTTTTAATTTGGAATCCTCTATTTGATAGAGATTTAATAATAGATTCGAGAAGTTCAAGTTTGACTTCTTGTAAATCAATTTTTTGTTTTTGTGCAACAATATCTTGATCACCATTAATGTACATTGGAATATCAGCTCTTAAAATTTTAAGGGCCTGTGGCTCCCAACCAAGCTCCGTCAAAGATTCTTCGCTGATAGTTCCTGCATAATATTCATATTTGACTTTGTAAAGTCTGTTGTATTCGTGCTGCAAGTGAGAATACCGTGTTTTCTCTTCACAGTATATTTTAAAATATTTTGAATGCAGCTGAGGAACTTTGAGGCTTTCGTCGCCTAGCTCAGTTTTATCTATCCTGCTATCAACAACCCACTCATTTTGAATTTGATCTAACTTCATTATGCCTCCATTTCAAAATTCTATATTACCTGCATCACGCCCGGAGGTCAACGGGATTACAACGATTCTATTGTATATTTTTGATATGCAAAAGTTACAGTGGAAGTCAAGTAGTTAACATCTGAATCTGTTGCTGTAAATTCAAGCTCAGATAGCGATGTAGGGAATGCGTTCAAAAATGTAATGTTGTGGACTGGATTCATTGCGCTAGAAAGAATTGTCAACGTTGCATCAGAATAAACACCTAAACCGCTCATTGGCTGGACAGTTCCCGTGTTTCTACTTCTTCTGTATTCGTCGACAACCTTGTATTGATCAAACGAATCAGGAAATCCTATTGCTACCATCCAGTTGTAAATTTCCAAGTAGTTTTTAAGATCTTCATCCACTTTGTATGTTACAGTAAGTTCCCCAAAATCGATGTGGTCGCCAGCAATAGGAAGTTTAACAAATGGTGTAGGAATATCAGTCCTATTGAGTGTAATAGACGGCAAACTAACAGCCTGCACAAAATAATTAATGTGAGGTGTCTTCTTGATTACAAATTTGAAACCAAGAGGAGACAAGAAACTTTTTGTTGATGGTTGATTGTCTATAGCTGACATATTATAATACCTTTAGATTGTCTGCTAGTATTTATCCAGACGAAAAAAGAGGGGGTCCGAAGACCCCCTCAATTAACCACGTAATATTATTATAATTATAGAATATTACAGGATGTTGTCGACAAGAACGCGACGGTAGTAAACGTTGCTGTCCTTTGTCAGTGCACCAGCACCAGCTGTTGTACCCTCAGCGAATGGGTTTGCAACCATTCCGTAGCGGGTCTTAAAGCCAATTTTTGGCTGGAAGCTGTCTTGATCAACAGCACGAACCATTTGCAGTGGAACGTATGGGCAGTAGAACAGGCCAGCATCGAATGCGCTAGAACCTTTGTAGCCCATAACGAAGTAGTTACCACCAGCATATGGATCGATGTAAACGCGGATACGACCGTTCAGAACACCAGCGAATGTGTTGCCTGTGTCATCAACGTTCAGTGCGTTTGAGTTAAGAGCAGGTGTGTAATCAAGAACACCAGCCATCTGCAGAGCGGATGCTACATCGCTTGAGCAGATAACGATGTTACCTTTACCACGACGTGTTTCTTTAGCAATTGTGTTAGCTTCACGCTCGAGTTGGAACATCAGGCCCTTGAACTTCTCAACTGACCAACGGCCGTTTGCGTCAACATCGAGGTCAAAACGACCAGCTGTTGTTGTACCGCTTGAAGCACCCTGTTTAGCTGTCACAGCGATTGTGCGAACAACTTCACGGTTGATCTCAGCAAGAATTTCTGAGGTCAGGATGTTTGAAAGCTCGGTTTCTGCGTCAAGACCGTGGATTGCTTTCAGGTCTTGTGCAAGTTCCATTGTGTATTCAGCTTTCAGAGCACGTGACTTAGCTGTAACAGAAACTTTCTCGATTGAGAAAGCCATCTGTGGGATAGCTGTGTTGCTTGTTGTGCCCAGTGCTTCAGCTTGTGCTGTTGACATACCTGAACCGAAGTTGTAGATACCATCTTCTGCCAGGTTGGCTGTGCCAGTTGTTGTGTTACCTGGGTAGGTACCAACGTTCTTCTGACCCAGTGTGTTAGCACCAGAAACAACTGTACCAAACGCAGTGTTAACTTCGTTGTAGAATGTTTCTGTGTGGGTCTGGTTAGCGTAACGAGCACGCATTGCGAAAATCAGGCCTGTTGGGCCAGTCATTGGCTGAACGCCGCAGATGTCATAAGCGATCAGGTTTGGCATTGCACGGCGAACCAGGCTGATAAGCACTGGGTCAAACGTGTCAACGGAACCATCACCAGCTGTTGATGAAGAAGCTGCCATTGCGTTAACAGGCAGGCCACCTTCTGACAACAGTGATTGACGTGTGTACTGTGAGCCTTCGCGAAGAGCACGCTCTGTGTTCTCGAGAAGGACAGCAGTTACACCACGACGGTGTGAATCTTTAATTCCTGGCAGATCTTCATGCTCAAGAATTGGCTTCCATTTTTGTTGTAGTTCTTCAGCTAGATACATATGTTTCTCCTTGTAGAGGGTTTAATACTATTTATAACTATTTACTTTTTGATTGTTCTTCCGATTGCGCTGGCATAGCGAGCCATTGGGCCAGACAGGGTCTGAACCTCTTCTGCTTGCTCTTCATCCACCTGCTCCGCAATCATTTGAGCTGGTTTTTTATCTGCTGGAAAGTAGTTTTCTTTGATAATTGAAAGCTTCTTTTCAAAACTCTCAGCATCATCAAAAATTACGCCTTCTGACAGACTTTCAAATTTTTCAACCTGTGTAGCTGCAAGACCTTCTGAAACTTTTGTGAAAATTGCTTGCTTTTCTACTTCGTTGGTGATTTTTTTCAGCTCAATGTTTTCGTTGATCTGATCATTGAGTTTGCCTTCAAGCTCCTCAACACGTGCTGCAAGCTCTTCAACAACATCAATTTTGTCTTCTGGTACTTCGATGTTGTGCTCAACAAACAGCTGTTTGAGATCGGAAATAAATTCTTCAGTAATTTCTGAGCGCAGAGAAGACTCAATTGCAACTTTGTTTTCTTCCATCCACTGCTCAACAACATATCCGAGATACTCGTCAACTTTTGTGCTGACTTCTTGCTCGATGTCTTGTTTAGCTTGTTCGAAAGCATTGTTGTACTGCTCTTCGAGTTCAGCCTTTGTTGTCTCAACGCGTGCGTTGACTGCTGCCTCGAAAATCACTGTTGCTTTCTCTTTGAACTCTTCAGAAAGTTCTTGGCCGGCAAACATTGCATCAACATCTTCTTTCATTGAAACAGAAGCTTTGTTCTTTGCAGATGCATCACCAGTTGGCATTGTATTGTTTTGCGGATCTGTTTCTTGCATATCGCCCTCTAGTTTCTGTGATGCAAGATCACCCTGGGTTTTTGAATTGCCAGGAGCTTGCGCTTTTTTAACACCTGAAGAGTCAGGACCGATAGATTGACCTGTTTGGCCACCTCCGGTCATAACCTTCTCGTCTAGTGCTACCTTTTGTTTAGCTGCCATAAAAATCTCCTTATTATATTGCTATTTAGTTAAATTACTTTTTAGAGAGTGAGTTAATAAATGACTCGAATATTTTAATCTGGTCTGTTTCTAATGTTTTTCTTTTTGCAGACTCGTTAATTTGTCTTTTAGCCGCTTCAAGTTGTTGAGCCTTAAGAATGCCGTTATCCCAAATCCACTCAACACCTTCCATAATTCCCTGAACAAAAGCATTAGGAGCTGACGGGTCTGCAACAATATCACCAGCAGTTGCAAGATGGAAATCGTTTTGTACTTCCATTACACCGTTTCTCTCAACTAAAGAACCCATACCTCTTGAAGAAACACCAAGGGAAGCACCTTCAGCAATCAGATTTTTTACAATGTTGCCCATTGGTGTTTCCATGATTTTTGCGCGGCCAATAACCTGCTTACCTTCGATGCGAAGATTTTTAATCATGTGAGAAACACGATCGAGATTGATTGAAGGACCACTTGGATGGCCAAGTTCACCATAAGCACGGTTTGTATTGACACTCTCTTCAATATACTTTTCAACAACAGGACGTGTCCATTCAGACTTGTAGACTCTATTGTTGCGGTTCTTGGTGTCCATTTCCATGAACACACCTTCGATGAAAAAATTCTTTTTTCCCTCGTCTTCTTCAACGAGATACTTAACATCTTCCGAAAGTTCGCAGAATAGTTTCATATTAGTAGTATCCTATTGCCGTTGCTTTAATTGTTGTACCAGTTGTGTTTGATTCAACCGTGTCTGAAGGTGTTTTGATGATGTATTCAACGCCGTAGGCTGAATCGTGAGGACCGAGAGTGAAAGAGCCCAACACATCATTTGCTGAATTTCTTACAGTGATCAAAGCAAAGTTTGTTGCCTCAGTGCTAATCAGTCTCAAATATGTTGCACTTGAAACTGTGCTTGGTGTTGAATTAACTACCTGTTCTTGTGCTTGTACTTTTAGATCTGGCATAGTTATTCCTTCACGTGCTTGACTTTGAGATAGCCGTCATCTTGGCCTTGCTCAAGTTCAGTAGCAGCAACAGATTCACCTTTTTTAAAACGAGATGAATCAGATGATTTGACAACAACGTGCTGACCTTTTTTCTCAGGATGTGGTTTCACGTGAAGTGTCACCATTGCTTCGAGAATTTGTTTCAATGTGCGTGGTTGAAGATCAGTTTCTTCGCGGTTCAACGCAATTGCAATTGCTTGCTTTCTGCTTGTAACAACAGGGCCTGTTTTTGATCCGGAGTGGAGTTTACCTTTTTTAAACTCGCGCATTGTTTTTGCAACTTTTTCTGGGCTTGCTTTTTCCTCAACCTGTTCAACATCTTCTTTAACTGCAATTGGGGCAGCATACTCACCTTGCATAGCCATTCTGTCGTGAAGATCTTGGAGTTGATTTGCAAACGAACTCATATCACCAACATGACCGTAGTGAGAATTGCCCTGTACGTTGGCTTTGTGGGTATCTGCAGCAGAACCAATTTTCTTTAGAAGGTCTTTAACACGAGCATGATGTTGTTTGTAAAGAGCATCAGAGGTTTTGGATTCGTTCATCTCTTCTTTATCATCTTTTTGTTTTGACCCACCATAAGCCTTGCCAGCAACAAAACGTTTGAGAGATTTCTTCTGCTCGGGTTCTTTCATTGTCTTACCAGCAGCTTTTGCTTTGTTACGAGCTGCTTCAAGGCGGTCTTCGATTCCCTCTTTTACAGAAGCAGCTTTTACAGCCATGTCTCGGTGTTCAGCAGCTGCTTCCATGTCTCCATTTTCATAGGCCTTCATTGCTTTTTTAATGTGTGGTCCGGCCTTTGGATGACCTTTCAGGTCATGATATGTGTCTGCAAGATCAGCACCAAATCCTTCATCAGAAGACTCGGCAACAACTTCTTCGTATACTTTCTCATCGCTGCCGTCAGGATTGTAGCCGTGTTCTTTTTCACGATCAATTGTTTTAACATTTGTTGCCTGGAACAGTTGATCATCTTCGGTAGCTTTGCCACCAAGATTCTTATGCTTTTCTACTTTATGCTTATCAGCGAACTTTTTTTCATCCCCAGCTTTGGGGGTGTAAAGCTCAAGCATCTGTTTGAGTGTTTTCATCCTGTTCTTCCTCGTTGTCTTCGTCGTTCTGTTGATCATTGGTTTCATCTGCTATTTCATCAGTCTCTTCCTGATCTGTTGTTTCTTCAGTATCACCTTCTTCAGCCGCATCGAACATTGATTGTGCGAGTTCTTGTTTTCTTGTAGAAACCGCATCTACAACTTTTTGCATAACAAGATTGTTGAAAACATCCCCCATTTTTGTTGGGTTGTCCTCAAGAGCATAATTAATTAAATCTACTGATGTTACAGATGTTTCTTCCATGATTCCTCCATTGTTTATTTATCATTCACTGTTGTTGACCACCCTCTAAACCGGCGTCAACTTGTCTTTTCTGTTCAAATTGCTGTGCAGAACCGTCTTCCATCATTTCTTGGTTCATTTCTTCAATTTCCTCTTCAGTCTGTCTTAACACTTTACGCTTGACAAACTCCTGGGAGAAATACCGACCAACGTACGGGTCAATCAATTGAAGAACAGCAAGTCTTTCTTTTTCAACTTCAATATCTTTCAGTTCAGAAAAGAAGTTATCGCGGGCATAATTATATTTAATTTTGTTGTTGATACCCTTCCAGTCATCAACTGTCACTATGCCTTTCAGAATTAATTGTTTTTCAAGAGCCTTTGTAAACAGCTGAGAAAAACGAACACGCAATCTGTCTATGAATTTAGAAAACTTAATTTCATCACGCGAAATTTCCGATGCACGCCCAAGATTGAATGAATTGTCTGGCTGCATTCTTGAAACCGGGACATTCAGTGAACGGAACAATTTGTCTTGAAAATACTTAATATCATCAATCTCACCAAGATTCTGGCCACCAGGAAGAGTTGTAATTTCTGTTCCCTTTCCTCCCTCACGACGTGGAAGCCAAAAATCTTCAAGCATCGTCATAAACTTTCTGTCGTCTCGAATTTCACCCGTTGAAATATCGTAGACAATTTTGTTTTTGTGACGTGTCATCATGTCACGGAGGTATTGTTCTGCTTTCATCTTTGGAAGATTGCCAACATCAATGTAAAAAATACGACGCTCTGGAGCACGAGACAGTCTGTATATTACCGAGGCATCCTCAATCGACTTTAATTGGTTAAGTGGCTTTATTGCTTTATGCAAGTATGAAAGAACAAGAGTTGATTTTGCATCAACAAGACCAGAGGTTATGTGAATAATAGAATCTTTCGCAATTCTAAAACCA
>Ga0222713_10003893_pt1 | contig 15191 bp, 22 predicted proteins | sample C33_649DmetaG_FD_165061 | JGI IMG/M metagenome (GOLD analysis project Ga0222713, IMG submission 165061) | Estuarine water microbial communities from San Francisco Bay, California, United States - C33_649D | ecosystem: Environmental > Aquatic > Marine > Unclassified | place: USA: California...
TCTGTGCATTCCTTGGTATTGAAAAGTCTCTCGTTCAAGGCATGACTAACAAAATTAAAGATATCTACATTCTTCGGCGAACCAAGGATGACTTGGCAAAGATCAATACACGATTGGAACTTCCACCGTGTCACTTTGAGAATGTTGAACTTGAGATGTTCCCCGACGAGAGACAACTCTATGAGTTTGTGTTTAAGGATGCCCAAGATACAATTAAAGATGCATTCAAGCATGCAGTGAGTAACAATGCAAAGAATATGTTGATTTTGGAGTGTCTCCTTCGAGCTCGGCAGGTCATGATTTGGCCACAAATGTACTTGGATGGGATCGCCAAACAGAATCAGACGCAACCCGAGCAATGGATTGGTAGGTCCAACAAGATGGAGACCCTTTTCAATATGATTAAGGCGCACCCGGATGAAAAGACGCTCATCTTCTGTCAGTTCCGAGGTGAAATGGACTATATTCAAGAAAATATGGGGTGTCCGATATTTAGAATTGATGGATCGGTTGCCAAAGAAGAGCGTGACAATCAAGTGACTGCGTTCAAAAAAGCGCCACCAGGGGCGGTCTTCATCATTCAGATCAAGTCTGGGGGGCAAGGTCTCAATCTTCAAGAAGCGACGCGTGTGTATATCACAGGTCCATCTTGGAATCCCTCAACCGAACTCCAAGCCATTGGTAGAGCGCACCGAACAGGGCAAACTAAACCAGTATATGTAAAAAAGCTCATCTACAAGGAGTCGGATACATTCATCTCCGTGGAGGAGGAGATTCTCGCGCTCCAAGGTCACAAATCTATCGTGTGTTCAAAAGTCCTCAATGATGAGAGAATTGAGCGACAAATACCAGTCAAGAGAACGTCAGACAAGATTTCGATTTTGGACATCAGGAAAATATTCCGCGCTTAGAGTATAAAAAGATGTCAAAGTTATTCGGAAGTCGCGCTGAAGTTTTCCATGGGACTGCGGAGAAGACCACAGGAGGTCTCCGTGCCAAGGATCTCATGTTGGATGCCAAGGATGGCCAAATCAAGTCAGTCGCCGCCCACCAAGCCGCCCTTGACCGCATGAAGAAGGAAGGTAAGAAGCACTTGACGAAGGTGTTCAAGCCAAAGAAGGGTAAGTTTGCGCTCCAGCCCAAGGAAGGCACCAAGGAGTACAAGAAGAAGGTGAAAAAAATGATGTAATACTATAATAATGACTCTCGCAAAGTGGCACGAGTCGGTACGACTGGCTAAAATCAAGTTAGGTTTGGACCCTAAGAGCTTTACCAAGGTTCAGGGTAAACTTCTTAGAGAGGCGCAAATTATATACCACCTTCTTTTATTGAATAAAAATACTTAGATTTGGAATTGAAATCCCTTGAGATTTTGTGGTTCATATACAACCAATTGATTAAGTTTCCAAGTACACCCAAACTTCCTGTTCAAGAAATAGACGCTGTTGAGTTCAACGATCGCGTGTCCACTATTTCTTGCATAGAGTCCATTCGACACTTCCGTTTTAATCGCGATTTTATTTGCGTCAAAGACCGCAGCCTTAATCATACTGTTGTGGTCTGTATCAACTTTTACTCTAAACTTTGGTTCTCTGTCGAGAGCCTCTTTGATATTTGAATTAAACATTGGTTGGATTTCATCCCTCGTCATAGACTTGCCAAAGATAGCTTCACTTTGTCGAACAACGGAGTCTATGATTTTACTTTCAATGTCACGAAGTCCTGTGTAGAACTTGTTAATATAAGAACCGTCTTCATCATACCCCTTCATCGCAAAATCGATATTATATTTAGTTGCTCCGACTTCAGGGGTAAATCCCGAGACACCAAAGGGCATATACAACCGAGGAAATTGAATTCTCATTGGTGTACCCTCTTTGGTAGAAAGAACGATCTTTCTATTATTAAACTCGGCAATTTCCAGATTTTCAATAGCGTCTTGGATCTTGGACATTTTGTTACTTAGTTAACATACCAAAACTTTAAGCTGAGCACATCACACACTCGGGTTCAAGACTGAATTGGATTGGTCGAGCCTTGGCTTTACTTCTCAAATAGTACATGCCTGTTTTGAGACCAGACTTCCATGCGTACATATGCATCGAGGAGAGCTTGGAGAGTGTTGGACTTTCCATAAAAAGATTCATAGATTGGGATTGGTCAATGAAGCGCCCCCGATCCGCCGCCATATCAATGATAGCCTTTTGGCTAATCTCCCACACAGTCTTATAGAGTTTCTTGATATCCTCGGGAATGTCTACAATATTTTGGATAGACCCCCCAGCCTTGACCATAAGGTCCTTCATCTCCTTTGACCAGAGACCAACCCGTTTGAGGTCATCGACGAGATGTCTGTTGACGACAACAAACTCACCCGCGAGCGTCCGTCGCAAGTAGATATTTGTTGTATACGGTTCGAAGCACTCGTTGTTCCCCAAGATTTGTGCCGTGGATGCCGTGGGCATAGGCGCCATGAGGAGACTGTTACGGAGACCCTTCGTTTGTACGCGCGTACGCATAGCATCCCAATCGTAGCGTCCACTACACTTGGTCTCCCCGTCCCACATATCGTGTTGGAGAATGCCTTGGGACGCTGGAGACCCCTCAAAGGTCTCATAGGACCCCTCGACTTCCGCCAATTCGGAACTGGCCTCGAGTGCCGCGTGATACATCGTCTCAAAGATGTGTGCGTTCATCAATCGCGACTCCTCGCAATCAAATGGAAGACCACAGAGAATGAATACGTCTGCGAGTCCTTGGACACCGAGACCAATGGGTCTGTGGCGCATATTGGACTTTCGAGCAGTCTCCACGGGGTAAAAGTTGCGGTCAATCACTCGATTGAGGTTCTTCGTGACAACCTTAGTAATGTCGTGGAGTTTGGCGTAATCAAATGTCTTGGTCTCCTGATTCACATATTTGGGGAGCGCGATAGACGCCAAATTACACACGGAGGTCTCGTCCTTGTCTGTATACTCAATAATTTCGGTACACAAATTGGAACTCTTAATCACACCCAAGTTCTTTTGATTGGACTTTGCGTTGCACGCATCCTTGTAGAGCATATACGGTGTCCCAGTTTCCGTTTGACTCTTGAGAATCGCCTTCCACACCTCACCCGCTGGGACAGTTGCGGTCGCGAGACCCTCTTCCTCATACTTTGTGTAGAGGGCTTCAAACTCCTCGCCGTACACATTGGAGAGACCCTTCGCTGTATCTGGGCAAAAGAGTGACCAATTGCCACCCTCCTCGACGCGTTTCATGAAGAGATCGGGGATCCACAATGCGGAGAAGAGATCACGGCACCGCGCTTCATCGTCACCTTGGTTGAGTCGTATCTCCAAAAAGTCCATGATATCCGCGTGCCATGGTTCCAAATAGACTGCGATGGATCCTTTACGACGACCAGCTTGGTTTACATAGCGCGCGGTAGCATTAAATACGCGAAGCATGGGAATAATACCATCAGATTGACCATTTGTACCCCGAATACGAGACTTGTTAGCTCTCACATCGTGAATGTGCATACCAATACCCCCAGCCCACTTGGAAATTTGAGCACATTCAGTGAGTGTCCCATAGATACCATTAATTGAGTCTTCCTTATTTGCGATGAGAAAGCAACTGGACATTTGTGGTCTTGGAGTACCCGCATTGAAGAGGGTTGGTGTGGCGTGGATGAAGAGACCTTGGGACATCTTATCGTAGGTCTCCAAGACGGATTTAATATCTGCCCCATGAATACCAATGGCAACCCGCATAAACATATACTGGGGTGTTTCCATCAATTTACCCTCGTGGCGTTGAAGATATGATTTTTCGAGGGTCTTGAGTCCAAAATAGCCAAAGTCAAAGTCACGTTCGACCTTAATCTCATCCTTGACCTGACCAGCAATATCAGCGACCTCGTCTGTAACAATGCCAGCTTTCGCCAATTTCTTCATCGCGAGGTGGAAGTTGTTGGGACACACCTTCTGGATGTTACTCGCGACGATACGGGTTGCAAGGATTTCATAATCTGGGTCTGAGGTAATCATACCCACACAGATTTCGGCGGAGAGTGTATCAATTTCGTGGGTACTGATACCATCGTACATAGACGAGAAGACCTGCTGTGCAACTTTGGAAGAGTCACAGTTCTCGGAGAGACCGTACGTTAAATTCTTGATCCTATTGGTGACATTATCAAACTTCATATCCTCAATACGACCTGAGCGTTTAGTGACCCTCATTTAGTTCTATCATGTGTTTTATTTTTAACTTACTTGCGACACTTCTCAAGATCACCACTGCGAACCTTCACGGTGCCAAAGGTTTCAAACTTGCGATCGGGCTGGAGAAGATATGTGTTCACATGGAATGGACCACTTTTACCAGCAGGTGTAATTGGGGCATACGACCCAACGAAGCAGGCTGGAGCTTTGCATGGGATTTCCTCAACATTTTGGGGCTTGCTGCCGTAGACCTCGTCGAAGTCAGCAATGTTTAACATTTAGTATTTACACACAGTTTTTTTTCGGACGGTATATTAAATGTGTGACAATCTTCACCTCGATTCCCTCAAACAGTGTGAGACACCTTTGAATACCCTGTTCTTTTCTGAGTTCAACCAAAATCTTCTTCAGCGTGGGATTCGTCAGGCGTTCAAGAATAAGACTGGTATCGCCATTGATTACCAAAACTCCGATGATTTGTATGGCATCATGCGTGTGGTTTTCATCAACAATTCTGGGGATCACAATTCCAACATAAATGAACAAGTAAAGTTCATGAACTCACGTGTGATCGAGACTGCGACGTCTCAAATTCAAACAGGTGTTTCCCAATATATTTCATATGTACAGGATATCGATTCTACACGAACTCTCCTGGACCAGCCTGTGAATACAAGTACCTATGGTAAAAAGATTGGCATCAACAATAAGATTGGTATCAATTAAAGTTTTGAGTTCATGATAACATAAGATGAGTCTAAATTACTATAAAAGCGAGACTGAAAAAGTATGTAAATCAAAGGGTTGGGACCGTGCAGCTGTAGATACAGTATGGCTCCTGTTGACCGAAGAATTTGGCGAACTCGCATCCGCCATTCGGCAGTACAAGAAAACGTACAAGAAAACAAACCTCAAGAAGGAACGAGGCACAGATGTAATGATGGAAATGGGTGACGTGTTCAGTTATCTATTCCAATTGGCACACATGCTCGATGTTGATCTGGACAAAATGTGGGCCGAACACCGAACTAAAATGAAGACCAAAAAATATAATCTAAAGTAATATCAATATGAGTAATTTTATGCTCTCCGACGAAGATAGTATAAATGATGTAAATCCATTTGTCACACGCGATTTTTCCCTTCCAGGGGGCGTGAGACAGACGGGCGATTTTGCGGATTTTACAGGTATTCGTTCTGAGAAGGGTATCCCCGAGCCAGAGCGTAGCATCTATTGTGATTATGGTCTATGCGAAGAAGCATCATCTGTGTGTTCTTTATCAAGGCCTCTTTATCCAAAGAGAAATATCGATCCAGGATTTACGAGATACAAGCCCACGTTTGTTGAAAAGGTTAAGATTGGGGTTGTGAAGGATCCCGTGTTTTCGATACTTGGTGCCATATTGATTCTCACTTTTATTACTATGTCTCTATACTACGTAAGACGTTAAAAAAGTACTCCAAGCGTTCTTGGTCTTGACAGGTTTGGATGATATCCTCCAACGTTTCTTGACAAAATTTCTTAATAAACTCCCTTTGCCAAGCACTTTCAATATTAATTCGAGGTGGCTGGAATGTGGGATCTAATATTTTGCTCGCGTGTGCGACTCGTATAGTTGTGTGAATGTCCAAGTTTTCGGCTAGAATGTTTTCAAGGGCTAATTCGGCCATTTTCTGTCTTACCTCCAACGTCTTTTCGACCATCGTATCCAAAAACTTCTCATATGGAATAGATTGTTTCTTTGATTTCAAATGAATCCAATCCGCGAGAGGTTCCGTGTTGATGTAGTCGCAGTATGTGTCGTAGCCCTTTCCTGGGACGTACTTTTCATATACAATTTCAACGTATTGGAGTTCCGAATCAACATCATAGACGGACTTTGCCGACTTGAGGAACGAGGTCATTTGTCTAGAAACGACTCAATTCTCTAAGCCGATACGTAACGCGTACCTAAGTCGCTCCTCCCAGTTTAAAAATCAAATAAAAAACGAGAAACCTGCTACACGTATGTATTCAGCCATCGCCAACAATAGCTTCTCCTATCTCCTCACTCTTGATGAGTTTAGGAAAGGTCTCCCGGAGGAAACACGACCTTCTTGGATAAAGATTACGACAATCACCATGGTCTCGAGCTTTGTTCAAAACATTGATATTAAGAAACTTCGCCACGTATTTGAGACATTGGAATCCTTTAAATTGAGGCGTTGTGGAACACAAAGTGACGGGGGATTTGAATGGAAATTGAAGCCTACAACTTTCTACAACCAAGTGACTCTCACGTATCACGACAGTTACAGTACCAAGTCAGTCAAAGTGTTTCCAAATGGTTCAATCCAAGTGGCTGGGTGTTGTGACCTATTTGACTGTAAGCGTATCATTACCCAGTTGACCTACATTTTCAAAACTTTTTTGGGTATGGAAATGAACGTTCCAGTGGATTCGTTCAGAGTCGTGATGATTAACTCAAACTTCAGTCTTAATTACAATGTCAACTTATTGAGAGTCGCAAATCATTTTGAAAATCACAATGATATTTTCAAAGTATCGTTTGAACCAGATCGATATTCGGCGGTAAAGATTAAATTCAAACCTGCTCAGGACATGAAGGAAATTACAACGAGTATTTTCAGTACGGGTAAAATTATTATCACGGGTGCAGAGACTCTCAAAGAAATTGCCTTTGCGTATAACATCATCAATCAACATATCAACGACGATGACCAGATCCGTGTATCTCGAACAACGGAAACGGATGTATTTGATATATTTTTGGGATACAGATGTGAACCAATGATTGAAAATCTCAGAGCAAAGGGATTTCATTCTTGGTTGAAGACAATCACCAACCGGCAAATTAATTTCTGATTTTATAGTAACAAAATGTCTCAACGACTTGGAATGGCTGATGGTCGATGCTTCACCATTAACTCCTCATCTCAACTTTTCAACGATTATATGATGAAACAAAATGGCATCACATTTGAAGACAACTACTCGTACAGACAACTCCTCCAAAAGTCTGGTCCAGAACTCATCAGCAAACTTGCGGAACAATCCAGATCCAAGTGTGATCCATGCGATCGATACACTGACATGTCTAATATCTACTAACTGAGCTAAATCACGAAAAAAACTTTAAAACTATACTCTAGAATGTCGCCATGTGCCATATGTCTCAATAACGTGAGATCAACGAGGACCAATCCTCCGATCCGTTGTGGACATACGTTCCATTCGCACTGTCTAGAGGAATGGAAGAGTAAAGGTAAGAATACCTGCCCCCTATGTAGAAAAATATTTGACGTTTCGCAGTTTAAGGTGACGATCACAGTTCAGAACAATTACACAGCATCTTCAAATGCTGTGTCCTTGGAAAATGACGCCATTTTTAACATTATGGATATATTTGACATGTCCTTCGATGTTGAGAATACAGTAGACTTAGAGAGTCTTTTTAGTGATCTTGGGATGAGTTTGTCCGACCTTGATCCCCTTATCTTTGACACAGAATGAACTGCAGTAGCGTTCATAGTTTAGACCAGGATAATTTCGAGAAGCCTTGCGAGGGTCTGTGATGACCTTTCCCTTTGCATCAGTGAGAAGTGGACCAGTAGCCCAGCCCCGCTTGTGACTGAATATATTAGCTCTGAAGACGATACGCTTTCCAACTTGAAACGCACCAGCCCGCTTCACCCGTGATTCTGGAATCTTAAAGAACTTGGCGACCGATGCTTGGGTATCCCCAGGTTTGACCTTGTATTCCACGACACCATGTTGACGATAGAAATGGAAATCGCCTTGGCGGATATAGTTTGTGGGTCGTCCAGGACACACAAACATCATGACCTTGTAGTATCCCTTTTTACACTTTGTACCTGCATCCACTTTGTATACTTTAGTGGGGTTATCTGAAATGACACGTCTTGGGAGATCTTTACAATGTGTGTAGTCGTGTGGGAGATTTGAAAGTCCCGAGCGATCACCTGGAATGGACTTTTGCCAACGGTAGGCTTCATAGTCCCCGACGGCATACGCATAACAGTTATTGTTTCCAATACCAGTCGCAGTACCCCAGCGCTTGTTGGTGAACTTCTTTTCAGAACCACTCAAAGGGAGTTCTTTCATTTGTAGTCTATGTAGAAAAAAATATCAATACTAAGTAAAATGATTAAAGAAGTCGCCAAGTCCCAAACCAAGTCTGATATGCTCGTCGAGTTTCTCGTCTTTATACTCAGCATTCTTATCAGCACGTTCGTGATTCGATTCGCTTGGAACCGCTCCCTCGTGAAGCACATTACGGTACTCAAGCCAATTTCTACCATGCTTGATGCCTTCATCCTCGCCCTCTCTTTGAATGTTATTCGGGGTCTTTAGACTTCACTGTAACCCACAGTCTTTTCACCATTTGGGCTGACGAGGGTTGGGAAGGCGTCCATACCCGAACACCCCTCCTTATCGCAATCCACAAACTTGAATGATTTACCATTCTTCTTCATGTGATCCAACTGCTTACGAGTCCAACCACATCCCATGGTCCCGTACACAGTCCATTGTTTCCCGTCTGGCGCCGACGTTGACCGTCTCGTTTTATAGAGAACCGTGAGAGCAACGAGAATGAGAATGAGAGCGATGATTCTTGAGCGTCGCATAGTTTTATAGTATACCCTCACATATTTTTTATAAACTTACACATTTGGTCTTTGGTTAATCTTGGATCCAACTTGAACAACTTCACAAGTTCATCTTTTTTGTAGAGTCTACATTTACGTGTATCAATCTTGAGATCACCATTTGCGTTCACGAAAACCTTTGGTCCCGTGGGTTTTGGTTGAAGTCTCTTTTCAATTTCACGAACTTGATTCATGACCGATGGATCTCTACGACGAATTGGAGCTCTCTTGATTGGTTGTGTTTTCTTTTCCGCTTCTTTTTGGAGAACAGCTCTCGCCCGTCTGATTGCCGAAGATGTACCAACCTTTTTTGGTTCCTCCGCCTTTTTTACCGTCGCGGGCTTCTTTGGTATGAGCTTTGAAAGAAAGCCAGCCTTCTTTTCTTGAAGGAATGGGTGGTTCAATATATCATTGTACGTGGGAAGTCCCTCGTGTTTCATAACACGAAGACGCATACCCTTGATGACCTTAGTACGCACTCCAAGATAGTCTTTTGGAAATAAGTCTTGTACAAACTTTTTGACTGTATTATTTTTTGAATATTTTTGGATTATATTGAGGAAGTAGTGCGCATCATACATTGGGTGTGATTGTAGAGAAATACCAGCCATATTGGCAGATTTCTTGTCAATCTCTGGATTTTTAACACCCTCAATTGTCGCCAAACCAAAGTCAATTATTACTGGGGTATCATCCTTCAATATGAGAATGTTGTTCCAGTGAAGATCATGGTGTCTAAACTTTGGATACCTTTCGTGAATCTTCTTGAGATTTCCAATGACTTGTGAAATCACACGACGGTACGCTGGTATCGTTTGTCCAGATCCAATCCATTTTTCGAGCGTCACACCATTGATGTATTCAAAGTACAATATATCCCGATTATCACACGTCTTGAAATGATACATACGGGGAACACCCATACCTTTCAACTTTTGTGCGATTCGGTATTCCATTCGCGCACTGGGTTCATTCGTAAATTTTATGGCAACTTTCGTATTACATTTGTCATCTAAACAACCATAATATACCGCACCGTACATACCTTTACCAATTTGGTAAAGTCCTCCCTTTTGAATTTGACTTATTCTATTCAAGCGAGGTGCGTACAATTGAGACTTTGGGTCACACCCCTTGGCACCCCTCAATAATTTTTTGAGTTCTTCACCGACCGCATTCTTCTGGGCATCGGTCTTGGCGTTATTGGCAATATGGACGAGGTCCGAGAGTTTGGCCATACTTATTACATACTAAGAAAAGATTCATACAAATGCTGGAAACACTCGTATCAATCGTGGGATTGGGTAGGTATATTATTTATTCTTCATCGTCAACTTCGATGTCATCATCGACCTCTTCTTCCTCTGGGAAGTCAAGACCCTGGAACGCAAATGCGGGGAGCTTTGCAGACTGCTCAAGGAGACATTGTTGGAGGCGCATGGTCACACCAAACTTATTGTCAATGAACCAAATGGAACTCAAATCAACAATAGCCATAACCTTTTGACTCTTCTCAATCGTGTCGAGAGAGACTTGTTCCTTTTGCATAGAGTACGCTTCTGGGACAAAAGTGCCATCGGGCTTCGTGGCAATCTTGAGCTTCATCGTCGAAGGGTACTGTTCCTTACCTGGGCGAACCATAGGCTTGTAGAGCGCTTCACGAAGCACTGCGACATTGAACTCCTTCCCGAGCCACTCCTTGGAGTTCGCAGCTACCGTATTCACGATGATATCATCCAAAGCCTTCAACTTATCGTGAAGCTCCATAGCTTCAGCATTGTCCGGGTCAAAGGACAAGTCGAGGGAGTACGACGTGCGTCCAGTACCTTCATCGGTAAAGGCACTCAAGCCAAATGGAGAGCGCATGAATGGAAGTTGGATGTAGAGTTTTTTGTTGTCGCTACCGTTCAAGTAGACGGTCTTACCGCCATTCTTATTCTTACGGAGTTTTGAGAAGCCCACAGAGGAGGCAGAGAAGTCAGAGGATCGTTGGATAGCAAGCGACATTGTAGAGGGTATTATATATCTTCTTGGAGTCTCGACTTTAAGTCAGTTTTTTTGTGTGACTATTATAAAACTAATCATGGGTCTTTTTAAAGATTGTGGCTGTGGATGTAACGGACGAAAACAACAGGAGAAGTTCATCACTTCTCTCATTTCGGGTTTGACTTTTTTCATCATCGCAAACCCAGAGACATTCCGTCTCGTCAGGCGAGTTCTCGGTCCACGCATCGCGACTCCAACTGGATGCCCATCCACTGCGGGACTCATCGTGCACGCGACTGTCTTCACACTCGTGGTGTGGGCTATGATGAATGTGAAGAATGAAGCACCAACCCCCATACTTAAAGAATCAAAGGAAGATGCCGACGAACGGGTCGTGCGACCTTTGCGCATGATCGATGTTGTCCCAGGACCTGGTATGGAAGAGCCAGGGTTCGTTGATACGGGACTTCAACTCGGTTCACTTGATCTTAATGGCATGTAACTAGAATAAATGAAGTATCGGTTGTTTGTTCAATTCTAGAATATTTAAAATTTTTAATTCGATCGTATAAATTGTCCACATGTTTATCGGTAATTGTAAAACACTTCTCGATAATCATTTGTCCATCGTATTCCACAATCAGAGGTCCGGGTCTGCCAACAACTGATTGTAAAATGTGAATCATATACATTCTATATGGTTCCATTCTTTAAAAGTCTTCATCGAAGCCAATCTCCGTGGACTCGTCATCTAACTTCCCATAGTCACCAACCCGCTTCTCAAAGAAGTTGGTCTTCCCGTCCAAGCTAATATTCTCCATAAAATCGAAAGGATTCTTGGAGTTCCAGATTGGTGGCTGACCAATCTGTTTGAGAAGTCGGTCAGAGACATACTCAATATACTCGGACATCTTCTCGGAGTTCATACCGATGAGGTTACAGGGGAGGGCGTCCAAGATGAACCCCTTCTCAATCTCCACAGCCTCCCTCACAATAGAATGAATAGTTTGCGTTGACGGTTTGTTTCTCAACAACTTGAACAACTCCACCGCGAACTCTTGATGGAGTCCCTCGTCACGCGAGATGAGCTCATTGGAGAAGCAGAGACCTGGCATGAGACCCCGCTTCTTGAGCCAATAAATAGCGCAGAATGAGCCTGAGAAGAAGATACCCTCAACACACGCAAACGCGAAGAGGCGTTCAGCAAAGGAACGAGACTTTGTATCAAACCACTTCATGGCCCAATCCGCCTTCTTTTGAATACATGGTACAGTTTGGATAGCCTCGAAGAGTTGCTTCTTCTCAGTGCCATCCTTAATATACTTATCAATCAACTTGGAGTAGGTCTCCCCGTGGACCATCTCGTTGTGGCACTGATACGCATAGAATGAACGAGCCTCAGAGGACTGCACCTCATCAGCAAAATTGTTATTGATATTCTCAAAAACAATGCCATCGGACCCAGCGAAAAACGCCAGGATATACTTTATGAATTTCTGCTCATTATCATTGAGTGTTTTCCAGTCATCCAAATCCTTCGAGAGATCTACCTCTTCCGCAGTCCAATTGCTCATTTGAGCCTTCTTATAGAGGTCCCAGAGGTGTGGATATTTCAGGGGAAAGACTGTAAATCTGTTTAGGGTGGGGGCTAAAAGGGGTTCGTACTCGTCCTCCACCCACTCTTGAAATTCAAAATAGTTTCCGATACAACGTCCATCAACAAATATTTGGGGGTAGGTGTCCAATCGTCCGTCACACAACTTCTTGAGATCCTCTTTCTCAATCATAACTTTTTCATAATCCATCCCCTCGGATTCGCATAGTGTGACGGCGTGTTCGCAGTATTGGCATGCCTCCTTCGAATAAATTGTGATTTTCATCTGTAGTATTATCCTTGATAATTTTTTGCTTGAAAACTCTAAGCATGATTGTACCATCTGAAATAATTGAAGACGATATAGTCAAACTTTTAGTAAACGAAGACGACGTGGAAGATGAAATGTTCGCAGTTGTGGGGATGAACACTGGCCTGGTGCTCGGGGTGCGTTATCTAAACCCTACGGAACTCATATATAAGTCCGCCTGTGTCTATCAACTTGAAAATGGGGATATGAATCCCGCACCTTACGAAAGTGTGATGGAACACTACCCAAGTGGAACGACATTCGAGGATTTGGAATTCAAAATGATTAAACCTGGGATGTATGCACACCTCAATGAGATTGACGTGGAGGATTCGGATTCTGAGATTTATGACGAGGATGAGAGTGACTCTGAAATGGATGACTTCATTGTCCCTGATGATGAGATTGACGGACAGGTGATACCTCCATCTGACTACAAGTCCATTGACGCGGAATGGAATAGTTGGAAACCGTCCACCCCAGGCGCGAGAAGTTTTAAGGAGACTGTAGATGCCATTGAAGCCTTGGCAAAGGTGCACGCCGATAACCTAAGTTTCGGTGCGTAATTACAAAAACTAAAAAAGATCACCCACTTTCATACCAATATGCTGGCAGCTATATGGTCTGATATAGACCGATTATTACCACAAAAAACCCACGAAAAGCCAGTGAATAGAAACTTTTGTCGCGAATGCTCAGGTGTGAAAGTTGTCTCACCCGAAGGTCTTCCCACGTGTTCGGAATGCGGTCTCGTCGAGGATAATTTTGTCGACGACTCCGCGGAATGGACGAGTGGACTTACAGATGATGGCCGTGTAAACGACCCATCCAGATGCGGCAATCCAAACGCAAATCCCGAACTCTTTTCCCAAAACTGGGGGAAGGGTACTATAATTTCAACGCAACGTTCTTCAACATATGAAAACAAGAGAATGGCTAAGATTAACTTTCACATGTCTATGAATCACAAAGATCGATCACTTTTTCATGCGTATCGTGATATTGATGAGGCGTGTCATGCTTTACCAGAATCGATTCGCAAAGATGCTAAGATGATGTACCGAAAGTTCAATGATGAGAAGTTGACCCGGGGTGCTGTTCGTCTTGGGATCAAAGCAAATTGTATTTTGTATGCGTGTAGACTTGCACAATGTCCGAGAACAACAAGTGAAATAGCTGATATGTTTGGAATTCAATCCAAGGATATTAGTCGAACAACTCAAATATTCAAAGATACAATTATGGGGGCGACGGAGAAAAACTATGTCACAAAATCATTCGATGTAATGCAACGACTTCTCAATGGATTTGATATTTCGAGGGAAGAACGATATAAATGTAACAAAATGTGCGGTGCAACTGAGGATTGTGTAGAACTTATGAGTAAGACCCCAAATAGTGTAGCATCGGCAATCATTTATATAGTTCTAGGGTCAAATATCACAAAGAGTGAAGTGTGTGAAAAGTGTTCGGTGTCGATACCAACATTGAACAAAATAGAAAATATAGTAAAAAAACACTTAGAGGTTAAAGGTCTTTCATAGTAAAGGATGACGGTAAAGTTATTTCTTGCAACACCATGTTATGGGGGTCTTTGTTTAGAGAAGTATATGACTAGTATTATTAAGCTTCAGATGCATTTAATGAAAGAAGGAATCCAATTGTATATAGATACTACCGAAAATGAGTCGCTTGTGCATCGCGCGCGTAACGTTGCCGTCGGTCGTTTTATGCAAAAAAGCGACTGTGATTATTTCATGTTCGTTGATGCCGACGTCGATTTTAATCCCGAGTCTGTGGTTCGCCTTGTAAGATCTGGGTACGATATTGGTGTCGCGTGCTACCCCAAAAAGGTTGTGATGTGGGATCAAGCCGCCAATGCGGTGCGGGAGGGTGATGAACGCAACATGGCAATGCTTTCTTCGAGTCTCGTGATCAATTTTGGTGCAAACAATAGACCAGTTGAAAACGGCTTCATTGAAATCCTTGATGGACCAACGGGATTTATGTGCATCAAACGCGAGGTGTTTAAAAAATTGGAGGATAAGTTTCCCGAATTGTGGTGCAAAAACGATCACCAGAATCGAGACTTTGATGATTACCACGCATGCTTTGATTGTATGATCGATCCAGTGAGTCGCCGGTATCTGTCCGAAGATTATGCATTCTGCCGTCGGTGGCAACAATGCGAAGGTAAAATTATGGCCGATGTTAATACGACACTGGGACATGTTGGAAATTTACCATTCTCTGGATGCCTTAATGACAGGCTTAAGGTTTAGACTATATTAATGTGTAATATGAACTTGATTACAATACTCGTCACTCGTTCGAAATCATGCCACGTGAAAACGTTGCACACAATTCTCCGCATCAACATGAAGTGTGTGCAAACTAATTCAAAAAACGAAATTAT
>Ga0222713_10003902_pt1 | contig 15168 bp, 14 predicted proteins | sample C33_649DmetaG_FD_165061 | JGI IMG/M metagenome (GOLD analysis project Ga0222713, IMG submission 165061) | Estuarine water microbial communities from San Francisco Bay, California, United States - C33_649D | ecosystem: Environmental > Aquatic > Marine > Unclassified | place: USA: California...
GGGCCCCGTCCGACCACAGCCGGCGAGGAGCACGAGCGCGAGGATGGTCCCGAGTCGAGTCACCGACGTAAGTTCACCGGATGAGACTGCGCGTGCTACCCCTGATCGCCCTCATCGGCGCGGCATGCATGCCGCCCTCGGCGCCGATCGTTCCCCGAATCGCACCGCTCACCACCCAGCTGCGCACGCGCATCGCCGAGGTCCCTGGCGCACAGGTCGGTGTCTATGTCCACGACCTCGCGACGGGCGAGACCCTCGGCATCGACGACACCGTGACCTTCCATGCCGCGAGCACGATGAAGGTGCCCGTGATGGTCGAGCTGATGCGATATGTCGACACCGCCGCGACCACGCTCGACGATCGGCTCCCACTCGTGAACACCTTCGCCTCGATCATCGACGGATCCCCCTATCGCCTCTCGCGAGACGGCGATTCCGATCCCTCGCTCTACGACCGCATCGGATCCCCGATCACCTTTCGCGAGCTCAACGAACGGATGATCGTCCGCTCCAGCAACCTCGCGACCAATGTCCTGATCGAACGACTCGACCCGACGCGGATCACCGCGACCGCTCGCGCCCTGGGCGCCGAGGGCATCATGGTACGACGCGGGGTCGAGGATCAGAAGGCCTTCGACGCGGGTCGCAACAACGTCACCACCGCCCGCGGACTCGGCCGGCTCCTCTCCGCCATCGAGCGCGGCGAGGCCGCCTCGTCGTGGGCCACCACCGCGATGCGCGCGACCCTCCTTCGGCAGGAGTTCAACGACGAGATCCCGATGGGACTTCCCGCGGGAGTGCCGGTCGCGCACAAGACCGGGTGGATCACCGCGACGACGCATGACGCAGCGATCATCTATCCTCGGGACCGTGCCCCGTTGGTGCTGGTGATCCTGACGCGTGCCATCCCCGATCGGGCGACCGCGCAGCGGCTCATCGCCGATCTCGCGCGCCTCGTCTGGGCGCACTGCGCGACGACCGCTGCACCGCGATGCGTCCCATGAAGCGGACGGTGCTCGCCTGACCGATGAGGTCGCGCCAGGTGGCCCCGTAGGGGTGTACCGACATGCCCTCGGGCACACCCCTACGGAGGATCCTCGGATCCCGCTCTGCTCTAGTGATGGTGGTGATGGTCCCCGATCGGGTTCCCGTCCTTGTCGTACCGCATCACCATCCCGCGTGGCATCGTCTGGGTCGGAAGCGTCGGAAGGAAGCCCACCGCGGGCCCGCCCTGATTCTCGAGTCCCATCGCGAGCGACATCTTCTTCCACCCCTCGACGGTCATGATCTGTGTGGTGTCGTCGCGATACGCATCGACCGCCTCGAGGATCAGCGCCCGCTTCTCCCCGCGCGGCACCGCCGGATTCGCGAGGATGTCGGAGATCACATCGTGCAGCGAATGCAGGTTGTCGAAGATGATCGCGAGGGTGGGCCACTTCGCCGAGAAGGTCGGCGCGATCGCCGCCGTCATCGGCATCATCCCGGGGTAGTTCTCCGGCGCGCCGGGAATCATCTGCTTGAAGCGCGCGACCGCCGCCGCGACCCCCGCCTGTCGCTCCGCCGCCGTCTGTCCGACGACGAGGGGCTCGTAGATCCCGACCTGTAGCCAGTGGTACGCCCAGATCAGACCATTGAACTTCGGATAGCGCTGCCGGAAGGCGAGGGAGTACGGCATCTCCTGCATCAGCGCCATGTTCTTCGGGAGCGCGCTGAAGGCGAGGTCGGGACGCGAGCGATAGTACGCGGTGAGACGCTGCAGCTCGGCATCCTTCGCGGCCTCGGAGAGGCGCTCATCCCCGAGGATGTCGTAGACCTGCCGATGGAGGATGTGCGCCCATTCGAACATCGCCTTCGCCTCGGGGGCGAGCCGCACGTAGAGTGGCTCGATCGCATCCTCGACGAGCGGGAGCCGTGGTGGCGCCGAGAGCACCTCCGTGGTCAGCGTGGCGTAGATGGGCCCTTCGAGGAGGCGCTCCGCCTGATCGGGCCGCGTCCAGAGCGTCTCGTAGAGGATCGCGTGCCCGAAGTCGAAGGCGTTGAAGAGGCGGTCCGCACCGGGATAGGTGCGACGGAAGACGAAGTTGTGCGCCGCCTGCTGGTAGAACTGATCCTGCACCGTCGACCACTGCGGGGGCGAGGTCGCGGGGCCGGTGCCACGTGCCGAGCGCACCAGGGCCGCGGGTCGCGCCGGCGCGGTCGCCGCAGGACGCCAGGGCTTGGCGAAGGCGTAGGCCGCCCCGGTGGTGAAGGTCCATCCCGCCTCGCCGGCGGAGACCCGTCGCCGGAGCCCCGCATCGAAGGCGATACGTGGGGTGACCTGCTGTCGGAGCCCGATCCCCGCCTGCCACTGGGTTGAGGCATCGGCGAACTGTCCGCGCCGTGCGACGAGGTCCGCACCGACCAAGAGGGAGCGGAAGAAGAAGGTGTGATCGACCGCCACACCGGCCTCCCAGCGCGCCGCCTCCGACGCGCCGGGGTCGGTCGCAGGGAGATCATCACCGAGCCCCATCGTCGCATTGAGGTGCACACGCCCCCAGCCGAGGGTGCGCGTCGCGAGCCCGCGCACCGAGGTGAGGGTGCGGGAGGGCGCCATCCCGCCCACAGGGAGATGCGCCCCCGCACCGAGGGCGAGGGCCGGCCACCGTGTGGTCTCGGCGTTCAGCTGATGGAGGAGTTCGAGTTCGACACCACCAAGTCCGATGGTCGGCGTGGTGCCGACCCCGTCGTCCGTGCGGAGCATCGGGAGGGCCAGCTCGATCTGCGTCCGCGGGAGCACCCCCCACGCGAACTCCGGGGCGACCGCGAGGTGCGAGGCGCCGCGGCGCACCCGCTCCCAGGTGAAGGGGGCCGCCTGCAGCTCGAAGGCGCGGCGTTCGACGACGAGGGCGTCCTCGACGCGGAGCGGACGCCCGCGATCGGTGTTGTAGAAGTCGGTCTGGGCGGCGAGGGCCGCCGGGCACAGGGCGACGGCGCCGAGGAGCGATCGGGTGACCCAGCGCGCCGCGCGCACCGAGAGGTATCGTGTCATGAGAATCATCCGGAGGGGCCACGATGGGGCACCGCGCCTGATGCGCGATGACCTCGTGACGTCAGATCGTGCGAGGCGGCACAGACGTGCCGCTGGACGACTCAGCCGCGCGGAGGGGGCGGCTCGATCGTGAGCGACGGTGCGTCAGGCGCACCGGCGAGTGTGATCCGTGGTGCGGCGGCGGGGATCGATGGCACGGGGCGCACCAGGGCCACTTGGGGGAGCGCGATCATCGCGCAGCTCGCCCAATCGTCACAGGGCATCGGAAGCGATGTGGGGAGATCCTGTGCCGGTGCCTCGGGTTTGACCGCCACGGCCATCTCATGACCGGCATGCGCCGAATGATCGACGGCCTCGGTCGTCGAGGCCGGCGCCTCGTGAGCTACGTGCGCCTCATGTGCCGTGTGAGCTTCCGGCGCCATATCGCACGCCACGGTCGACCGTAGTGGTGCCACGAGGAGCGCGACCACGGCGAGGAGGGTGCCGAGCGGATGCAGGCGACGACGTACCATAGATGACCCGGGTGGGGCTCGAACCCACGACCTACGGCTTAAAAGGCCGCTGCTCTACCGGCTGAGCTACCGGGTCGGATTGCCCCGCGGGCGATCCTCATGAAAGATAATGGGTCGCCACCGCCCTCTCACGCCTCCGCCGATGCCCCTCCCCCTGCGCCGCTGCGCCCTCCTCCTCCTGTCCGCCCTCCCCGCGACGGCCAGCGCCCAACCCCCCGCCGAGGCCATCTGGTACATCCGGAACGACTCGGCCGGGATCCAGAGCTTCGCCGTCAACGCGTCGCGCATCACGATCATCGCCCCACAGGCGCATAGCATCGACAGCAGCGGGACCATCCGCGGGGGGATCGACCCGCGCATCCTCGCCATCGCCAAGCAGCACGGGGTGCGGCTCATGCCCCTCGTGATGAACCCCGGCTTCGATCTCGGGATCCTGCACCACATCGTCACCGACCGCACCGCGCGCACCGCCTCGGCGCGCAGCATGGCGGCGCTCTGCCGCGAACTCATGGCGGACGGGATCCAGCTCGACCTCGAGAACCTGCACGTCAGCGATCGCGATGCCTTCACCGCCTTCGCGCGCGAGGCCGCCGACTCGGTGCACGCCGCCGGCTGCCGGCTCTCGGCCGCCGTGGTGCCGCGCCCCGACGATGTGCGGGGGGCGCTCCCCTACCACCACTACATGTCGGATTACTGGCGCGCGGTCTACGACTACAAGGCGCTCGCCGACGCCCTCGACTTCCTCTCGTACATGACGTACGCGCAGCACACCGGGGGCACCACGCCAGGGCCCGTCGCGGGCTATCCCTGGATGGAGGCCTCGCTCCGCTACGTGCTCGCGCAAGGCGTCCCCCCCGAGAAGCTCTCACTCGGGATCCCCGCCTACTCGGATTACTGGTTCACCGACTACGACGAGCGGACGGGCTCCCGATCGCGTGGCGTCGACATCGACTATCCCACCGTGATGGGGATCATGCGCGCCGCCGGTGGGGTGCCCCGCTGGGATCCGGTGCAGCGGGCGCTCGTCGGGATGTGGGAGCGCCACGGGGTATACGAACATGCATGGATCGAGGACGCCCGCGCCTTCAAAGAGAAGCTGCAGTTGGTGCGCCGCCACAAGCTCCGTGGCTACTCGGTCTGGCTGATCGGGAGCGAGGATCCCGCGACGTGGGCGATCGTGGGGCCGGTGGCGCGGTGAATGTGTACCGATTGCGTTACGACCAGCGAGGGACGCATCCCCCGCGCGCGCACACATTAGGATTTCGGCGATGACGGCTTTCCAGATCCTCGTCCTCTGCACTGGGAACTCCGCCCGGAGCCAGGTCGCCGAAGCGCTCATCGCCACCCTCGGCGCGCAGCGCACCGCCGGCCGCGTGACCGCGGCGAGCGCGGGCTCCCACCCCGCCGCACGGGTGAACCCCGGCGCCATCGCGGTCCTCGCTTCCCATGGGATCACGTGGGGCGACCGCATCCCGAAACAGATCGACGCCATCAGCGACCAACCCTTCGATCTCGTGATCACCGTCTGCGACAACGCGCGTGACGCCTGCCCGATCCTGCCGGGGGCACGCGCGACGGTGCACTGGGGCCTCCCCGACCCCGCCGATGCCTCGGAGCCGGAGCAGCTCCGCACCGCCTTCGCGGCGACCTACGAGGCCCTGCACGCACGCATCGAGGCCCTCCTCGCCCTCCCGCTCGAGACCCTCTCGCCGTCCGAGCTCTCGGCTCGCGCGGCGCAGATCCATCGGTCCCACCCCCTGCCGACCTTCGGATGACCACCGTCACCCCTGCGAGCGACGCCCCGGTGCTCGCCCGCCTCTCCGCGCTCGATCGCTGGCTCCCGCTCTGGATCGTCCTCGCGATGGCGCTCGGCCTCCTCCTCGGGCGCACCTTCCCCGACCTCGGCGCGCGCCTCGACGCGATGCAGGTGGCCGGCGTCTCGGCGCCGATCGCGATCGGGCTCCTCTGGATGATGTATCCCGTCCTCGCGAAGGTCCGCTATGAGGCGATCGGCGCGAGCACCGCCGACCCCCGCGTCCTCACCACCTCGCTCGTGCTCAACTGGGTGGTGGGTCCCCTCCTGATGTTCGGGCTCGCCTGGCTCTTCCTCCCTGACCTCCCCGCCTATCGCGACGGGCTGATCCTGATCGGGCTCGCGCGGTGCATCGCGATGGTCCTCGTCTGGAACACGCTGGCCTGTGGCTCCGGCGAGCTCGCCGCGGTCCTCGTCGCGCTCAACTCGGTCTTCCAGATCCTGACCTACTCGCTGCTCGGGTGGCTCTTCCTCACCGCCATCCCCGCCTGGCTCGGACTCCCCGGGACCGAGGTCGTCGTCTCGATGCGCGCGATCGCGGAGAGCGTCGCGATCTTCCTCGGGATCCCGCTCGCCGCGGGGTATCTCACCCGTCGGATCCTCGTCGCGCGGCGCGGGTCGGCGTGGTATGAGGCGACCTTCCTCCCACGCATCGGGCCCACGGCGCTCCTCGGCCTGCTCTATACCATCGTGCTGATGTTCGCGATGCAGGGGGATCGGATCCTCGCCCTCCCGCTCGACGTCGCACGGATCGCGCTCCCCCTCCTCGTCTCCTTCATCGTGATGTTCGGGGTCTCGTTCTGGCTCTCGGCCCGCCTCGGCTTCTCGTACGAGACGACCGCGGCGCTGAGCTTCACCGCGGCGGGGAACAACTTCGAGTTGGCGATCGCCGTCGCGGTCGCGACCTTCGGGCTCGCATCTGGGCAGGCGCTGGCGGCGGTGGTGGGACCGCTGATCGAGGTCCCGGCCCTCGTCGCCCTCGTCTATCTCTCGCTCTGGGGGCGCCGCCGCTGGTTCGGCACCGGGGCCTGACGAGCGCGCCAGGCCAGATCGGAGGCATCACGCCTCTCAGGGCCCGAGGAAGAGTGGGGCCCCCGGTCCCGTGGGCCATCCGGCCCAGACCCAGACCACGAGGAGCGTGGTCCACCAGAGCGTGTTCGCCAGCGTGTAGGGGAGCATCAGCGCCGTGAGCGACCCGACCCCCGCGGTGGGGTGATAGCGGCGCAGGAACATCAGCACGAGGGGGAAGTTCGAGGCGAGCGGGGTGATGATGTTCGTCAGACTGTCCCCCACGCGATACGCGGTCTGCGTGAGCTCGGGCGCGTAGCCCACGAGCATCAGCATCGGCACGAGCACCGGCGCGAGGATCGCCCACTTCGCCGCTGCCGACCCGAGCACCAGATCCAACATCGCGGTGACGAGCACCAAGGCGACCAGCAGCGGGATCGGACCGAGATCGAGGGCCCGCAGGACCACGGCCCCGTGCACCCCCGCGACGACGGCGAGGTTGGACCAGGACAGCACCGCAATGAATTGCGCGATGAAGAAGACGATGACGAGATAACCCGCGACCCCCTCCATCCCACGCTGCATCGCGCCGTACAGATCGGCATCACGTCGGATCGTCCCCACCGTCACGCCATACACCACACCGGGGACCGTCCCGAAGAGCACGAGGAGCGCCACCAGCCCTCGGACCAGGACCGACCCGAGGATCCCCGGCTGGTCGGGGTCGCGAAGGACCCCATCCGCCGGCACGATCCCCCACGCCACGATGGCGCCGAGCAGGACCACCACCGCGAGCGCCCGCCGGAGGCCACGGCGCTCGAGGTCATCGAGGGGGATCGCCGAGGTCGCGACGACCGTCCCTCGGTAGACCCCGAGACGCGGCTCGACCACGCGTTCGGTGACCACCGTCCCGATGACGGTCACGAAGCCCACCGAGACCGCGAGGAACCAGTAGCTCGCGGTGGGGGCCACCAGGTAGCGCGCGTCGACGAGGCGTGCCGCCTCCTGCGTGATCCCCGCCATCACCAGATCGGTCGGCGAGAGGAGCAGATTGGCGGCGAAGCCGCCGGAGACGCCGGCGAACGCCGCAGCGAGCCCCGCCACCGGATGGCGTCCCGCGCCGTGGAAGGTCGCCGCGGCCAGCGGCAACAACAGGACGTAGCCGACATCCCCCGCGGTGTGCGCATTGGCCCCGACGAAGACCACGGCCAGGGTGAGGAAACGGGCCGGCGTCCGGTGCACGCACCAGCGGACCACGGCGCCGAGCCACCCGGACTGCTCGGCGACCGCGAGTCCGAGGAGCGAGACGAGGACGGGACCGAGGGGGGCGAATCCCATGAAGTTCGAGACGAGCGAGAGCGCGAACCGGCGGAGCCCCGCGGCGGAGAGCAGGTTCGTGACGGCGATGACCTCCCCGGTGCCCGGGTGGGTCACATGGACCCCAGCGGCGGCAGCGACCGCCGAGAGGACGAGCACGACCACCGAGAGGGTGACGAAGAGGGTCGCGGGATGCGGGATCAGATTCCCGACGCGCTCGACGCCGTCCAAGAAGCGTCGCAGGGGCGCGCGGGGCGCCGTCATACGCCTCCCCACTCGCGCATCGCGGCCACCAACGCCGTGCAGTCATCCCGCAGCGGGGCGAATCCCGCGTGCGGCTCGCAGGTCGCCTCGTCCATGTAGCGGGCCCGGTTGATCTCGATCTGCACGCTGTGGACCCCCGCGGCGGGGCGGCCGAAGGTGCGGACGAGGTCGCCCCCCTGATATGGGGTGTTCACCTGGGTCCGATATCCGCGCCCGGCGAACCAGGCGGCGATGCGTTCGGTCAACGCAGGATCGGCCGTGGTCCCCTCTCGGTCGCTGACGACGATGTCGGGACGCTCCGACCCCACATCGACATTCATCGCATTCCCGCGCGATTTCATGGAGTGGACGTTGAGATGCCGCACGACGCCGTGCACCTGGCGCAGCGAGGCGATCGTCTCCGCCACCGCCGAGCGATAGGGGCGATACCAGGTCGCGATCCGAGCGCGCACCGCGGCGGCTCGGAGCGGGGCATCGTACATCGGGACGCCGGGGAGGGCATCGCGCCGAATGAGCCCCATGCCGCGCCGGGAGTAATCGGTGGGTGCCAAGGTGCCCTCCCACGCATCGGCGAGCAGCGCCGGATCGAGATCGGACGCCGCTCGGTTCACGTCGATGTAGCACCGGGGGAAGGTCGCCGCGAGGAGGGTCGCCCCCACCGAGGACGCCCCGCCCCACAACCCCTCGACGTGCGCATCCCAGGTGCTTCGAAGCGCCTCGATCGGCGCACACGGATGGAAATCACCGGGGAACCCAAACCCACTGTGCGGGGAATCGATCACGACACCGGACCCCGGTCCGGAGGGGTCCCACCGCATCAGGGGAACGGTCGGCGCCAGCGGGGGCGTCACCCGCGTGCTCGCGACTCGTAGCGCCAGAGCGCCGCCGCGACGAGCGCGAGCACCCCGCCACCGGCGAGCGCCACCCGATCGGGGCCCAACAGGACGAACCCGACGAGGAAGAGGCTCGACAGGAGCAAGGTGAAGACTCCCACCCGCGCGCCGACGGCAGCGAACTCCCCGAAGGTGATACGGATCCCCTGCTTCTCCGCCATCCCGAGCGTGGTCACGTTCGCCGATGCGCCGATCGGCGTGCCATTCCCGCCCAGGCAGGCGCCGAGGGAGAGCGCCCACCAGAGGACGGTCGCATCCCCGGGGAGGGCGAGGATGAGCACCTTGATGATCGGGATGCTCACCGCGACGAAGGGGATGTTGTCCATCAACGCCGAGAGGATCGCCGCGACCCAGGCGACGAGGAGGGCGGCGAAGATCAGCGTCCCCGCCTCGCTGAGCCCGAAGGCGTCGCGCCCCGTGAGGATCCCCCGCTGCAAGAGAGAGGCGAGGGTATCGATCAACCCCGTGGCGACGGCGGCGCCGACGAGGATGAAGAGGAAGGCGAAGAAGACGAGCGTGGGCCACTCGATCTCGCGCTCGATGATGTGCAGGATCCCATGGCGCCGCTCCTCGTGCGTGGGGTGCGCGGTCCGCAGATAGAGCACATCCTGCACCAGGAGCGCCGCGGTCGCACCGATCACCGCGGGCACGGCCGCCGGCATATGGGTGATCCCGTGCGTGACGAACCCCACGAGGACGAACAGGCTGATCCCACCCAACCAACGGAGCAAGGCGGGATCGGTGATGCGCGGGCCATACCCCGGCTCATCTGCCGCCGCGGGGAGATCCGCCCGCGTCCCCATCGCGGCGCGCAACCGGCGCGCCCCCCACCAGTGCAACCCGCACATCATGAGGAGCACGGGGCTGGTGAGCTCCTCGAGGAACTGCAGGAAGGTGATCCCCGCCCCCGACCCGATCATGATGTTCGGCGGATCGCCGACCAGCGTCGCCGTCCCGCCGATGTTGGCCGCCATGATCATCGGGAGGATCACCAGGAGCGGCGGTGCGCCGACGCGCTGCGAGGCGGCGAGGACGACCGGGGTCACGAAGATCACCGTCGTCACATTGTCGAGGAAGGCGGAGGCGATCGCAGTGAACCACCAGAGGACGACCATCGCCCGCGCGGGGCGTCCCCCGAAGCGCTCGAGGATCCGCTCGACCGCCCACCCGAAGACCCCCGTCTCCTTGAGCACGCCGACCAAGGCCATCATCGCCGCGAGGAGGAGCAGCACGTTCACGTCGAGCGCCTGCGCGGTGGCCTCGAAGGTGAGGAGCCGATACGGGGTGGCGTAGGTGATCCCCCACATCAGGGCGACCGCCCCCATCACCACGAGGACGCGATGCGCCTTCTCGAGCGCCAGCGCGACGAACATCGCGACGAGGAGCCCGCCGACGAGGGTCTGCGAGATCGGATCGGTGGTGCTTGCGAGCGCGACGTCAGGAGAGATCACGAGGGAGTGCCGGAAGGGAGACGGTGCTGCGGTCGACCCCCGAAAGGTGGGGGGGCAGGGGTCAGAGCTCCAGCTGTCCCCCCAGCGCCGTCCGACAGAAGGCGACCCGATGGTGCGCGGTGAGTCCCCGCTCGCGCAGCCCGCTGATGTGCGCGGGGGTGCCGTACCCGGCATTGGACTCCCAGCCATACCCCGGATGTCGCGCCGCCAACCGTTGCATCAACCGGTCGCGCACCACCTTCGCCACGATGCTCGCGCACCCGATGCTGTAGCAGGTCGCGTCTCCCCCGACGACCGCATGGTGCGGGACCCCCAGCGTCTTGATCGGCTTCCCGTCCACGAGCACCTCATCGGGCGCCACGGCGAGCCGTGCGATCGCCCGCGCCATCGCGCGCGCGGTCGCCTGATAGATGTTCCACCGGGCGATCTCCGCCACCGACGCGGCCGCCAGCGCCACCGCCACCGCCTCGGCCCGGATCTGCGCCGCGAGCCGTTCGCGCTCAGCCGCCTTGAGCTGCTTGGAATCGGTCACCCCGGCGATCGCTCGCCGATCGGCGGGCATGATCACCGCACAAACGACGACGGGGCCCGCCAGGGGGCCCCGTCCGACTTCATCGACACCAGCGATGTGCGAGGCACCCGCGGTGCGGAGCGAACGCTCGAGCGCGCTCCACCCGCCGGCCATGCCGGGTCAGGCCTCGGCGGCCGTCCCCGTCGCCGGGACCTGCACACGGACCTTCTTCTCGGCGATACGCGCGGCCTTGCCGGTCACGTTGCGGAGGTAGAAGAGCTTCGCGCGACGGACGCGGCCACGACGCACGACCTTGATCTCGGCGAGCATCGGGGAGTGGAGCGGGAAGATGCGCTCGACACCGACGCCGTTCGAGATCTTGCGGACGGTGAAGGAGGCCCCGACGCCGTTCCCGCGACGGGCGATGCAGACGCCCTCGAAGGCCTGCAGACGCTCCTTCTCGCCTTCCTTGACGCGGACGTTCACTCGGAGCGTGTCGCCGGCGCGGAACGCGGGGACGGTCTTCAGATAATCCTTCTCGGTCTCGGTGAACGCGTGCATATGGGACTCCGGGCGCCAAAGCAGCCCGCTGAGGTGACAGTACTGAGCCTTCTAAGATACGGCGCGTGATGGGGTTGCGCAACCTCGCCTGGGACGCGGGAGGAAGGGTCAGGGGACAGGGCTTACCCCCGCTCCCGGGTCCGCCGGACCCCCTCCTCCTCCCGCCACTTCTCTATCGCGGCGTGGTTCCCGCTCAGGAGGACCTCCGGGACCCCGAACCCCCGGTACTCCGCCGGCCTCGTATAGGAGGGGGCGGAGATCCCGCGGCCATAGAACGAGTCCGTCCGGGCGCTCTCGATGTCGCTCATCGCCCCGGGGAGGAGTCGGACCACGGCATCGACGATCGCCAGCGCCGCCGGCTCCCCCCCGCTCAGGACGAAGTCTCCGAGCGAGATCTCCTCGGTGGCCAGATGATCGGCCACCCGCTGATCGACGTCCTTGTAATGCCCACAGAGCAGGGTCAGCTCGGTTCCCGCCGCGAAGCGCTCGGCATCCGCATGCTGGAAGACCTTCCCGCGCGGCGAGAGGAGGACGATCGGGGCCGTGGCCCCCACCGACTCCACCGCTTCGAAGAACGGCGCCGGCTTCATGACCATCCCCGGCCCACCACCGAACGGCGCGTCATCGACGGTGCGATGCTTGTCGTGTGCGAAGTCGCGCAGGTCGATGCAGCGGTAGGTCACCACCCCCGCCTCCGCCGCCCGCTTGGGCATGCTCAACCCCAGCGGCCCCGCGAAGAAGTCAGGGAAGATCGAGATCAGGTTGATCGTGAGCATCAGAGCTCCAGCAACCCGTCGGGGAGCCGCACCCTGAGGCGCCGCCCCTCGCGATCCACCTCGTCGACGAACTCCTCGACGAAGGGGACCGCATGCGTCCCCTGCGCACCGCGAAACTCCAAGAGCAATCCCTGCGGGAGCTCGAAGACCTCGGTCACCTCGCCGACCTCGGCGCCGCTCACCGCGTCGATGAGCGTCATCCCGATGAGCTCATGCGCGAAGACCTCGCCCTCCTCGGGCTCGGAGAGCTCCTCCACCGGGACGAGCAGGAACCGTCCGTTCCACTTCTCGGCCTCGGTGCGGTCGGCGATCTCCGCGACGGTGAGGAGCCAGCCGTCGTGGACCGGACGGAGCTTCGTCACATGGAGCTCGCGCGGCTGACGCGTGCGCGGGTCGAGCCAGAGCGCCCCGTCCGGTGTCCCCTGAAAAAGCCGACGGCCGGAGGCGAGGATCGCCTCCGGCTCGTCGGTCAACGCCTCGATCGCGACCTCTCCCCGCACGCCATGCGGCCGGCGGACCCGCGCGACACTCGCGCAGTCGGGGAGCGTCACGACCTCACTCCTTCACCGGCACCGCCGACGCGGTGAGCTTCGACGCGAGACGCGCCTCATGACGCGCCTTGAGCACCCCCGCCTTGCGGAGGAGCGAGCGGACGGTGTCCGAGGGCTGCGCGCCGTTGTCGAGCCAGTAGTTGGCGCGATCGGTCTTGAGCTGGAGCGCCTGCTCACCCGAGCGGGGGGCGTACTGCCCGAGGATCTCGATGAACTTGCCGTCACGGGGCGACCGGCTGTCGGCGACGATGATACGGTAGGTCGGCGACTTGGTGCGGCCCTGACGACGGAGACGGATACGAACGGCCATGCGATGATCCTCCAGGATCGGGTGGTGTGGTCCTGCGCCGAGCTCATCGCGCACCCGGAACTCCCGGGCCGCACTCGGGTCCTGCCACGGCAGGCTAGCGTCGCGCGCCAGCCATCCGCTTCATCATCTTCTGCATCTCGCGGAACTGCTCCAGCAGACGATTCACCTCGCTCACCGGACGCCCCGCGCCCTTCGCGACCCGCGCGCGGCGCGAGCCGTTGAGCAGCGAGGGATCCCGCCGCTCCGCCATCGTCATCGAGAGGACGATCGCCTCGGCGTGCTTGATCCGCCGTGGGTCGGCCTGACTCGCCTGCTGCACCATCTTGCTGTTCACACCGGGGATCATCCGCAGGATGTTCTGCATCGACCCCAGCTTCTGCATCTGCTTCATCGCGCCGAGGAAGTCCTGCAGGTCCATCCCCTCCTTGCGCACCTTCTTCTCGAGTCGCTTGGCCTCGTCGGCATCGAACGTGGCCTGCGCCTTCTCCACCAGCGTGAGGACGTCGCCCTGCTGCAGGATCCGCCCCGCCATCCGGTCGGGATGGAACTCCTCGAGCGCGTCGGGCTTCTCCCCCACGCCGATGTACTTGATCGGCTTCTTGGTGACCCCGTAGATCGAGAGCGCCGCACCACCGCGCGCGTCGCCATCCATCTTGGTGAGGACCACGCCGGTGACGCCCAACGCGTCATTGAACCCCTGCGCGATCTTCACCGCATCCTGCCCCGTCATCCCATCGGCGACGAGGAGGATCTCATCGGGCTGCACCGCCTCCTTCACGCGGCGCAGCTCGTCCATCATCGACTCGTCGATCTGCAGGCGGCCCGCGGTGTCGATGATGACCACGCGGTCGCGCCCCTTTCGCGCCTCCTCCACGCCAGCCCGCGCGATGCGGACCACATCGGCGGTGGAGCGATCGGCGTAGACCGGGACCTCGAGGTCGCGCCCCAAGGTCTCGAGCTGATCGATCGCCGCCGGGCGATAGACGTCCGCCGCCACGAGGCGCGTCGGCCGTCCCTCCCCCTTCAACCGCCGCGCCAGCTTGGCCGCGGTGGTCGTCTTCCCTGACCCCTGTAGCCCGACCATCAGGACGACGGTCGGCGGGAGGGTCGACATGCGGAGCCCTTCCTTCCGCTCGCCGAGCATCAGGGTGAGCTCGTCGTAGACGATCTTCACCAGCTGCTGCGCCGGCTGGATGCTCTTGAGCTGTGCGACCCCGACGGCGCGTTGCTCGACCCGCTCGAGGAACTCACGCGTGAGTTGGAAGCTGACGTCGGCCTCGAGGAGGACTCGGCGCACCTCGCGGAGCCCTTCCTTGATGTCGGCTTCGGTCAGGACGCCGCGCCCCCGCAACTTGGCGAAGGTGGCTTCCAGCTTCTCGGACAGCTCTTGGAACATAGAGCCTTGAAACATAGGGACTTGGGGGGTCTGGGCCAAGGGACGGGACCGGGATCTTGCCCCGCGGGAACCCCTCGCCCGGACCCCGCCCACGGGAGGGGCCGCGCGCCATACATTTGGACCGTGCCCGACGCCCCGTCCGCGCCCCAGGACACCCTCCCCCTCCTCGCGCTCCGGTCGACCCTGGTCTTCCCGCGCGGGCGGATCGCCGTCCAGGTCGCCAGCGACGACAATCAGGCGCTCCTCGCGGCGCACCCCGAGGAGGGGGCCCTCGTCTGCTGCGTCCTGACCCAGGAGGAGGGGCCGGGGGGCGAGGTCCGCGCGGTCGGCCGGGTGGGCGTCGTGGCGCGGCTGACCGATCGCCGCGCTCCGATCGACGGGCTCCATCAGGTGACCCTCGAAGGGCTGATGCGCGTGACGCTCGCCGGGGTGCGACGCGAGGCGGGTGCGCGCTTCGCGACCGCGACCTTCCGTCCGGTCGAGGAGCCGCTCGCCGATCAGGCGGCGGCGCAGGCCCTGATGCATCGGATCGCGCTCGCCGCCGATGCCCGCGCCGAACGCGACGAGAACTTCCCCGCCGAGCTCCCTGGGCTGCTCCGGCGCGAGGTGAAGCGCCCCGGGCGATTCGCCGACCTCGCCGCGGCCCGTGGTGCGCTCCGCGCCACCGAGAAGGACGAGGCGCTCCAGCGGCTGGATGTGGTCTGGCGACTCGAATACCTCGCCGAGCGCTACGAGCGCGAGGAAGCGCGTGCCACGGTGCAGGAGGAGGTGCGCCAG
>Ga0222713_10003903_pt1 | contig 15166 bp, 14 predicted proteins | sample C33_649DmetaG_FD_165061 | JGI IMG/M metagenome (GOLD analysis project Ga0222713, IMG submission 165061) | Estuarine water microbial communities from San Francisco Bay, California, United States - C33_649D | ecosystem: Environmental > Aquatic > Marine > Unclassified | place: USA: California...
GGAGGACTCACTGCTTCTGCGCGAATGATTAAATGTTTATGAACTAATACTTCACCCGCCATGTATTTCTCCTTTATCTAAAACTCATTAAGCCAATGATGGCAATAACTAAAGCTGATAATCCACCTACTACCCACCAGGTAGTAGTACCAAAGTTTCTATCTAATTTTTTATGTAAGTCAACAATATGACCTTCAAACTTATCTAATTTATTTTCTACTCTACAAATATCTTTAGCAAATTCGTCATGGCCTTTTTTTAAACCTTCTATATGACCATAGATGGCTATAATATGTTCGCCTTCAGTTTCTGGGTTCTTACCATTTGCCATTACGCTAATCCTCGTTGTCTTAGTCTAATTTGTTTCTCATCTTCGCTTAAATACGAAGATTCCGCTGGTGTCAACCCTTGATTTAATTGAGACATTTGAGGCATAGGTGGCGAAATAACTTGCTGATTAGGCATTGGTTGCACCGGCAATGGTGGTACCTGAGTCACTTGTCGCTCGCCGCTAGCTCCTGGGAGCTCTCCTTGTTCTCGTATAATCCAATCTTCTGGTTTTATATATCTATAAAAATTATCTCCTAATGGTATATTTTGCATTGTTTCTTTTAAATTATTTAATATATCTTCTACATAGTCTGGTAATCCAGCTGGTAAAGTAGCATCATCAAAATCTGATCGTAGTTGTTGTTCAATTCGTTCAAATCCTTGTTTCATTGGTTTAGTAAGATTAATAGGTCTAAATCGATTATCTTGAATTGCTATTAAATTTTTCTTTTCTCCTCTTCGTTTAAATAAATCACTAATGTTATCTTCACTTGCATTTAAAGTTTGTGCTGCTTTTATTTTTCTTTGTAGATCATTATATTTTTCATAACGTTGCGCATTTCCTACAATATATCTCTCAATAATAGTATTAGGATTAATAGGTCCTCCTTTTTGTACATCCGCAGTAAATAAACTTGAAGTTCCTCGTAGTCCATTTTTAAAAGTATTGATTTTATAGTTTAATGATTTAATAGGATCTACTTTAACAGAACGTAGTCCATAGAAACCTGCTAATTCATCAGATACTTCAAATTTTTCTCCTCTTTCATTAGGTTGATTAGTGGCCGCATAGTATAATCTTTCAAATTGTTTTGCAGATAAAGGAGCTACTTCAAGAAGAGCATATTGAAGAGCTTTTTCTATTTTTTCCATTCTAGGTGCATCTTTATTCCAAAGTTCTTTTCCATCTTTAGTAATACCATTTCTAGACATAATATTTTGGAATGCATTTAAATAAATAGATTCTTCTATAAATGGACGCGTGAATCTAGCAACTGCTGACGCTAAACCTTCTCCCAATGCTACCGATAATGGTTGATTCGGAGCAAATTCTTTTTCTTTTTCTATACTAGCAATAATAGAAACAATTGGATTTTGCACGGTGTCATAAACTAGAAAAGATGAAATATCGATGTATTTATAATTACCTTTTTCATCTTTAATAACTCCAATCGTAGAATCTTTTGCAAAATTTGGAACTGCTAATTCTCTTACGGAAGAAATAATAGAGTCTGTGATTCCATACATTCCTTTTAACATTCCCACAATCATAGCAGGAGCGGTTGCAACTGCTGTTCCAAAACCTAATAATCTTTTATAACCAATATCTCTAAAAACAGGGTTGTTTATTTCATTTATTGATTGTTGTAATATTCCATTGGCTGTCCTAGTTACTTCAATGGGAAACGACACAAAGTTTCCAATAGGAAGTCTTCTAATATTTTGTCCAAATGGTCCCACATAATTATAGTTAGGAACGGTATTTTTGACTATATTAGCTGCTTCTTTCATAATAGTTAAGTCATCAGGCATTGTTTTAATAACACCTTTTTTTAATGCATTATTGTATGCTTTTTTATAAGTATCAAACTCAGCTAAAAAATTATATGTTTTAAAAAAATCATCTTCTGCTACATATAAATCTCCTGCTTTTTCATAAAGTTTTTTTATTCCTTTACCAAATTTTCCAAAAAATCTCATGTAGACATCACCACCTTTTCCAATATCATCTAATACACCTTGTATATCTCTAGCGGTTGCAGAAGAACTAACCACTTGTTCCTCTAATAAAAATCTATACAAAGCCTGATCTTTAGGAGTATTACGATACAATAATTGAGGTTGAATGGTATTAAACGCTTGTTTAAAATTCCTAACCATTTCTACTGGATTCTTAAATAAATTTCCTGTTCCTAAAGCAAATTGGGCAGATGTTATAAAGTTTCTTGCGTGAGTAAATGGACCTAATATAGTTTTAGAAATTTGTGTAAGTCCTTTTGGTATTAGAAATAAATGTTGGTAAATTACATTTTTTGCAATTCCATCTGACATTAATTTTTCACTAAAATTAAGAGCATCTGCAAAACCTTCGGATGTAAAGTATCCATCTAATGGATTAGTATATGCTTCTTGATTTAAAGGTGATTTTAATTTAAGGCCATTTCCTCCAATAATTTTTTGATTGGTTAAACTATTAACTGCTTCTAATCTATTTGGATATACAATTGCTCGTTCTCCATTTTTTGTTAGTTCTTTAGATTTTTCTAATATACTATTATAAAATCTATTCTTAGCTACTAAACCAGATAGATCGGACATGGTATTAATAATTGTATTTCTTAAATCTCTTTTTAAACCAAAAAATCTTTGAAATGCTCGTAAATCTGCTTCCGACTGTATTAGATTAGTTGGTTGGAATTTATTTCCTTTTACATTATCTGCAATATTAATTAACTGACTTGCCTTATCATCTAGTACACTCATGGAAGAAAGAGGAAACTCAGGAGTTTTAGTAATAGGATTTAACGTAACATTTTTTTGGATATCTTTGATAATAGCATTTAAAGATTCATCACTTAGTTTAGTACCATTTTGTTTTGCATATCGTCCTAATACTTCTTTTACTTGTTTAATCGCATCTTCTGTTGGTTTATAATTAAACCACGGCATAATACTTTTATCAGTAAATATTTTATATTCAGAGGTAAAAATACTATTCATTCTATCTTTCATTATTTCCATAAATTCTTTATTAGCTACATTTAAATTTCCTTTAGATTCTTTTAAAAAAATATTTTTAAATACATTAAATTGATTTCTAATTTTAAACATTTCAGCAATTAAATCGTCAGCATTGTTTTTATTCAAACCTATTTCTTTTATAAATTCCTGAAATTGGTTTAATTTTTTTGGATCAAATCCTTTAAAAGTTATTTTTCCTCCTTGAATAACATCATCAGAAGAAGTTAATAATTCATCTAATCTTCCTACCAATCGTTTCCAAGCAGGATTACTAGTACGAATACCTGATTCTTTTGCAATTCTTGCTAATGTTTGATCTATATCTATAATTAAATCTCTAGAAACAACTTGACCTCCTGCCATCTCTCCTTCAACTCGTTTCATGGCTTCAAATAAAAATCTATCTTTTCTACCTTCAGGAAGAAATGGTTCTTGAATCCATTTTGCTATCCATTGATCTAGTAAATCATCACTATATTTTAATTTTCTACCTGCTTCTGCTATTCGTTTAGCAACTAAATTAGTTCCATAAGCAATAGGAACAGATACTACAGCTCCTTCTGCACCAAATCTAAATCTGTTGTATAATTTTCTTAATGCATCATCATTGGCTGTTTCCCTTGTTTCTCTATCTAATTCAGTGGGTCCACCTAACCAATCACCCCAAGTACCAATATCTTCTATATCAGCAACTAACGAAGCTCCTCCTGCACCACCAATAGTAATTGCTGCAAATTTTTTCTTCCCAGCTAATTTATTTAATTGTTCTGCTTTTTTACCAGCTTGTACTGCCCTGGATCCACCTGTTGCAACTTTATTTGCTTTAGCTGCTTTTGAAAATTTATTATATATCTCTAATGCTTTATCGCCTACTTTAAGTACTGCCGCTGCACCCATTCTTCCTAATCCATATAATTCAACTAATGCAGAAGTTAATTTTCCAACAGCAGATTCTTTTACTATATCTTCCGATCCCTGTTGTATTTTACCCAACACGGTATTACTAAAATATTTTTCTAATTGAGCTACTTTACCTTGATCTACAGGTATACCATCTTTATTTAATGCATCTGTAATTTCAGCTGCAATGTTAACAAAACTATAGGGAATTAAAATTGTTCCATTTACTACTCCACCTACAAATCCAGTAAAAGGATCCACATCACCTAATGGTGTTAAGTCTTCTTCCTTGACGCCCGCTACTCGTTCCGCGATTCTTCTTGCTGCTTTTCCAGCAGCTAGGAAACTATCTCCTGATAATTCGACTCCTCTAGGTCCAAATAAAAAATCAGCTATAGGAGAAGGCTCTCCTTTACGTTCTGGAATTTGTATAACCTTTGGCTCAGGTTTTAATTCTTCTGCAGCTTGATCTTTATCAATATCTGTTAAGAACTCTTGAAGATTTACATCTTCTATTTCTGGGAGTGGTCTTTCTTGTTCAGCCATCAGCCCTCCTTATGGATACACTCTCTTGAATGTTCCTTTTCCTTGATATTGGTAAACTGCTCCTGATAATGGATCAATATAATTTTGATTTGCTACGTATTGAACATTATTTATATTAATACCAGGTTTACTTGTATTTAAAACAGCTGTGGTTCCATCTCCTTGTGGTACAATATCACTTAGACCTTTAGATGTAACAGAAATAACTCCGACAAAACCACCAGGAACTTTTATTTTACCTTCATTAATTTTAACAGCAGTTTCTGCTGCTCTTCTTGGATTTACTTTAACTTGTTCTGTATTTATAAATTCTTTTTCTTTTTGTCTTACTAATTCAACTTCAGAAGTAACTGCTCTTTCTTTTGAAAGAAGTTCAGAAAATTTAGATTTGTATGCATTTTGCATTTTTTCTTCTGGTGTACTACCAGGATAATTTTGATAATTAACTCTAGCAAATTCTTTTGCATTAGTCATAGCAGCAGTAATTTTTGCTTCATCTTGTTTAGTTAAATTTTTAATCGCTTGAATGCCTGCTTGTTTTTTATATTCCATAGCAGGTGCTTCTTGTTTTGCTCTTAATGCTGCAGCGGTTCTACCTGCTGAACCAAAGGCAGATCCCCACGTTTGTAATTGATTTGGATCTTGTGGCGCGCTTGCACCAAAACCTGTAATTAAATTTTTCAATAATTGTTCATCACTAGGTAGCATACTTTCATATTGTCTATTAATGATTTCTTCATAACCTGTACCTCCACCTCCTTCATAGTTAGTTCTAGATTCTAGATTAGAAGTAATACCGGTTCCATATGCTGTGGAACCTCCTTTTCTAAACATAGGTCTTTTCAATATGTTAGGCATGATTATCTCCCTACTAAAGACATTAAACCACCGTAAGCAGCTTGACCTCTAGAAGGTGTTAATGCCCCATAAATACTTGCAAGTGTTTGAGCTCCTGTTAAAGCTGGACTAGTAGAAATTGGAGGAAGTGGAGTTTGAGGTGTACCACTAGCAATAGCTCCAAATATATTTGAAGCGGTTCCAATTTTTTGTAATGGATAATTTTGTGCCATAAGGTTTCCTTGTTGTAAAGCATCTAATACAGATTGAGCATAAGTTTGAGCTCCTGCTCCTGCTCCTCCTAATTGAGAAGTAATTCCTGATTCAAATTGTTGCTGTTGTGTGCCTAATCCTAATTGATTTGCTAATGCTTGTTGTTGTAATCTTTGTGCTTCTGTCAATCCTTGTTGTCTAATACCTGCTAATATTCCTGCATCTGAAATATCTTTTCCTCTTAAATATTCAGCTTCTGCTACTGCACCTCTTCCTTGCCCAAAAGCTCCTTGTGCAACTTGACTTCCTTTTAATTCTGTTAAACCTTTAGCTCGTTGTTCTGCTAATAATTGTTGAGTCGCATCAATAACTTCTTGTTGATAAGGCGACATGTAAGATTTATATGCTGTTGGTGCAGTTAAAGCTTCGGCTGCTTGTAAATAAGGTTGATAAGCTGCAATACCTGTTCCTGCTCCAACTCCAGTAAGTTGTCCTGTTGGAGAAAATTGTAATGTACCAAGACCAGCTTGCGTAGCAGTTCTTTGTTGTGCTGCTTGTAGTAAAGGACTAAGTTGAGCAACTTGAGGTGATATCGCACCTATATCTATTGGTTTTTGTAGTTCTGCAATTGTTAGATCAGATATTTTTTCACCAAAAGGTTCTAAAAAAGTAGGAGGTGTACTAACTTGATAAGCCATTAAGCCATTCCTCCGTTTTCAAGCATTTTCATTGTTCTATACATAACTTTAGCTCCTTCTTCTGGATCTCTATTTCCTGATGGATCTGCATTTTTAACGGATTCTGCATTAAATACAAATTCATTATTAGATAACATTGCAGGAATATCATCTGCTTTTTCTTTTATACCAATTGGTGGAACAAATCCACCTTGATCTCTATAATCTAATTCTGCTACGCCTTGTTGATTTTGTCTAGGATTTCCTACTGGCATTCCCATTTGTTGAGCTATTTGTGGAGCAGCCATAATTCCTTCATCTACTGATCCATAAGCATATCCCATTCTTCCACCATAAGCTGCCGGTGCTCTTACTACATCTCTAGATCTTGTAGGAACTCCTGTGACTTCTATACCTTGTACAGGAGTATTTCCAAAGTATTCACCTCGCTTAGCAGCAACTCCTGCCATGTATCGGTCATAAGCTTCTTGTTTTAATCGATTGATTCTCTCTTGATCTTCTCTTGCTAAGTTTCCAAAATATATACTTGCTCCCATTTTAGTTAATGACTCTAATACTTTTAAGGTATCTTTGTTTTTAGATAGTGAATCTAAAACACTTCCTAAAATTTCTTTGCCTCCAGTTAAAATTTTATCCCAAATACCTTGATCATTATTACCACCCTTATCACCACCAGTAATATTAGCATCCCACGTATTTCCTATATTAGAATTAAATATATTTCCTAAACTAAATATTCCTTCATTACCACCTGATTGTGGGAAACCAAACGTTCCTGGTACTTGTGAACTTCCACCTGGTATTTTAAAAGGACTTTGGAATGGATTAATTCCATATGTTCCACCATAAGCTCCCGGAGTAAAACCACCTATTTGTAGTCCTCCATAATTATCTCCACCAATTCCAGCTCCTCTAGCTGCAGTATACATTTGTGCATAAGGTTGATAAGGATTAGGTACAACAGCTAATACTTGTGCAACTGGATCTGCTACTTTTTTAACTACGTCTACAGCTCCAGAAACCAAATTTTTTGCTCCGCTAACAATACCTTTAACAACACTTCCAATACCATACTGGTTTCTCGGCGCTAGTGACATGATACCACCGCCCATTCTCATATCTCTTATTGGCATAGAAGGGTTTTGCATCTCTTTTCTCATTTGTTCTGGGTCTAAAATTTGTAATCTTGGATCATAGTATTCTGGAACATCTTGTGATTCTTCAACAGCTTGTTGTATTTGTCTAGCTTGTCTAGGATCAAACTCATTAAGTTTTCCTAAAACCCTACGATAACTCTCAACATCTGTATTATATAAATCTCTTATTATTGAAACAGGATTAGTAGAAAGTTTTTGTAAAGCTCTTTTAGCTGCTTGTCTAGCCCTATCCATTTGATATAATTGTTCAGAAGACCTTGGACCTGTTACAAATTGAGGTCGTAAACTACCTACTCCACCTGTTGATCTTGGGTCTGTTCCAAATTGATATAATTGTCTATTCATCTGTGATCTTGATATCATAATCCTTGTAAATTGTTAACAATAAGGCAGGCGCGATAGTCCTGAAATGGTATACTTTACTTGCTTTTTTCTTCCAGGTCAATCTTTTTAGTGTGTAATAATTCATCATAAAAGCGACCAATGTACGGGTATTCACCTACGTGTGTAATGTAATCCATAATGTAAATATGGCATTTTCCACCTATAGATGTCCATCGTTGACAGAAAGCAAAGTCTTCTCCATACCATTTTTTACTTTCTTTGTCATGCATAGTATCAAAGAAATTATACATATATTCATGGTCTTGTTCTTTGCCGTTTAAAATAGTCTTTTGATTAATCTTTAAATCTGGGTATGCTTTCATCATTTTCTGAAATACCTCTGCTTTAATTAACATACATCCAGTGGGAGCATGAGATACTTCCATAACTCCATTTCTTACTTCAATATCTTTAGTAAGATCTCCTATTTTAACAGGAAACATATTACCATCCTTAGCCATATCTTGTGGATCCTCTACATTGTTTTCTTTCATTCTTCTATGAATTTTATCCCAAGAAACAGTTTTTAATGGATAAGGACAGGCAATAACATCTTTATCTTTTTCCAACATTCTAAAAATAGTATCTGGTTCAAAATCAATATCAGAATCAATAAATAAAAAATGAGAATAAATATTTTCTTGTAGAAAATTAGCTACACATAAATTTCTACCTTGTGTCACTAAGGAAGATTTCATTAAAGAGAAACTAACTAATATGTTTTTAGCAAAACATGCTTTTTGAAATTCTAATAAAGATTGTGTATAATGAATAGAACATTCACTATGTACGGGAGTTGCTAAAAATATTTTAATAGGAGATTGATTGATAACCACCGTTCTATCTGGTTTACTTTCTTTTTCTTGTATCCATATTGGTTTACTTGGATCTTGCATTGATAGCTCCTTTTAAAAAATTACTCCATAAAAATCCTATTCGTTCCCAATTATAAAAACGGTTAATATAGGCTATTTGCATTTCTAAATGTTGTTCTACAATAGCACTATCTAATCCATCGGCTGCTTTTTCTATCGCATAAGCAAAACTTTTGGCTAACGATACATAATCTTTTTGAAAAGGAATATAAGCTGAAAACTCTGCACATGTTTCAAATAAAGCTCCATAATTGGTGGTAATACAATAGTGCCCAGCTGCCATAGATTCTAGCGCCGAGACACATGATGTTTCTTCCCAAATACTAGGAAAGGCAAAGATGTGATAATCTTGTAAATGTTTTACAATATAATCATGAGATTGATAACCAATATAATTTACATTCTTTAATTGTTTTGCTTGATCATATAATCCTTGATAATTTTTATCATTCATAGTTTTAAATTGATCTCCATAGATTTGCGTAGAGGAATATACATCTAAAGTAATAAGTGGATTCTTAATCATCTGCATGGCAGCTAGTAAAACATTTAATCCTCTCCAAGGAGTAGAGTGATAAATAAGTTTAATAGGATCACCTTTTGTATAGGTTAAAGTTCTAGGTGTAATTTTAGGAATACCATTTTTAATGACTAATGATTTTTCACAAGGTATATCAAAAGACATTCTATATTTTTCATAAGTCCAATGACTATTAAATACATACCAATCATATTTAGAGTGATTAGATTTATTTTTAAACCATGGTGCTAAATTGGGTTGATCATAAGAATTATGTTCCCATAAGATATTAATCTTATCTTTAGCCAAAGGAATTTTTTCCGGTACAGAAGTAGTAATTTGTACTTGCTCTAATAATGTTTTATCTACGTGTTGCTCCAGAAACTGCATTTGCAGTTCGGTTCCACCAGATGGATTCATAACTTCTATTTCGTTGCGCCAAATAAAGATAGATTCGCTACCGTAATTTCTACGTCTTTCTTTAAATCGCTTTCGGTTGTTTCTGTATTAGGATCTTCTACATCTGCTTTTGCAGCTGCTTCAGATTCATAAACAATTCCAGTTTTTTTATTAGTCACAATAGTTTTACTAGGACAATGAATAATAGGAACTTCTTTACCATCAATAGTAGTATAACCTTTGATTACTTGTTCCTCTAATACTACATCATCTCTAAATTCTTTTGTCATTATATTCTTCCGTTTTCATTATTTCTATTTATTTCCAAAATAGATATAGCTGCACTTATACCAGAAGTATCAGAAGTTTCAAGTTTTAGCTCATCATTTTCTTCTAATACAATAGGTCCTTTGGCAATATTACAAATCGTAGGGCCACTAATACTTGCATAAGCAATTTGATAGGTAGTAGTTGCAGAATCATCTAGAATAGATGATTTTAATACTTTGGATCCTGATTCATTGGTTACTTGTATATTTTGTATAATAGCATTGGCATTGGCTGGACAAGTATATACCGTTACTGCCGTAGTAACCGTTGGATCATAGAATGCGTTTTTATATACGTTTGCCATTATGTTAAATCATACCATTTTAATAAGCCAGACACATCTCCATTTGCTGAACCACTTCTAACTCCTAAAGTTAATGTGTCGGATGTTCCGCTTATGGTTTGTCCCAATTGATTTGCAAAAACAAATCCATCTCCAATCGAAAAAGGATTAGTCTTGCCTCCTAAATAACCTCCTGCAATTCTTGTTCCTGTTGCAGTTAAATCAACCGTAGTTAAATCATACTCTACATTATCAGAATAACTTGTATAAGAAAATGCTGAAGATGGAGTTGCGTTTACAAATAAACCAAATTCAAAATCATTATTGGAAATATTAAGTATATCTAATCCAGAAGGAACAATAACAGCATAAGGTCTTCCTGATTTAATTCTAATGGTTGCAATATTATAGTAAGTATTTGCTGTAGTTAAATTCACACCAGCATTAATTTGAGAAGTTCCAATCATTTGTCTTACACCTTCTGGTGCATAACCTCCTTCAATCATAGTGGTGGAACAAATTTGTTGTAGGGTAGCTGCTGAATCTATACTATCTAAAGTTTGAATTTCATATCTTATTGGTAAGTTTGCTGTTTGCATATAAACAGTATCTAAACTATTTGCATTATAGAATGTATGAGCAACTATAAATTTACCATCAATAACGAAACCAACTCTCACAGCTCCTACACCTAACCATTCAAAATCCATAAATAATATATTAGATTTAGTTACGTCTAAGTCATAACCAGATGGGCCTGTACCATCTAATTTATCGCCATTCCAATCTACTTGATCAATAGGATCGTCTACTGAAGATCCTGATGTATAAGTTCTTTTTACAATATATAAATATTCATCATCAACACACTCAAAAAATATTCCATTGTTATCATCAAACATTCCAATTCTTTGTCTTAAATTATTTTGAGGAGCAGACATTACAAATGTACTTAAATGTAATAAAGACTTTCCTGGTTGATAAGACATTACTCTTTTTGATTGTCTTATAACTTTATCACCTGATGCCGTGGTTACATTTAAATTAACTGTAGACTTTGCTGATGTATATGAAACTGTACCTGATCCTGATAATGCTTCATCAAATAGATTATTCTTTGACATTATGTTTTTAGAATCAAAGATAGTTAATGGATTAGAAACTCTTAATCTACCAAATGCATCATAAGCAGTAGATCCATCGCCACCCCCTATTACTGTAGGTTCAACGTTAACATTATTACATCCAGACATTAACAATTCCCTCCCATACTAAACCAAGTGAATTGTTCCATCTCTTCTTTTAAATCTTTTTGAAAACCAAAGTTTAATTGATTAATTAATGTATTTAATGCATCTAACGTTTGACGTTGTTGAGAAGCATCATACTCTGGTTTTGGTTCTGGAACGTATGCATCAATTTTAGCCATTATCTTCTACCATCTGGTTGTACATCAAGACGTAAGGTTCCATATCGCCAAGATTGATTAATGGCATCATTTTCAATTTTTAAACTTACTAATCTTCCTCTTACTCTTGTGTCTACTTTATCGGTAGAAGAACTAATCGTAAATGGCCCTGTTATGGAAGGAAGTGTATTAGAGCTTGCTGCGGTATCCACTGGATAATCACTAAAGAATAAAGTTACTTTGGCATTCCCTGTTAATGCTTTAAAGTCAGGAATAAATCTTCTTACCTTTAATAAAAATTCTCCATCCCCTGCATCATGCATACTATAATCTCCTGACCTGATATAAGCTGAAATAGCATTGGTTCCACCGGTATAGGTCAATTCATTCGTTCCTACTTCATGTTCATAATAAATAGAAGAACCTGCAAAGTAATCCGAATTAACATCGGTAGTTAATCCTTGCACTACAGGAAACGTTCCTGCTGCTGTTCTTGTATATTGAGTTGCTTGTGGATTAGAATAAACAGCACTATCTTCATAAGTAGATCTAGCTAAGGTACCGGTGGTCCAAACATTTTCTTTATAGTTATAAGTAACCACTCTATTAATTTGTAAAGAATCTTTACTTGGATAAAACCAATTAATTTCTGAATATAATGTATTATGAGAAGAATAAGTAATCTCACTTGCATCATAATTTAATCCAACTGTATTATTGTTGTTATTAAATACAAAGTCTTCTACTAAACAAGGAATAGATTTAACCGTACCATCATAAGCAAAAAATCCACCTTCATTAGACATCCAATAGGTAATACCATTGGAATAGGTAACCGCATGTTTTCCTATCAAACCACAATTGGTTCCTACTTGACGTAAAGAAAATACATAAGGAGGTCCTACAAACTGTAATGCAAAAGCAGAAGTATCGGTTAATACTAATAAATAATCTTTTGCATTAATTGCTCCTACAATCTTGCTGCCCGCATCTAGCTGAAAGGTTCCTGCTGTATTGGTAGCGGTTGGTGCATATACTTCTGGATCTTCTTGATTAGAAAAACGAATAAACATTCTATTATAACTAGATGTCGTACCAATAGTAGTTTCGGTTCCCATATGAAATAAATGTCTATCTCTATCAGATACAATGGTCATATACGATTTAGTCGGAGCTCCTGTTAACACAGTTGCTCTTGTTTGTAATGCAGATCCAGATACTGCAATAGGGTCCCATTCAAAGGTTTTACCTGCTTGAATCGTTGCAATTAATTTTTGTCCATAATTATCTAGAGACCAGCTTCCTGCTTCGAGCGTCACGGAACTTGCTGAACGTCCTGTACCCCAGGTACTAAATCCCCAGGTTAATACACCCCATCCATATCCATAGGTTTCAATCGCTGGGCCAATCACTACATAAGGAAGTACATCTAATGTACCATCATTGGTTGCGCCTGTCCCTGTTTCTACAGTTGGCATGGTAATCGTAAAAGTAGTGGTAGTAGGAGTTGTTTTAATTTCAAATACTACATCATCAAAATCAACAGAAGTATAATCGGTATCAGGAGATGTAAAAGACCCTGCATTTTCAAATGTAATTAAATCTCCTATTTCTAAATCATGTGGTGCGGGTGTGGTAATAGTAACGGTTGCTGAAGCATTAGTAGTAGTTATATTACAACTTGTTTGAGATTTGGTTGTGTCAATAGGAGTGATATCATAAAAATCACCTTCATAATAAACAACTAATAATTTATTGGTTCCAATAGCTGCATACTTTCTTCCCTCTAAATCCGTCCAAGTATGTTGAGCTCTTGCTGCTCCCACTAAAGTAGCATTAACTAAAGATTGCCAACCACCTATTTTTTCAGGTAGTCCATAACGAAAACGTACATTATCCCCATCAATCCACTGACCTTCAGCTCCTGATGCGGTAAATTGTTTGTTAAATCCTGGTTTTATATTTAATAATTTTAAAGCCATAATCTCCCATATAAGGTGCCAGGACAGATTTGAGGTGTGGTGAAAATCTATCCCAGCGTGGGAAAACTATATCACTTTTTAAACCAAGCGGGAAGTCCTAAATGTATTCTTTTGTCTCAAGAGCCTTTAGATATGTATATATTCCATTCTAACTTATTTAATAAATCATCAAGTTGAATTACTTTTAAAGACTGTTTTCTAACGTAATCATTAAGTTCTGGAACATCTATAATGACCCAGTTCTTATCTGTTTCAAATACTATCTTATCTGCTTTACTTGCAGTAGTTGCTTTTTTACCTAATTGATTATTAGGCATTTGAAACATAGGTCGTACATCAAATTTAAATTCTTGATTAGAATTTTTCTTTAAAACTCCAGAAACATTCCAATGTTCGTTATTTTTTTGTGCCTCTGTTGGCCAGGTTATATCCTGTAAATGAATAGAAAATCTTGTTTCTATATTCACTTTCTAAATAACTTGTTAATCAATCCTCTAAAGCCAGTATTTCCATAAATAACTGCTTCAATCATTTAAATTGTTTACCTGTTACCCAAGTCACTAATGAATTTCTTTCCCCTTTAGTTACTGGCATAACTTCGTGTAGTACATAAGAAGGAAATAATATTAATGTTCCTTGTTCTTTTTTCATCAAACTTTTTTCTTCTCCTCCATCGTAAAGATAAAGTTCTCCACCCTCATATTCTTCAGGATCTGTAAGTTGAATTGAAATAGATAATTTTCTAACTGGAAAATTTTGTGATCTATCAACGTGTTTACCATATTTTCCAGATGGTGCTTCATAATTAGTAAATTGAAATCCTTCATTTATTCCGAATAAATCAAACTGAAAAAATCTTTCATTAAGATTCAATACAATATCTGTTACTCTACGAAAAACCAAATCCATATTATCTAAAGGATATAACCAACAAATTTTAGAATCTCTTACATCTTTTATATCACCTTTTGTTTTTCCTTTAACTAAACCTTTATTTTTTGCAATTTTAATTATTTTTTCACATTCTTCTTTTGTTAATACATTTTCACAATAAGCATAAGAATGAACACTATCTAAATAAAAATTCCAAGATGAGTTATTTAATTTTTTCATAATTATATAATATTCTTATTTAACACACTCTATCCAATTTTTTATATTCCAACCAGACCATTGAGCATAGTTAAATAATTTTACATTATTTTTTAGATAAACCATTTCATAATTGTCTGTTTCTTTTATAATAGATTCAAAATTATCATCTTTATTTTCATTATATAATTTTTTTGAATAATTCCAAAATTTAGTTTTATAAATTGAACCCGATCCATAGTGCCATAATATAAAATTTTGTATTTTTAATATGTATTCTTTCATCTTTTTTTCTGAATTTTCTAAAGTAGAAGTTTTATCTATTATTGAATCCCAAATATATCTACACCATACTTGATAAGCATTCATAGCTGTTGCCTCTAATGGTTCTAAAAAGAATAGTTTATTACCATTTAAAAAAACTCTATTATCTACTATTGCTTTTTTAACAATGTATTGTTTAAAATTAA
>Ga0222713_10003905_pt1 | contig 15160 bp, 11 predicted proteins | sample C33_649DmetaG_FD_165061 | JGI IMG/M metagenome (GOLD analysis project Ga0222713, IMG submission 165061) | Estuarine water microbial communities from San Francisco Bay, California, United States - C33_649D | ecosystem: Environmental > Aquatic > Marine > Unclassified | place: USA: California...
TTTTATATGCAAGCTCTATATTATGTACGGAGTGTATCTCGTGAAAAGTCATAAGCGCATCTTGAATTTTATTGGACTGCAATTTTCCTATTAACTTTAGTTTTATACTGTCATTATTCTTAAGTAAACAAACCCATTTTTCTTGTGCTTCTTTGACATAATTTTCAGCAAAGTCACGGTGACCTATTTGAATAAGTGGTAAAATGCTATCCATCTCATGCTTTTTCGTAACAACTGTAAGTGTGGTATCTGACGGAACACACAACTTAATTTGTTGATAATTATCAAGAATTTTTTGCATAAAAAATAATTAATTTGCTTGATTTTTAAAAATATAGTAGTAGTTCAAGTTTTGAATAAACTACATTTTTTTAAGTAAATGACAAAAGTTGATAATCAAGAACAATATAAAGTTGATAGCAAATTCTCAGAATTTGAACAAGCTCTCTATGAAAATTTTAAAGAAGAGCTTAATTTACACCCTCTAAGATTTTCAAGTGAAGAATCAAGGATTGTTAAGGGTAAAATTCTTGAAATTAATAAAAAAAGAGATTTGGTAATTATCGATCTAAAACTAAAAGCAGAAGGTGTTGTAGGTTATAGAGAGTTTTACGAAAACGGTGAAGAACCAACATTAAGTATTGGTGATGAATACGAGTTTTATATAGAATCCTTTGAAACATACGATTCCGTTCTTAAAGTTAGTAGAGACAAAGTTACAAGAGAAAAATCTTGGAAAAAACTTAAAGAAGCTTTTGTAAACGATGATGCCGTTGAAGGTGTAATTTTTGCAAGAATAAAGGGTGGTTTATGTGTTGATTTTCAAGGTATTATTGCATTCTTACCTGGTAGTCAAATTGATATCCGTATGTTAAACGACATTTCTCCATTACTTGGTGTTAGACAACAATTTAAAGTTCTTAGTATGGACGAAAAATTTAAAAGTCTAATTGTTTCTCGCCGTTCAGTTCTTGAAAATATGCGTTCAGGCAATAAAACACAATTCTTGGACGAAATCGCAGAAGGAAAAGTTCTTGAAGGTGTTGTCAAAAATATTACAAATTACGGAGCCTTTATTGATCTTGATAAGATGGATGGTTTGCTGCATATTGCAGATATCACATGGGACAGAATTGTTCACCCATCGGAAGTTCTTAAAACTGGAGATAAAGTCAAGGTTAAAGTTATTAAAATTGACTATGAAACTCAAAGGATTTCACTTGGAATGAAACAGCTTACTGAAAATCCTTGGTCATACCTTGAAGAAAAGTATAAAGTTGGAACAACAATTAAAGGAAAAGTTACAGGAATTACAGACTATGGAATTTTCTTGGAAATAGAGAAAAATGTTGAAGGTTTAATTCATGTTTCGGAGATTAGCTGGACAAAAGAAAATTACAATGAACTAATTGAAAAAATTTCTGTTGGAGATCAAATCGATGCATATATAGTAAATGTTGACACAAATTCCCACCGTATTGCATTGAGTTTAAAACAGATGTCTTCAAATCCTTGGAAACAATTTATTGACACACATACCACCGGTCAAAAACTTGAAGGTACAGTTACGAATATTATGAATTTTGGTGCATTTATATCGCTTGATGGTGGCGTTAATGGTCTTTTGCACACTTCTGATATATCATGGTCTTCTTCTGGTGAAAGCGAGTTATCACAAATGAAAGTTGGAGATAAAATATCTGTTGTGTATCTTGGAGGAGATGTTGAAAAACAAAGAATTGCTCTTGGTTTAAAACAGATGAAAGAATCTGAATTCAAAAAACACAAGGATATTCTAAAAGTTGGTACCGTTGTGACATGTACTGTAACAGCAATAGATCCATCTAAGATCGATGTTACAATTCTTGATATCTTTAAAACCTCCATTCGTAAGTCTCATATAGCTTATGATAAATCAGAACAACGCACAAACAGATTTGCTGTTGGTGACAAAGTTGATGCTAAAATCATTGCATTTGATGAAGAATCCGGTAATATTCAAGTGTCTATTCGTGAGCAAGAAGAAGATGAAAAGAAAAGACTTCTTGATAAATACGGAAGCACAGATAGTGGTGCAACATTGGCATCTATTTTTGGTGAAAATAATTAGTAATTTATTAATATATGAAAAGTAATAATTTGATAGTAACACAAGTTCTTTTGTGTGTTTTTGTTCCTCTTTTTGTAATGTTTGCAATTATAAAATTTGGTCCGAATTCTGTAGCAAGGCTTTTTTTAAATCCTGATAAACTTAAGTCTATTATTGAGTACGATCAAAAAAAAGAATATGAAGCTTTGACAAAAAAAACAGCCTCTGCAATTGAAGAAGACCTTAAGAGTAAATCCGGAAATTTACTTAATAATGCACTTGATCCAGTTCTTGGAAATAGAGAAAATCCTTCTATTACTATAATAGAGTACCTTGATTACAGATGTGGCTACTGTAAAAAAGCACATGATGAAATATCAAAACTATTATCCGACGAAAAATACAAAGGTAAAATTAGAGTTATTATTAAAAATTACCCTGTAATTGGCGGCGAAGTTTCACTTTATGCAGCAGAGATTGCAACAAGTGTATTTAAAAAGAACCCTGCAAAATTTGAAGAGTTCCACTTGAAGCTTTTCAACACGCAATTAACAACTCAAAAAGATGTTGATAAAGTTCTAGAAAGTATTGGTATGAAATACGATGACATTAAAAGCGAAGATGTTAGACAATCAATTATTTCCAATTTTAATTTTGCCAGAGAAATAAATGTTTCTGGAACACCAGCTTTTATTATTGGTAATGAGTTTATTGGTGGCTTTATCACTTATGAACAAATGTCAAGAAAAATTGATGAGTTTCTTGAATCTCAATCATCTAAGAAGTAATATTAATGCACATCTATACTATTTCAATTGGAAGATCTTCTTATGATATACCTTATAATTCACATGAAGATCTTCTACAACTAAAAAAAATATGTTTCGAAGCAAATAAACTTGTTAATTCTATTTTATCCACAAATCAGACTATAACAAATGAATTTGCTCTAGTGCTGGCACTGGTAAATGTTATTTACGAAGGTCAGTTTTCTCTGTCTAGGGCAACGCACAAACCGGAAAGCAGAGATAAAGTTTACACACAAGAAGATATTTTGGAAATTATATCACACATGAAGAATAAGTTATTTGAAATAGAGCAATGCTAACAAAGCGTATTATAGCTTGTCTTGACTGCAATAATGGAAGAGTTATTAAAGGTATACAGTTTCAAAATCACGAAGATATTGGTGATGCAACAACTTTAGCTCAAAAATATTCTAATTCAGCCGATGAATTAGTGCTATATAATATTACTTCAAGTGCAGACGGTAAAACAGTTTCATATCAATGGATTCGCAAAATTAGTAAATCTGTTAACATTCCATTTTGTATTGCAGGAGGCATTCGTACATTGCAAGACGCCGACAATATTCTCAATAATGGAGCAGATAAAATTTCAATTAATACACCGGCATTGGAAAACCCAAAAATTATAGATGAGTTTGTTAAAAAATTTGGCAGTCAAGCAGTTGTTGTTGGAATTGATACCAAAAAAATTAATGGTATTAATACAATATATAAAAACACCGGCAAACCAGAACAGATGTCTTCAGTAAACAAAACACTGGAAGAGTGGGTGATAGAAGTTCAAGAAAGAGGTGCAGGGGAAATTGTAATAAATTCAATTAATAGTGACGGCACGCGCAATGGTTATGATATTAAACTCTTACAAGACTTACGAAAAATTGTTAAAGTACCACTAATAGCATCTGGTGGCGCAGGAACAATGCAGCATTTTTTAGATGTTTTCAATTTAGCACATGTTGACGGGGCACTTGCTGCAAGCGTTTTTCATAAAGAAATTATTAGTATTAATAATTTGAAACAATTTCTTGCAAGCAAAAACATTCCAATGCGTATATGAAAATTGATTGGCAAAAAGGCTTAATTCCCGCAATAATTCAACATCATGAGAATGGTAGTGTTTTAATGCTTGGCTTTATGAATAAAGAAGCACTTGAACTTACACAATCAACAAAATTTGTACATTTTTTCAGTAGAAGTAAAGATAGAATTTGGATGAAAGGCGAGACATCTGGTAATACACTAAAAATAACTGAAATAACCACAGATTGTGATTATGATACAATTTTAATTAAAGCAAAACCTTCAGGACCTACATGCCATACCGGAAGTGATACATGTTTTGGCGAATACAAACACTTTTCATTTCTAAACGAATTAGAGGATATCATAGAAACAAGAGTTTCTGGAAATAATGAACAAAGTTATGTAAAAAAACTTGTAGATTCCGGTATTAACAGAATTGCACAGAAAGTTGGTGAAGAAGGTGTTGAAGTTGTTATAGCATCACTTGGTGAAGAGGAAAAACTCATTGATGAATCTGCAGATCTATTATTTCACTTAATGATACTCTTACAAACAAAAGGTTTATCAATACAAGATGTCATTTCAAGATTAAAACAAAGAAATGATAAATCTAAATAATTTAACATTGAAAATCTGAAAATAGTGTTCAAAAAAATAAGTCAATTCCATAAAAGTTATACATAAATTATTATAACTTTTACCAATGGCAATTCAATTTAAGGAAGCGTGAATTTATATTATCCTTATATTTTGATCTTTATGCACCAAAATGTACATAAATCCGCTATTATGAGTTATTTTTGCACGCTCACCCGCTTCATAACCCTTGCCAGCAAAAATATCTCCGCGAATTTTTCCTTTAATTGCAGAACCCGTATCTTGTGCAAACATTGCTTTTGAATGGTTTTTTGTATCTACAAACAACATGGCTCCATAAGGAATAAAATATGGGTCAACAGCAAGGGAACGCCCATCAACAAGCTCTGAACCATGTGCACCAATCACTGCGTTTTCATAATTTTCTTGAAAAAATATATAAGATTTATTCACACTTAAAATGTCATGAGCTATACTTTCGTTTCTTTGTAAAAAAGATTTTGTATCACTACCTTTTCTGATATAGCCTTTTTGCAACATATACTTACCAAGAGACTCATACGGTTGGTTATTCTTTGCCGAAAATTTTACATGAGCATATTTACCATCGGTTAATTTTAACATTCCACTACCTTGAATGTGCAAAAAGTATAAATCCACAAAATCATCAACCCAAAAAATTTCAAGACCTCTTCCATTAAGAGCACCATCATTAATCTGTTTTCTTGTGTAATAAGGACCACTACCAAGTTCCGGCGGTTTTTTATAAATTGGGTATCTGTATTGTGCCGTTCTCACTCTGCTGGCATTAAGTGTTGGATAATAATAACCTGTAAAAAGTCCTGAATTTGTTTTAACTTCATCATCACCAATTAAATATGGGGTAAAATTTTGTATAAAATAATTACGAATCTGAGCATCACTTTTTTCTTGCAATAAAGCGATTTCCATACATATTTTTTTTAAATCCGCTATAGTACCAATTTGCAAGATTTGAGATCTAACAGGTGTTTGATCTTGTTGGAATTTTACTCTCTTACAAACATTTTTGTAACCCTGAGCAACATCGTACCAATTTTCCCTTAAAAAACCATTAATGGTTTTGCAGTCAGATTTAATAATATAAAAATTATCTTTATAAAGAAAATCAGGGTTATATAATCTATCATTATGTAAGTTTTTTTTAATAAACTCTTTTCTGGATTGCCCCGCGTTGTATTGTTCATTGTTGGCAACAACATAGGCAATATTATCTCTACGAATAACAACTTTATTCTCTGGAATGAAACCATTTTGTTTTTTACTTGCAAACATATTGGAAGATCGATATTTAATATCGTCTTCTTGTAAAGAAAATGCAATATTATTGGGAACGGTGTTAATTAAATCATTACCAATATAAGACTTTTCATATGGTTTTTGGTTTGTAACATCTTGTTGTTCAGATGCCAAACAAAAAACTGAAATTAGAAGATATAATATTTGAAATATCATTATATATCTTTATAAGTTAGTTATCACTTTACAATTTGAAATTGTAAAGTTTTATTTTGCAAGAAAATTTTTATTCTTGATTTTTCAAAAACAATTATATATTAATACCCATTGATTTTATGAATGAAGAATGTCAGGTCGTGTTGCTGTAATAGATGGTCTTCGTACTCCTTTCATTAAGGCTGGTGGTTTACTAAAAAATACAACTGCTGTAGAACTTGGTGTTGCAATCACCAGTGAATTAATTGCAAGATATCCCTTTATTACAAATCATATTGCAGAATTTATTACAGGAAATGTTGCACAACCCGGAAATGCTGCTAATATATCAAGGGTAATAGCACTACAATCGGGCATTGAAAAAGAAATTCCTGCTTACACTGTTCATCGAAACTGTGCATCTGGTATGGAGGCAGCTTCTCAAGCAATGCTTAAAATTCGTGCAGGAGAAGGACACTTATATTATGCCCTTGGTGTAGAATCAATGAGTAACATACCACTTCTTTTCAAAAAAGAAACTCAAACACTTTTTGAAAATGTTTTTAAAGCAAAAACATTTGGGCAAAAATTGCAATCGTTTTTAGCATTCCGTCCACAACACTTTTCACCTGAAATTGGCATTAAACTTGGTTTAACAGACCCTGTCTGTAATATGCTTATGGGCGTTACAGCAGAAAACATTGCACAAGATTTCTCCATTTCAAGGCAAGAACAAGATGAATTTGCAACAAAAAGTCATAATTTAGCGGAAAAATCAACGACGTTAGGTATCTTTTCAGAAGAAATTTCTCCGATATTTTCAAAAGAAATAAACTCGCTTCTTTCACAAGATGATGGAATACGCAACAATCAAACAGTGGCAGCACTTGCAAAGCTTAAACCTTTTTTTGTAAAAGATAATGGAACTGTTACCGTTGGAAATTCATCTCAAGTAACAGACGGTGCTTGCGGTTTAATTTTGGCTTCTGAAAATCTTACAAAAAAACTTGGCATTAAACCGCTTGGATACATCAAAGATTCCACATACGCCGGCTGCGATAACACTCGCATGGGTTTAGGCCCTGTATTTTCAACATACAAACTCCTTCAAAAACATAATATACAACTTCAGGATTTTGATCTCCTTGAAATTAACGAGGCATTTGCTGCACAGGTTATTGGTTGCATTAAAGCAATGGACAGTCAATCGTTTTTTGATAAAAACCTTCATGGAAATAAAAAACTTGGTTCATTTGATATATCGAAGTTAAATGTCAATGGTGGGGCAATTGCACTTGGACACCCAGTTGGTGCAACAGGAACGAGACTAATTCTACATACCCTTAAAGAATTAAAAAGGAGAAACCTACAAACCGGACTTGCCACACTTTGTATTGGCGGCGGACAAGGAGGAACTTTCATTTTAGAAAACGAATAATGCAAACTTCATACACAAATATTGAGTGCGTAATCAAAAATAACCTTCTACATATTGTTTTTGAAAACCGAGGACTCTCAGTTAACACATTATGTTCTACAACACTGGAAGACTTAGACACTATTTTATCTAATGTCTCAATGAATGGAGATATTGAAGGTGTTGTTTTTCAATCAAATAAACCGAATTGTTTTATTGCAGGTGCGGATATTAATGAAATTAAACAAATTTCCGATGCTCAAGACGCATACGCAAAAGCAACGGTTGGTCAAAGTATTATTAATAAAATTTCTAAACTTAATATTCCAACCTATGCAATCATTGACGGCGCCTGCATGGGTGGAGGCTTAGAGCTTGCTCTTGCATGTGATATTCGAATTGCAACAACAAACCCTAAAACAAAACTAGCACTTCCTGAAGTTAACTTAGGTTTTATCCCTGGATTCGGCGGAACACAAAGATTACCACGCACAGTAAGTCTTACAAACGCACTTGATATGATACTTACAGGAAAATCAGTTGACGCAAAAAAAGCAAAGAAAATAAAACTTGTGCATGATATTTGCCATCAGAATCAAGTGTATGATATACTAAAAAACATACACAGTAAAGTGTTTGAAACAAAAGGAAAAATCTTACAAAAATACAAATACAAACCATCTTTTTTAGAAAAAAATTTTCCAAGTCTGATTTTTTTCTTTGCAAGAAAAAGTGTTATGAAAACTTCAAAAGGTCACTACCCCGCTCCATTAAAAGCAATTGATGTAATTGAAAAAACTTTAAAAAAAGATATCAAAAAAGGCCTTGAAATTGAAGCTAAAGCATTTTCAAAACTTGCCTCTTCTGATATCTCAAGAAATCTTGTTACCTTGTTTTTTACAAATGAGTCACTTAAAAAAGAATACAACACAGAAGTTGATAATATTGAATTTGCAACTATCCTTGGTAGCGGTGTGATGGGTGGTGGGATTGCTTTTGCACTAAACAATGCCGGTTTTCGTGTAAGAATGAAAGACATTTCAAAAGAAGCACTTACCCTTGGCTTTAAACAAGTTAAAGATTACTACAAATCTCTTGTTAAGAAGAAAAAAATATCTCAATATCAAGCTGATGTCAATACCTCTCAAATTACATCAACAACTTCTTTTGATGGAATCAAGTTTTCGGATATTATAATTGAAGCTGTTGTAGAAGACCTCACAATCAAACATACTGTGTTGCAAGAACTTGAAATGCACCTTAAAAAAGACTGTATTATTGCCACAAATACCTCATCGTTAAAAGTAACGGACATTGCACAACTACTTACAAGGAAAGAAAATGTTGTAGGAATGCACTTTTTTAATCCTGTTAATAAAATGCCGCTTGTTGAAGTTGTAAGAACTCACGACTCAAGTACAAAAGCCATTACAAAAGTTATACAGATTGCAAGAAAATGTGGAAAAGTTGCAATTCCGGTTGGAGACTGTAACGGTTTTGTTGTAAACAGAATTCTCTTACCGTTTATGAATGAAGCATTGTTTTGCCTAGAAGAAAGTGGACAAATTTCCAAAATTGATAAAACTCTTAAAGATTTTGGAATGCCAATGGGTGCATTTGAACTTGCAGATGAGATTGGTCTTGATGTTTGCTATAAGGTTTCCAAAATTTTATATTCATCATACGGAGAACGAATGAAACCGGCACAAACATTGGAAAGAATGTTTAAACAACTTAAACTGCTTGGTAAAAAGGGCGGTATAGGTTTTTACAAAAAAGGCAAAGAAAATAAATCTTTAGAATTCATTCAAGGTAATATTCACGAAAGTGAAATTTTGGATCGTACAATTTTAATAATGGTCAACGAAGCTGCAAGAATTTTAGAAGAAGGATATATTAAAAACCCGCACTATCTTGATATGTGCATGATTATGGGTGCCGGATTTCCAGCCTTTCATGGTGGAATTCTAAAATATGCCGATTCACTAACACTTGAAACGGTAAATAAAAAACTTACAGAACTTGCAGAAAAACATGGGGAAAGATTTATTCCATGTAATTTAATTACAAATCTTGCAAAAGAGAAATCCAAATTTTATGAAGTTTTTAAATTATAAAAATGCTTACATTACTTATTTTAGTTACATCACTTGCATTAATTTCAATCGTTTTTGTTACTCTTTATAGTCGCCTTTCTGCAGTTATTGTTGCAGTTGCGTTAAATGGTCTATTAATGCTAATTTCATATAAAATTCTGTATTTCAGCATACCTGTTTCCATTATTTTTCTTTTACCATTTATTAGAAAATACCTTATAACAGTTTTTATTTTGAAATTAATTCGCAAAAAAAACCTTCTTCCGCAAATCTCTGAAACAGAAGAAGTTGCATTAAATGCAGGTAATGTTTGGGTTGAAAGTGAATTTTTTACTGGAAAACCTAATTTTATTAGGATTATCAAAGAACCATATAGTGAAATTTCAGATGAAGAACAAAGGTTCCTTAATAATGAAGTTGAAGAGCTATGTAACATGGTTACAGACCAACAAATTCATGAACTTCAAGATTTACCGCATAATGTTTGGGAATATATTCGTAAAAAAGGTTTTTTTGGTATGATTATCCCAAAACGCTATGGCGGACTTGAATTTTCACCAATTGCACAAAGTAAAATTGTTGCCAAATTAGCAACAAGGTCTCAAGTTCTTTCAATTACAGTAATGGTGCCAAATTCGCTCGGGCCTGCAGAGTTATTATTAAAATACGGAACCGCAAAGCAGAAATCTTATTATATTCCACGCCTTGCAAAGGGTGAAGATGTTCCATGTTTTGCTCTTACGGAACCAAACGCCGGCAGCGATGCTGCGTCTATATCCTCATATGGTGAGGTATTTCAAGCACAGGACGGTCGTCTTAAAGTTCGTTTAAATTTTCAAAAAAGGTATATTACTCTTGGTGGAGTTGCAACATTAATTGGGCTAGCATTTAAATTAAGTGACCCACGAAACCTTTTACCAAGCGGTGTTCAAACAGGCATTACCTGTGCGTTACTTAAAAGTGATGCAAAAGGGCTGACAAGAGGACGCAGACACAAACCAATGGGAGTACCGTTTATAAATTCTCCACTCTGGGGAAAAGATGTCATTATTGATGTCGAAGATGACGTTATTGGCGGTATGCGTGGTGTTGGAAGTGGTTGGAAAATGCTTATGGAATGTCTTGCTGTTGGAAGAGGTATATCCCTACCTGCAATTTCATACGGTGGCTCTATTCTTGCATCTTATGTTTCAATGTTTCATGCAAATGTACGCAAACAATTTGGTTTACCTCTTGCAAAATTTGAAGCAATTCAAGAAAAACTGGCGGATTGCTTTGCAAAAACATATGCAATTGATGCAATGCGTACATTTGTCGCTTCTGCTGTTGGAGTTGGACATACTCCGTCCGTTGCAAATGCAATTGTCAAATATCATGCAACTGAACACTCAAGAGATGTAATCAATCATGGAATGGATATTCTTGCCGGTTCAGCAATTTGTATGGGTGAAAATAATCTGCTTGCAAACCTTTATTTGGCATCTCCAATTGGTATTACTGTTGAGGGTGCAAATGTTTTAACACGAAGTTTGCTGCAATTTGGTCAAGGTATTATTCGTTGCCACCCGTTTTTATTGAAACAAGTGTATGCAATTAAAAATAATGATTTATCATCATTTGACAAAAACTTCTGGCAGCATGTGTATTCTTTTACAAGTAATGCTGTTAGAACATTTGTTTTAACATTATCATGTGGAAAATTTTCAAGACCAATACCAATTAATATTGTACAAAAATATAATGCCAAATTAAACTATATTTCCACACGATTTGCATTACTTGCAGACTATGCTCTTATAACATACGGCGGAGCACTCAAAAGAAAGGAATTTTTATCATCGAGGTTTGCAGACATCTCATCTTATTCATTTTTAATTACATCTGTTTTAAAAAAATTTACATCTCATGGATTCAAAAAAGATGAACAACCGATTGTTGAATATATTTGTGATTTGTACCTCTACAAAATTCAGGAAGCATTTGAACAAATTTCTACAAATATTTCAAGGTCAAATCCACTAGGATCTTTCCTAAATCTTTGTCGTGCATTTTCTAGGAAAAAAATTGTGCACAATCACTTACAATTTAAGAATATTGAAAAAATACTGAAATATTTTACAGAAAATGATACAATTTCACGCGAAGAAATTTTTATACCGTCAAACAAAGATGAACAATTAAATAAACTCTTCGTTGCATTTACTCAAGGAAAAATTGTTCTACCAATAGAAAGAAAAATTAAAGAAAGTGGATATAAATCTCCACAAGATGCCCTTCAAGCCGGTGTAATTAAACAAGGAGAATTTGATGAAATTCAAAGTTATACCAAACTTTGTAATGAAATTGTACAAGTAAATCACTTTGAGTTAAAGTCATTCATTGACAATGAAAATTAAAAATATTTTAACAATTGCTTTAACAAAGCGTGTTTTACTTGCAATTGAAAAACTAATTAACTTAAGGTGTTCAATTAAAGGGATTGAAAATATTCCAAAATCAACATCAATGATTTTTGCACCAAATCACTTTACAAGGTTTGAAACTTTTGTTGTACCATACTTTCTTAATAAAATACCAGATTTAAAATTTTGTAGATCTCTTGCGGACTCATCTCTCTTTACTTCATACCTTGGAAAATATCTTCGCAATCTTCAAACCATCTCAACACATGACGAAAATCGCGATAAAACAATAATATCAGATCTCTCCGAAAATCAATACAACTGGGTTATATACCCAGAAGGAATGATGGTTAAAGACAAGCAACGCGAAGTTAAGCAGGGATTTTTTCAAAATCGCTTAAGTATAAAAACTGGTACTGCGGTACTTGCAATGAAGGCCGAGTTTGCAAGACAAGAAAAAAACAATACAAATCCTGTGTGTATTATTCCCGTAACCATAAGTTATATTCCTATTTATCCACAAGAAAATAAAATACTTTCCATTGTAAAGAGATTCACACATAAAATACCAAAAAGACTCGAAGAAGAATTACTTGTTGAGGGTGCACTATTGTTAAATTCAAAAATTATAATACACTTTCATAAGCCAATATATATTGCAGATTATATCATTAAAGATCTTTACATTCATAAATTATTTAATCTTTCAAAAGAAACATTGGAAAAAACCAAAATTTCCAAATACCGCATTCCAATTGCAATGAAAATTGCCGATGAAATTTATAAACATGCCCAAATTACACATGAACATATTATATCTTTACTTTTAAAAAACCTAGAAAAAAACGAACAAATTGCAAAAGAAAGATTACCGTTTTTAATTATAACTTGCGTTTTAGAACTCAAAAAACACTCAAATATCCAAGAATTTTGCGAGAACATCAAAGGCGAACAACTGTTTAAGTATATAATAGGAAATATTGCGGAAATTAATCAATTTTTAGCACTACTACAACAACAAAAAGTTATAAAAATAACAAAAGATTTCATTAATACGGAAGAGGCATTTCACCATGAATACAACTTCAACACGGTACGTGTAGAAAATATCTCAAAAATTTTTCTAAATGAATTATCGTATTTTACTAATACAGATATCATCGCCAAAGCTGTTCTAAAGATGCAAAACCACGAAATAATGAAGTTGTGCTTTAATAATATTGAAGAATCGTACTCCATTCAACATAAAATAACATTTAATGAATCACATTCAATTCAAGTTCAATACGGCAAACCATTCTTTATGGAGGGAAAAAACAACCGTGCTATTTTATTAATTCATGGTTATAAGTCCTCCCCTGCAGAAATGAAAGAAGTTGCAGAATTTCTTAATAAAAAAGGTTCAACATGTTATGGTGTACGCATGGCAGGGCACGGAACTTCACCATTTGATATGGCAAACACAACACATGAAGATTGGATTAATTCATGCGAAATTGCATATAATATACTTAAACTTCATTTTGAACAAATTGATATATGCGGATTTTCAACCGGTGGTTTAATTGCAATGCAACTTGCACAAAAATATAGTGTTCATACAATTACACTAATAAACAGTGCACTAGAATTATGTGATGTCCGTTTCCGTTTTGTTAAATTTGCAAGTTTATGGAGTGATGTTGCTTCAAAAGTTTCCAAAAACCACAAAGGTTATATTCAAGATACGCCATTTTATCCTGAAACAAATTATTCAATAAATCATTTTTCCTCAATGAGGGAACTTTCAAAATTAATGGAAAAATGCAAAAATAGCTTGAATAAAATTACCTGCGATACTTTAGTATTACAGTCCGATTCAGACCCCGTTGTTCAACCAAAAAGTGGAAAAATTATCTACGAAGGAATACAATCCAAAACAAAACTCTTGGAAACAATACCATCAAATGAGCATGTTATTACACGAGGCAAAGAGTTTAAAAAAATACAGGAAATTGTTGCAAGATTTCTAATTTAGTTATTTTATCAAATAATTAGTATTTTTTTCCTGAACTAATAAAACTTTTGGCGTATGTCCAATGGCGCTTTGTCTTTCTACAATGCCATAAGCACAAATAATTATTCTGTCACCTTTTTGTACTTTTCTTGCAGCTGCTCCATTAATACAAAACTCACCTATTATTTTAACAGGTACTGCATAAGTTGCAAAGCGTTCTCCATTATTGATATTATAGATTTCAACTTTTTGATAAGGTAAAATTTCTGCTTCTTTAAGAATGTTTTCATCAATAAAAATTGAACCTTCGTAATCAATTTCAGAATTTGTAACAATTGCTCTGTGAATTTTTGATTGCAGAATGTATATTTGAGTTGTCATACAAATTTAATTACTTCTTTTTGCATATAGCTTTGTAATGCTTTCGGTATTGTAATTGTACCATCAACATTCTGATAGTTTTCAAGAATTGCTACCAGTGTCCTTCCAACGGCTAAACTGGAACCGTTAAGTGTGTGAACAAAAGTTGTGGAATTTTCCCCTGCTTTCTTATAACGAGCCATCATTCTTCTAGCTTGAAATGAGCCCGTGTTAGAAACCGAGGATATTTCCCTGTATTTATTCTGGGAGGGAACCCAAACTTCGATATCATAAGTTTTTTGTGCTGTGGCACTAATGTCTCCACTACATAAAATAACAACACGGTACGGAAGTTCTAGCTTTTGTAAAACTCCTTCAGCAGTGTGAAGCATTTTTTCATGCTCTTGTTGTGAAGTATCCTCGCTTGCAATTGTTACAAGTTCAACCTTAAGAAACTGATGTTGGCGAATCATACCAACTGTATCCCTTCCTGATGAACCGGATTCACTTCTAAAGCAAGGGGTTGCTGCTGTCAGTCGTAAAGGAAGTTCGTGTTCTTGCAGAATTTTTCCTGCAACCATATTGGTCAATGAAATTTCTGAAGTTGAAATTAAGTACCTTCCGTCTGTTGTTTTAAAGAAATCCTCTTCGAACTTTGGTAATTGTGCTGTTCCAAAACATGTGTTTGCATTGACCAAAAGCGGTGGTGAAACCTCTTCGTATCCATTTTGAGCATTATGTTCTAACATAAAATTCTTAAGAGCTCTTTCCAAGCGGGCAAGGTCTCCTTTTAAATATACGAATCTTGAACCTGAAACAGCTGATGCAGTTTCAAAATCCATTTGGTTTATATTTACACCAAGCTCATTGTGTGGTTTTGGTATAAAATCAAATTTTG
>Ga0222713_10003907_pt1 | contig 15157 bp, 13 predicted proteins | sample C33_649DmetaG_FD_165061 | JGI IMG/M metagenome (GOLD analysis project Ga0222713, IMG submission 165061) | Estuarine water microbial communities from San Francisco Bay, California, United States - C33_649D | ecosystem: Environmental > Aquatic > Marine > Unclassified | place: USA: California...
GCGCTGCTCGACCCCGGGTTCCAGTCGCGCCTCCTCGAAGCCTCGATCCTGGCCGGCGGCCTGCTGGTGGACGGTTACGGCGACTTCCTTTCCTGCGAGACCCCGACCTCTTCCGCGAAGTCGCTCACCCTCGCTTACGACATCCTGCAAGGCGCGCGCATGCGCCAGACGAAGACCGAATACGTTGCCTGCCCTTCGTGTGGCCGCACGCTCTTCGACATCCAGTCGACGACCCTCAAGATCAAGGAACGCACCGGCCACCTGAAGTCCGTGACCATCGCCGTCATGGGCTGCATCGTGAACGGCCCCGGCGAGATGGCCGACGCGGACTTCGGCTACGTCGGCGGCGCGCCCGGCAAGATCAACCTCTACGTCGGCAAGACTCCGGTGAAATTCAACATCCCGCAGGAAGAAGCCGTCGAACGCCTCGTCGACCTCATCAAGGAAAAGGGCCGCTGGGTGGAAGCCTGACGAGGTAGGGACAGCACCACGTGCTGTCCTAGGCCGCCGAATGGTGGCCAATCGTAAGGGCGTGGCTCCGCCGCGCCCTCCTCAAAAGAGTGCACGATAAATCGTGCCCCTACCTGAATTCGCCCTGCGGCGAACGGATAAAACAAACTAGGGCAGCACGCGGTGCTGCCCCTACCTTTATTTCGCCTCGGCCGTCAGGACTTCAATCAACGGCGCGGCATCGGGCAATCCGTGCGGGTGATGGTCGCCGCCTTCTTTCGGGAAGAGCTTCACGCGGCCGCCGTTGTCCTGCCAGAGTTTCACGACGTGCGCGGCGTTGTCTTCGAACGGCACGGTCTTGTCGGCGGTGCCGTGACAAGAGATCAGGAACACCCCCGCCTTGATGGCGAGGAGCAGGCCTTCGGCGGCCTGCAGTGACTTGGCCTTGGCTTCGTCGTCGTTCGTGTAGCCGAACTCTGTCTTGTACAGCGCCCAATCCTTCGGACTGCCTTTGCTCTGGTGCGTCAGGGCGAAGCCGCCCGGCCAAGAACGGATATCGCACACGCCGTTATCGAGATAGAGCACGCTCACGCGGTCCGGGTGCAGGCGCGTCCAGGCGTTGATATATAATCCACCACGCGAGATGCCGAGCAGCGCCGGCTTAGCCGAGAGGCCACGCTGGGTGCGCAGTTCCGCGTAGACCTTTTCCCAGGTCGCCATCGAGCGAGCGGAACCGAACTGGTTGCTCACGCCGACATAGACGACGTGCCAGCCTTTTTCGACGAGGCCGTCTTCGAGCTTCTTCAGATGTCCGCCGAACTCGCCGACCCAAAGCCAAGGCTTACCGGGCGCGGCTTTATCTGGGATCTTCACCGTCACGGCCTTACCGTCGATGGTCAGCTTCTCGACCGAGGCAGCTGAAGCGACGGCGCAAAAGGCCAATCCGAGCAGAGCGAGGAGAATACGGGGCATGGCGTTATTTATGTGCAAAGGCGCAAAGTTGTAAAGGTAGGGCTGACCAGCCTCGGTCAGCCGCGGCAAGGTAGGGACGGCTCTCCGAGCCGTCCGCTTGAAGTAAGTGATTCGGAACTCATTCGGTTCAACGGCGGGCTCGGAGAGCCCTCCCTACCCAATTCAGCCGCGGTTGAGCGAGGGCGCTCAACCCTACCCAAGACAGGCTAGGTCGTGACGCGGTCCCGACCCTACCCATTGCTTTTCTGGGCCTCGGGGCCTCCGAGCCTCAGGGCCTCTCGAGTCTCTGGCGCACCTGCTTCTTGCCAGCAGGGGTAAGTCCACCCTATCTCTTCCTCCTATCCACTTATGAAACCCGTACTTCTGGTGATCCGCGACGGTTGGGGCGAAAACCACGACCCCAAGCATGACAAGTTCAACGCCGTGAAGCTGGCGAATATCCCGGTCTCGCGCAGCCTCACCAAGGACTGGCCCCGCACCGAGATCATGGCCCACGGCCTCGATGTCGGCCTGCCGGTCGGCATCATGGGTAATTCCGAAGTCGGCCACCAGAACATCGGCGCCGGTCGCATCGTCGACCAGGAGATCGTCCGCATCGACAAGGGCCTCACCGATCCGGCCGCCATGCGCCAGATCAAGGCGTTCCGCGGCCTGGTCGAGAACGTCAAGGCCACCGACGGCGCGGTCCACCTGATGGGCCTCTGCTCCGAAGCCGGCGTCCACTCCACCCTGCCCCACCTCTACGCCCTCCTCCGCCTGCTGAAGGAAGAAGGCCTCACCAAGGTCTTCGTCCACGCCTTCATGGACGGACGTGACAGCCCGCCCACCTCGGGCCTCGGCTACCTCAAGCAGCTTGAAGCCGAACTAGTGAAGATCGGTATCGGCAAAGTCGCCAGCGTCGCCGGCCGTTTCTGGGCCATGGACCGCGACAACCGCTGGGAACGCGTGAAGACCGCCTACGACGCCCTCACCGGCGCCCCGGCCCCAGAAGCCGCCTCGGCCGCCGAAGCCGTGCAGGCCTATTACGACAAGCCGACCGACGCCAACACCGTCGGCGACGAGTTCGTCCCGGCCACCCGCATCAAGGGCACGGCCTTCATCCAGGACGGCGACTCGGTGCTCTTCTTCAACTTCCGCGGCGACCGCCCGCGCGAGATCACCCGCGCCTTCATCGATCCGGAATTCAAGGGCTTCCCCCGCGCGAAGCTGCTCAAGATCTTCTACGCCACCCTCACGAACTACGAGAAGGGCCTCTGCCCCAACGTGGTCTTCGATAAGCCGGCGAAGATGGTGAACATCCTCGGCGAGTGGGTCGCCAAGCAGGGCATCCCGCAGTACCGCACGGCGGAGACCGAGAAGTTCCCGCACGTGACCTTCTTCTTCAACGACTACCGCGAAGAAGCCTTCGCCGGCGAAGAGCGCGGCATGGCCCAGAGCCCGAAGGAAGTCTCGACCTATAACCAGAAGCCGGAGATGTCGGCCGCCCACGTGACCGAGATGGCCAAGGCCGCGATCCTTTCCGGCAAGTACGGCCTGATCGTCGTCAACTACGCCAACCCGGACATGGTCGGCCACACCGGCGACCTCGCCGCGGTCTGCAAGGCCTGCGAAGCGGTCGACAGCGGCCTCGGCGTCCTCCTCGCCGCCATCGACCAGGTCGGGGGCAAGGCCCTCGTCACGGCCGACCACGGCAATGCCGACCAGATGTGGGAGCCGGAAGAGAACTGCGCCCACACGCGCCACACCCTCAGCCCCGTCGAGGTCGTCCTCTACGGGGCCGGCTGCAAGTCGCTCAAGACCCGCCCCACCGGCCGCCTGGCCGACGTCGCCCCGACCCTGCTCGCCCTCATGGGCCTGCCGAAGCCGGCGGAGATGACCGGCGAGTCGTTGATCGCGGGCTGAGGCCTTCGGCCTACAGCCAGGGGGCACGAGTCTGGAGTATCGAGTATCGGGGTTTTCATCCCCCCATACTCAATACTCTATACTCGATACTCTCGGTTCAGGCTTTGATTCCCGTCGCGAAACTGATGCCGAGGGAATCGGCGACGGCGCGGACGATCTCGATCTCAGCGGGCTCGGCGCGTCCATCGTGCAGCATGGCGGCGCCGATGGCGCGGACGAACTGACGGCGGGCCGGGACGCCCTGTCCGGCGATGACGGCCAAGGCTTCGTCGACCTTACCGAGGTCGACCGACGCCGGCGGGACCATGGCGGCAGGTAGACCCGACATACCAAGGACGCCGGCGCCGAGCACGTAAGCCCGGGCCTGCGCTGCGGGATCTTCGCCCGAGGTCTGCACGACCGCGGACAACACCAGGCCGCAGGCGGCGGCGAGATCGCCCGGACGGCTCGGCGGATTCTTCTCGGTCGAAAGGTAACGGCGCATCGACGCCTGGATGAGCAGGACGATGAGTCCGTCTTCGGCTTCAAATCCGGCGCGTTCCAGCGCCTTCCGAAAGGCCGCGACCTGCGCCGGCGAGAGCTGACGCAAAGCCGGCATGGAAAGGTCGAGCAAGGCCACGCGCGAACCCGCGGGCACGGCGCGCAGAAGCGCGTCGAGGCGACGGGCCTCCTTGACCACTTCGCCGCCAGCGAGAGTTTCGGCCTGGGCCAGCTGGGCGGCACGCTGCGCGGGGTCGCGACGCAGGATGAGGCCGAGCACGACGGCCATCGCGCTCACGGGGTCCTCGGAGGCCTCGCGCAGGGCGCCCGGGATCACGCCGCGGAAGCCGACCGAGTCCTGGATCTGCAGATCCGTGGGCACCGCGCGCGCCGGGGTCGGCAAAGGCGGAGGCGTCGCGACGGCCCGCCCGCTGAGCCCGGAGACCGATTCATCATCGGCCGTGGCGGCGACCGGGGCGACGTCCGGGATATGTCCGTCGAACGCCGGGTCGACACGCCGGATTCGCTCGCCGATCGGCGGGTGGGAGGAGAAGAGCGACTCGAGGAAGCCGGCCGAGCCCGCGAAGAACATATGCTGGGCCTCCAGTTCGGCCGAGGAGGCCTCACGCTGGGCGCCGGAGAGCCCGGCGACCTTGCGCAGCGCCGAAGCGAGACCCAGCGGATTACGGGTGAACTGGACCGCGGAGGCGTCGGCGAGATACTCGCGCTGACGCGAGACCGAGGCTTGGATGACGCGCGCGAAGAAGACGCCGCCGAGGCCGACGAGGACCACTACGAGCCCCGCGATGGCCAGAGGCCAGAGGTTGTTCTTGCGGGACGAGCCGGAGTTGAGACCGATGCGCACGATGATGTAGCCCAGCTGCGCGAGGGCGGTCAGCCCGGCGACGGTGCCGATGATGCGCAGGTTGAGCTTCATGTCCCCGTTGCCGATATGGCTGAACTCGTGGGCGATGACGCCTTGCAGCTCGTCACGGGTCAGGTTGCGCAGCGCGCCGCGCGTGACGCCGACCGCGGCATCCTGCGGCGTGTTGCCGGCCGCGAAGGCGTTGATGGTCTCGTCGCCGTCGATGACGTAGCAGAGCGGCACCGGCAGACCGGACGCGAGGGCCATCTCCTGCACGACGTTCAGGTAACGACGCTCGGCGGCGTCCTTGGTGGTCGCGCCGACCAGCCGGCCGCCGAGGCGCTCGGCGATGGCGCCACCGCCCTTGGAGAGCTCGGCGATGCGCAGCAGGCTGCCGCCGAGGATGACGACCAGGGCCGTACCCGCGGTGGCCAGGAAAAGCTTCGGCTGGAACCACTCGATCTCGCCGCCACGGACCAGCTTCTGCTGGCCGAGCACGGCGAGGACGTAGAGCGAGCCGGCGAGCACCACGATCGCCAACACGAGAAGCACGACCAGCTTGGTCGTGCGTCCACGGGCCTCATCCTGGGCCCGGAAGAAATTCATCGTGCCGGCCATGGGCCGTGGTCAGCGCTTCAGAAGGAGACCTTCGGAGCGGCCTTCTCGGCCGGATCCTCGATCTTGAAGAACTCGCCGGCCTGGAAGCCGAAGGCGTTCGCGATGAAGATCTGCGGGAAGACTTCGCGGCCGTTGTTGTAGGACAGGACGGCGTCGTTGAAGGCCTGACGGGAGAAGGCGATGCGGTTCTCGGTCGAGGTGAGCTCTTCCATGAGCGAACGCATGGTGGCGTCGGCCTTGAGCTGCGGATACTGCTCGGAGACGACCATCAGGCGGCCGAGGGCGCCGCTCAGGCCGGCTTCGGCCTGGCTGAGGTCGCGCATGGCGGCCGGGTCGTTCGGGTTGCCGGCGAAGCGGACGTTGGCCTGGGTGGCCTTGGCGCGGGCTTCGATGACGGCGGTGAGGGTGCCGCTCTCGTGGGCCATGTAGCCCTTGGCGGTCTCGACGAGGTTCGGGATCAGGTCGTAGCGGCGCTTGAGCTGCACGTCGACCTGGGCGAAGGCGTTCTTGCAGGCATTACGCAGCGCGACGAGGCTGTTGTAGATGCCCACGCCCCAGATCGCCGCGATGACGAGGGCGGCGACGATGACCAAGAGGACGACCAGCAGGACGGTGACGAGAGGACTCATATTGAGACTCAAGTTACCCGACCCACCCCAGCCTGCAAGTCGGCAGGGAGCGGTCGGGGGATAATTTTGGGCGTCAATTGGAACGACTTACGCCCCGCCCAACCGGGCTTAGGCGGCCTTTTCCAGACGCACGCAGACTTCGTCGATCAGGAAGGCCGGGGTCGAGGCGCCGGCGGTCACGCCGACGGTGCCGAAACGGGCCAGCGTGGCGAAATCGAGTTCAGCGGCGGTCTCGACGTGGAAACAAGGCAGGCCCTGGATCTCGACGAGTTTGGCGAGCTTGACGGTGTTCGCGGAGTGGCGTCCGCCGATGACGACGATCGCCTGGCACCCCTGCTTCTGCAGCTCAAGGATGTCGGCCTGGCGGTCCTTGGTGGCGCCGCAGATGGTATCGAAGATCAGCGTGCCCGGGAAGCGGGCCTTGAGCAGCGCGGCGAGTTTCTCGAACTCGTCGGTGAACATCGTCGACTGCGAGACCATGCAGACCTGTGCGCCGAGTTCGGGAAGCGCGGCGATCTCCGCCGGCGAAGTGATGACGTGGCCACGGCCTTCGGCGTAACCGAGGAGACCGATGACTTCCGGATGCTTGGGATCGCCGAAGATGACAGTGCTGTAGCCCTTGCGTGCGTGCAGGCGCACCTTGCCGGCGATGATGCCGACGTCCGGGCAGGTGGCGTCGCGGAATTCCATGCCGAGCGACTTGAGATATTCGCGACGCTCGGGGGAGATGCCGTGGGCGCGGACGACCATGACGGCGGCGGCGTCGGTGGCCTTAGAGACCTCGAGCTTGGCCTCGCTGCGGTAATCGCCGACCTCGCGGATGCCCTCGCCGGTGAGGACTTCCATCATCTGACGGTTATGGATCAGCGGACCGTCGGTGTAGACGGGGTGACGGCCCTTCTGCGCGTACTCACGGGCGATATCGATGGCGCGTTCGACGCCCCAGCAGAAACCCGCGGACTTGGCTCGGATGACCTTCACGGCTTCAAGGTGCGGGCAAGCCCGCCCGATTCAAGCAAAGTCCGGCCTTACTTGGCCGGGACGCCCCAGACTTCGGCCTCGATGTAGTCGTTCGAAGGTCCGGCGGAGTTGCCCTTGGAGTGGAAACGGACGTAGCGACCCTTGACGGCGGCGACGGGGATCACGCGGCCTTCGTTGGACTCGTAGTAGCAGTAGTCCTTGCCCTTACCCAGGCCCAGCTCGCCTTCGGCGTCGTTGTTGTAGACGGTGGTGACGCCGGTCTTGAAGGAGGCATCGTCGGAGATCTGGACGACGACGTTGAAGTAGACGCGACGCTCGCGGTGGAAGTGCCAGACGGCGATGGCGCTGATCTCGGCGGGCTTGGCGAGGTCGACCTGGACCCAATGATGGCCGCGGGGCAGTTCGACTTCGAAGCCTTCTTCGCCGCCCTTGTCACCATCGGTGACGTAGGAGAAATCGCCGGCGGCGGCTTCGCGGGCGGAGGAGGTGACGTTGGCGCCCTTGGCGAGGTTGACGGCGGCGGCGGGCACCTTGGGCAGCTTGCGCGGGGCGGAAGAGACCGGTTCAAGGTTGTTGATCTTCACCGGACGCGGCGTACCGAGCGCGACCGACTTCGGCAGCTCAAGCGGGAGTTCCTTGTCCTGAGCCAGGACGAAGGCGGGCAGGACGAGCAGACAGAGGGCGAGGGACTTCATGGGGATAAGGTTGAGACAACGGGAAGACGGACGGGTTTCAAGCCTTCGGGGCTTCCAGCGTCCGGATGCGGCGGTGCTTGAGCGGGAAACGCAGGATGACCGTCGTACCGACGTCCGGGGTGCTCTGGATGTCCACCGTGCCGCCATGGGCCCGGAGGATACGCAGGAGGATGAGCATCCCGATGCCGCCGCCGGAGGCCTTGGTGGTGTAGTAGGCGTCGAAGATACGCGTCAGCTTATCGGCGGGGATGCCCACCCCGGTATCGCGGATCGAAAGGACGACCCACTCGTCGTCGGACGTCAGCTTCACGTGGATGTCGCCGCCGCGGTCCATGGCCTCGAGGGCGTTCTTCATCACGTTGAAGAGCGCCTGCTTGATCTGGTTGCGGTCGCCGAGGATGAGCGGGAGTTCGCCGGGGACGTCGAGGGAGACGCGGACGCCGAGCTGCTCCATCTGTTCGCGCAGGAGCGTGGTCGCTTCGGCGACGACGCCGACCAGATCGGTGTCAGCGAGGTGCGGCGGAGTCTGGCGGACAGCCCCGAGGAAATCGCGGACGATGCCGTCGAGGCGCTTGATCTCGCCCTGGCAGACCTCGGCGGCCTTGCGGACCTTCTCCGCGGCCGGCGAATCGCCAAGCTTGGCGGCCTCGCGCTGGAGGAGCTGGAGGTGGATGCCGATCGCGTTGAGGGGATTGCCGACCTCGTGGGCGACGCCGGCGGCGAGGGAGACGATGGAGTCGATGCGCTCGCTCTCGACGCGGTCCTCGGTCTGGACGCGCTCCTTGGTGACGTCGCTCAGGACGGCCACGCGGCGGCTGCGTTCGGCGCCCTGCTGCTCGCCGACGCGGGCGAGGTGAAGGGTCAGGAGACGCGGCTCAGGATAACGCACCTCGAGCTCACGCGTGAGGGCGCCGACGGTCTCGGGCAGTTCGAGGGCCTGGGCGATGTCCGGCGAAAGACGGCGCAGCTCGGCGCCCGCGACGTCGTCGGGATTGACGCCCAAGAGGCGCACCGCGGAGGCGTTGGCGTATTCGATGGCGCCGTCGTGCGAGAGCACGATCACGCCCTCTCGGAGCGTATCCAGCACCGTCTCCATGAGGTCACGCTCGCGCTCGAGGCGGCGGGCGAGGATGGCGAGATTCTGCGCGTCGAGGTCGTCGATGCGACCGAGGATGCGATCAAGGGGGCTGAAGCGACGACGGGCCATGGTCAGGAGGCTTTGCGCACCGCGACGAGGCGGGCGATGGCGGCGATGAGCTGACGCGCGACGGCGGCCTTGGAGGCCGGACCGATCACCTCGCGGTAACCATCGCGTCCGAGGAGGATGAGTTTGTTCTCGTCGGAACCGAAGGCGCCCTCGGGGCCGGCGACGGAATTGGCGGCGATCAGGTCGAGCCCTTTGCGCTCGAGCTTATCGAGGGCGTGGGCCTCGACGTTCTCGGTCTCGGCGGCGAAGCCCACCAGGAACTGGTCGGTGCGACGTTCTTCGGCGAGGGCCGAGACGATGTCGGGCACCGGCTCGAGTTCGACCGTCATCCCCTGCCCGTCCTTCTTGAGCTTCTGCGGGGCGGTCGCCTTCGGACGCCAGTCGCTGACGGCGGCGGTCATGATCAGCACGTCGCACGGGCCGAACAAGGCGTCGGCCTGACGATGCATCTCGGCGGCCGTGACGACCGGGTAGACCATCACGCCCGCGGGTTCCGGCAGGGAGACCGGACCGGCGACGAGATCGACCGACCAGCCGGCCTCTTTCGCGGCCGCGGCCAAGGCGAAGCCCATCTTGCCCGTCGACGGGTTGCTGATGAAGCGGACCGGATCGAAGAACTCGCGCGTAGGACCGGCGGTGATGAGGCAGCGGAGGGACAAAGGAGAGAAGCGGTTGGGAGACTGCGGTTAGCGGTTGGCGGTCAGGCCAAACACTGGAGACACCTTGGCGGAGGAAAGGGGCGGAAACAATAGCGAAGGGGGTAGGGATAGGGGCGGGGGTAGGAAAGGCAGAGAGAACAATCATTCCCGGGTGGCAGGTGGCGGCCCCAGGTGGCGGGTGGCAGGTAATCATCCCGATGCCTGCTCCCGAACCTGAATACCCGCACCCGACACCCGATGGCCTAGACCTGAAAATGCGTGCCCGCCACCTGCCACCCGTAGCCGCCACCCGCCACCTGAAACGTCTGCGTCTCCCTAGTCTCGATACTCCATACGCTACACTCTCGAGATTACACCTAGGGCAGCACGCGGTGCTGCCCCTACCCCAACCCCTACCCCTTGCTTTATTTCCCGCGGACGCTCACATTCCCCGCATGGAAATCTTTCTGGCGACGGGCAATGCGCACAAGGCCGAGGAATTCGGCCGCATGTTCGCCAAGGCGCGGCTCGACGTACGCGTGCGCTCGGCCAAGGACCTCGGCGGCATGCCGTATGTCGAAGAGATCTCCGGCACCTTCAACGGTAACTGCCGCCTGAAGGCCGAAGCCCTGCGCGCGATCGCGCCGCGCAAGGCCTGGGTGCTCGCGGATGACAGCGGCCTGTGCTGCGACGCTTTGCAGGGCGGACCGGGCGTCGACTCCGCGGTCTACGCCGGCGTCGGCGCGACCGATGCGCAGAACCGCGCGAAGCTCCTCGAAGCGATGAAGAAGGCCCCGCTCCATAAGCGCGGCGCCCGCTTCGAATGTCACCTCATCCTTCTCGGGCCCAATCAGGAAGTCGGCAAGTTCGTCGGCCAGTGCTGGGGCAAGATCCTCGAAGCCGAGGTCGGCACCGAAGGCTTCGGTTACGACTCCCTCTTCGTCCCCGCCAACGAAGAACGCACCTTCGGCGAACTCAGCCCCGCGAAGAAAGATTCCATCAGCCACCGCGCCAAAGCCTTCCAGCTCATGGCAGCTTGGCTGCGGGAGAATGGGGTAGCTTGAGCGTAACCCAGATAGGAAATACAGATGAACGATGGGCGATGAAGGATGCGAGGCATGGAGGCAGAAAGGCCCCCTGACCTAATCAAATCGCAGATTCTACATCTCCCATCCTCTATCTGTATCTTTTATCGTCCATCCTCCATCGCGCGAGCGCTGGGCGCTTCGCGCTCAGAAGAACACCGCTTCGGACAAGGCTTCCGGGGCGGCCATGAAGGCGACGCGCTGTGAGATCTTGCGGCTGTCGTGGCTGCGCGTGAAGGCGATCGTGGCGTGCGAGCAGCCTTCGGAGTGCTCCCAGGAGAAGCGGGCGCCGTCGGCGAAGACCCATTCGGCATCGAGGCAGTCGCCCGCCGGAGGCTTCTCGGAAAGGGCGAACGTGACGTCGAGGTGCGAGCGCGTGAGCCCCGCGCAGTGCGTCAGGCAGGAGCGCATCCACTCGAGGATGCCGTAGGCCTCGCCGCGCATGCCCGCGCGATGCGAGACGGTCACGGAGCGGAGGCCGCGGACGAGTTCGGCCGGCTTGTGCGCGGCGAGATACTGACCGAGGGCCTGACGGACCGGGAGGCAACGCGCGACGGAAAGGTCGCGGACGGACTGCGGCTTCGGGAAGGCCTGCAGGAAGAAGGCGTCGCCCACGAGGGAACGATCGGCGACGACGCGACGGCACCGGGCGGTCCAGGCGAGCCACGGCTTGAACTCATCGGCGGTCACGCCATGGGCCCAGACGTTGACCGGCAGGTCGCCTTCGAGCCAGGTGGAGACGAGCGATTCCAACTCGGGCGTCGGCGCGCCGTGGGCGAGCATGAGCGCCTCGCAGCAACGCTTGCCGCGGCGGGAGGGATCGAAGAAGCAGAGGACGTTGACCTTGGCTTCAAGCGCGGCGGCGGCCAAGGCGGCCGGGCGGGCGGCAAGCACGACGAGGCGGCAAGGATAGCGCTGGGCGAAACGGATGGCTTCGTCGAAACGGGCCTGCGCATCTTCGGGCGTGACGTTCGCGCCGAACATCAGCACGAGGTTCATCTGCGAGGCGCGCGCGGCGTCCTCGCCTTCGTCGGCCCAAGCCTTGTCGAGGGACGGCAGGACGGCGGAGATCTTGACCGGGAAGCCCGGCAGCGCGTCGATCAGGGGATGAGCCATGATCAGCGGCCGGCGTTGCGCCAGGCGTGTCCGTGGGCGGCCAGGAGCGCGTCGCCGCCCGCGGGACCCCAGGAACCGGCGGCGTAGGTCTCCATGCCGGCGCGGCCCTGCTGCTGCCAGCTCCGGAGGAGCGGCGTGAACAGGCGCCAGGAAGCCTCGGTCTCGTCGCCGCGGATGAAGAGCGTGCGGTCGCCGACGATGCCGTCGAGGATCAGGCGCTCGTACGCTTCGGGCGTGTTGGAACCGTAGGTGGTGGCGTAGCGGAAGCTCAGGCGGACCGGCTGCGTGCGCGGCTCGAGGCCGGGCACCTTGGAATTCAGGACGAGCGTCGTGCCTTCGTCGGGCTGGATCTGGATGACGAGGCGGTTCGGGGCGAGGTCGTAGCGGGCGTCGCCGGCGAAGAGACCGGATTCCGGCTGCTTGAACTGGATGGCGATCTCGGAGACGCGGCGGGCGAGTCGCTTCCCGGAGCGCATGTAGAACGGCACGCCGGACCAGCGGCTGTTCTCGATCGAGAAACGGAGCGCGCAGAAAGTCTCGGTGGCGGAGTCCTGCGGGATATCCTTCTCGCCGAGGTAACCCGGCGCCTTTTCGCCGCCGGAGAGGCCTTCGGCGTATTGGGCGCGGACGGCGTCGGCATTGGCGCCGAGGCGCAGCGGCTGGATGGATTCGAGCAGCTTGACCTTCTCGTCACGGATATGCTCGGCGGAGAGGGAGCGCGGCTGTTCCATCGCGACGAGCGCGAGGAGCTGCATCGTATGGTTCTGCAGCATGTCGCGCGTGGCGCCGCTGCCGTCGTAATAGCCGCCGCGGGTGCCGACGCCGAGTTCTTCGGCGACGGTGATCTGGACGTGGTCGACGTGGCGACGGTTCCAGAGGGGCTCGAAGATCGGGTTGGCGAAACGCAGGACGAGGAGATCCTGGACGGTCTCCTTGCCGAGGTAGTGGTCGATGCGGAAGATCTGCGACTCGCGGAAGTTGCGGGCGGCGACGGCGTTGAGGTGGACGGCGGAATCGAGGTCCTTGCCGAACGGCTTCTCGATGATGACCTTGCTTTCGAGTTCGGTGCCGATGCCACGACCGGCGAGGCCGGACTGGCCGAGGTTCTCAAGGATGGGCTCGAAGACCGAGGGAGGAGTCGAGACGTAGAAGACCAGTTGGAGCGGGCGGCCGGCGCGCTGCTCGGCGGCGGCAATCTGCTCCTTCAGGGCGGCGTAGGCCTTGGGGTCGTCGTAACCGCCGGCCTGGTAGGAGGTGTTGTCCTCGACGCGCTGCCAGATGTCGGGGCGGAACTCGCGGCGGGAGAACTTCTTGATGTCGGCGGCGGCCTGAGTACGGAACTCGGCGTCCGGCACAGGCTTACGGCCGAAGCCGATCAGGTGGAAGTCCGCCGGCAGGAGGCTGTCGACCGCCAGGTTGTACAAGGCGGGCAGCAGCTTGCGGGCGGCCAGGTCGCCGGAGGCGCCGAAGATGACCACGCAGGTCGGCTGGGCGCCGCGGTGCTTGCTCAGGCCGGAGAGGAACGGATGGCGGTCGGTGTCGGACATCGGAGTCTAGAAGCGGCGACGCCCGAAGAGGACTTCGCCACGGTGTTGAAGGAGGCGGACGGTGCCTTCCTTGCAAACCAGAACTTCCACGACGTCGAAGCGCGTATGACACGCGCCCCCGATCTGGCGGATCCATGCGCCAGCGGCCCGCCGCAAAGCCCTCTTTTTCCGTCGATTCACCGCCCAATACCCTTCCCCGCCCTCGTCGGCGTGGCGGGTCTTGACCTCCACGAAGACGAGCACCTCGCCCTCAAGGACGACCAGGTCGAGCTCATCGCGGCCGTGGCGCCAGTTGAGCGCGAGGCAGCGCCCCCCTTGCCGGCGGTAGTGTGCTTCGGCCTGGCGTTCGCCCCAGGCACCGAAATCGGCCGGGGGCGGACGCCCGGCCCACCATGCCCGCAGAGCCTCGCCGAGTTCGCGCCAAAACATGTCCGATGAGACCCAAAAGGGCCTGTTTACGCCACCTCGCGGCGGAGGGGTTCTTGACCTAGGGAACCCTAGGTGCCTTTCTCTGTCCTTACACCCCACACCCATGCGTCTCCTCACCCTCCTCGCCCTCGCCGCCGCGGCCTGCGTCAGCGCCGATCCGATCCCGGAATCCTACCGCCAGAACGGCTGGTTCGTCGGCGCCCAAGCCTACACCTTCAAGGAGTTCTCCTTCTTCGAAGCCATCGCCAAGACCAAGGAAGCCGGCGGCAACCTCATCGAGATCTTCCCCGGACAGGCCGTGAAGCCCGGTTCGAAGGAGAAGACCCACCACTCCATGTCCGAGGCCACCATGGCCGAGATCAAGGCCGAGCTGGACCGCCAAGGCGTCCGCGCCGTGAACTACGGCGTCGTCGCCGCCAAGACGAAGGAAGAAGTCTACGCCATCATGTCCTTCGCCAAGAAGATGGGCCTCTACGCCGTCTGCACCGAATCCACCGAGCAGGTCGCCCACTGGGAATCCGCCGCCCAGGAGTTCGACATCAAGGTCGCCTTCCATGAGCACGGCACCCGCCTCACCAAGGACGGCAAGATCGACACCAAGTACAAGGTCTGGGATCCCCTCTACATCCTCGGCGTCGTCGAAAGCCGCGACGCCCGCATCGGCGCCTGCGCCGACATCGGCCACTGGGCCACTTCGAGCCTGAGCTCCGTCTGGGCGATCAAGGTGCTCGAAGGACGCATCGTCAGCGTGCACCTCAAGGACAAGTCCGAGTTCGGCCACAAGGCCACCGTCGTCGTCGCCGGCAAGGGCGTGGTCGACGTGGACGGCTGCCTCCAGGAACTCATCCGCCAGAAGTTCGACGGCCACATCTCCATCGAGCACGAAGCCGACTGGAAGGACAGCGTCCCGCAGGTGAAGCATAACATCGATTTCGTCAAAGCCCGCGCGAAGTAAGGTTGCTTCGAGGTAGGGATAGCACCACGTGCTGTCCTCCCAAAGCCCCCGGAAAACCGGGGGCTTTTTAGTGGGCGGAGAAATGCAACGAAACACTCTCGGGTGGCAGGTGGCAGCCCCAGGTGGCGGGTGGCGGGTGCTCATCCCGAGACCTGCGCCCGAACCCGAACACCCGAACCTGACACCCGATGGCCGAGACCAGAGACCTGAAATGCATCTCCCGCCACCGGCCACCCGAGGCTGCCACCCGCCACCTGAAATAGGCTCCCCAGCCAATCATCCGGTCTCCGGTTTCCCTATGAGTTCGCTGTTACTGCCTTGGGTAGGGTCGGGACCGCGTCACGATATAGCCTGCCTTCAGCCGCCGCAGGGCGGCTAAAGGTAGGGGCGCGGCTCCGCCGCGCCCTCCGTTCAGGAGTGCACGATGAATCGTGCCCCTACCTTAGTTCGCCCTGCGGCGAACTAGGGCAGCACGCGGTGCTGCCCCTACCTCGAGACATCCCTCACTCCGCGATCGCCGCCTTCAGCTCCTTGAGCATGCGGCGCAATTCGCCCGGAGTGTCGTAATCCTTGCGGCCCATGGGGAGC
>Ga0222713_10003914_pt1 | contig 15127 bp, 22 predicted proteins | sample C33_649DmetaG_FD_165061 | JGI IMG/M metagenome (GOLD analysis project Ga0222713, IMG submission 165061) | Estuarine water microbial communities from San Francisco Bay, California, United States - C33_649D | ecosystem: Environmental > Aquatic > Marine > Unclassified | place: USA: California...
TATTAGTTGGTAATGCGGGATTCGAACCTGCCACCTTCTCGGTATCAGCGAGATGCTCTAACCAAATGAGCTAATTACCAATAAATGGTGGATGTATGTTCATCACATACTATTGGGTTTCCACCAAACCCCTCGTTATTTCAATGAACTTATTTCTATATTCATCTATTTTACCAATCACTTCATCTTTATATTTTGAATGAACATATTGATGATGTGTTGGACAAAGTGGTATAAGATTTTTAGGGTCATTGTTATAGTGATTTTCATCGTAATGATGAACTGCAACTATTTTACTTTCCCCACAAATTACACATTCCTTTTTATGATGTTCAAAACACATACTTCTATACGAATCACCTTTCCAATTTGGGTTTAGTTTTCCGCTTCTGAAAAATGTATTTGAACATTTATAGGAACAAGTAGTTTTTTCTCTCTTATTACCAATTTGTGTTTCAAATTCATTACCACATACTGGACAATTCTTTTTAATTGCTTCATATTTAGGTAATCTTACTTTAAGATGGTCTATGGATATATTCTTTTCAGAAACCATATCATAGAACTTCTTTTGTGTTTTGCCATTATAATATCCGTATAACTTTTTAATTGCTTCGGATTTTGTTTTACATTCTTTTATTATATTTTCCATACTAATAAATATAACAAAATCGTAAAAACATAATTTGACAATGTAATCATTACGATTGTAGGGTAGAGAGGACTCGAACCTCCACGATGTCTTGCTCCCAAAGCAAGCGGCCTAGCCATTGGCCCACTACCCTATGGTGGATGGATTATTTTTTTAAAGTAGAATTCGCCAACCTCAAAACTACTATGTGACCCCGAATGGACTCGAACCATTGACTCCCTCATTAAAAGTGAGGTGCTCTAACCAACTGAGCTACGGAGTCATAATAAACTTAGTTCTACCTAATAAAGATAATCACTTTATTGTTCAAATATCACTTTATTGTGGAGCCTCAAGGAATCGAACCTTGTCCTTTAGTTCTTCAGACTAACGTACGCACCAGCTATACCAAAGCTCCGATTGGTGGGAGTGGAGGGATTCGAACCCCCAATGTCATAGACCACAGATTTACAGTCTGCTAAGCAACCGTTGCTCAACACTCCCAATTATTGTAGAAGATATAGGATTCGAACCTATGACCCTTTGGATGTAAACCAAATGCTCTAACCAACTGAGCTAATCTTCTAAATTGTTACCCGAGCAGGATTCGAACCTACCCTAACTGCACCAAAAACAGTTGTGCTACCGCTACACCATCAGGCAATTTTACCGCTTGTGCGGTCACTTATCATAGGTAGCTCCCTCATGAATCCATTTATGAATATATCATATTTGGTAGAGGGTCGAACCTTCAATGTGTTTATTGAGCGAATAGTAGGAATCGAACCTACATCTCCTACTTGGAAGGAAGGAGTAATAACCATTATACGATATTCGCATTTAGTGGATGAACAACATCTATCGTTCTTGCGGCTTCCCACTAAAGCCCATTAGTTAATATCCAATATGTCAATGAACTCTTACTGCGGGGATAGAAGGATTCGAACCTACAACCTACGGATTAACAGTCCGTTGCTCTACCATTGAGCTATATCCCCAAAAACAAAAAACCCTAACTAAATATCAGTTAGGGTTTCCAAAATATAAATATAAATTTTATTATATTACCATCCAGATGCCTCCCCTAACGAAGAACTATTATAATCCACATTGCCAATAATCGATTTTGCTTGCGGTAGTTCTATCATACTAAACATACGATTCCCTGTCCACGCACATTTCTGTGTTGGTAGTTGATTGTTTGTATGTAATGTTAGAGTTTTCATTGCTTATAAATATATAAAATTTATTTTTTAATTATTTTTTTACGAAATTATTTTACTTCCGCTGTTGTTGTTGAATCTACTGCTGGTGTTGCCGTTGAATCTACTGATACTGAATCTGTTGCTACTGCTGTTGAATCAGTTGCCACCTCTGTTTGTGTTTTTCCACCGCAAGATGCTAATACTACTAAAGATGCCACTGCGAAAATTGCTAATACTTTTTTCATAATAATTGTTTTTTGTTTGTGTTTAATTAATTTAGATATAACGGAGGAATCGAACCTACCTACAACCATTGTTATAAAAAAGGAAAGATTTCGTAGGGTGGTTCTTTCCAAAGGACTAGCTACATCCATTGCTTACCATCAACACTAATTCGTATTGGTTGAGATTGTTTAAGGCAAAAATCCCCTACTGAAAACCATATCTTCATACTATTTGTCATTTTTATTAAAGTGGATTTTCAGTTGTTAGAGAGATACACCTAACCTATCTGCCGTAAACCACTACGAAGAGATGTTTAAGGAATCGAACCTTTCTTTTCAATATCACCATTGAAACGTGCTACCATTACACTACTACATCTTGTATAAGGATGAGAATACTCCATATTGTGAACCAGCTTTATAAGGGTTATGGGTTGCCTTAATTTCCACTTCCTTTTGAGAAGTACCAATTCAATGTGGGTAATTATAGATTTACCAATCTTTAAGTCACAACCTACTCTCTTTTTACTCCGCCTCTTCGAATCTGCCGACCCGATTAACATCTCGCAATGCTAGAAGTTTTTTGAAAGAATCACATTCACCTTGAGAGTGTTTGTGGCAGGGAACATCTCCCTACTAAGTACACACCTTTCGATTGTAACTGGTAACCTCTTTCTCTTTTTGTTTTTGAGTTTGCATTCAAATAGCAAATTGAGTTTTGGTTTGTAGAAGAATTCAAGTAGTGGATTACCACTAGCTCCGTTCCATTTTGAAGAACAGAATACTATACTACTCGATGCGTTATCTCTAACGCCATACTTTAAGATTACTTCAATACCCACTCTTTGGTGAGAGGTAGGTAAGGATAATAACGACACCACTCGTACTTTATCATACCTTTCGGTTTTAAGTCACCTTTAATATTGAATCACGCAATGATGAGAAGAGATTAAGTTCTCACTTCTTGCATTAATTCTATGGATTATTCTTATTAGTGTTCCCACTTCAACTGAACTTCTACTATAGCCCAGTCATCAAACCATTTCACTACGGAGTTACCCTCACTAATCAGGTCTAATGATATTCCACTTGCATACTCGAGTTCCATTCCTTTCGGTTTGAAACCGCAAACACATTAACCAATGTATTCACTTTATCCTACTTTCGTAGTTTATTTAACCACCATATGCGGCGGGTATTACATTATGTAGAACGAGTCTACTATATGTAATGTTTTCAATAATTTAAAGAACGTTTTGTTTATCAAAGATACGAAATTATTTTTACAATTCCAAATATTTTTTAAACTTTTTTTTTTGTTTCTAATACCGAGTATCTTTCATCGCCTATGAGTTCAGAACCAACTTTACAAAGATACGAAACTTTTTTCGTATTTCCAAATAATTTTACAATTATTTTTTAATTATTTTTCTAATTGATTTAACGTGATCATTAATTGCATTTTCTAATTTGGTATTAGTAATTAAACTAAGATACAAATTAAAGAATAACAATGCTGATATAAATGCATATGTATCAAACTTATTTTGAACTACACTTATCACACCACTTAATAATGATGTCACACATCCAGCAATTAAAAGAACTTTATGAAACTTTACCATAATTTATTTTTTTTAAATTGAACAATACTTTTTAATTTTGTGTTGTTTGGTTGATTAGTTTCTTATTACTTTGTAAAGATACGAAATAATTTTCATATTTCCAAATCTTTTTTAAAGTTTTTTTTTGTTGAGTAAGTTAGTATGACGTTTGGCTCTTCACCCAAAGGTTTAGATAACCGGTTCTCTTACTTACTCTTCGTTGCGGGTGAGGGATTCGAACCCCCGACCTAAAGGTTATGAGCCTTCCGAGCTACCACTGCTCTAACCCGCGATATAATATTTAATAATAATTGAAATGTTGCACATTTTATGGACGTCTTATTTACGATTAGTCTGCTATTCCACAATTATTATATTTCTCAAAGAACGTTTTTGTAATCAGATTCAACCATTTGGTATAGTAAACTTCGTCACTCTTACTTCAGGTACATTTTTACGATTTCTGATTACTTTGTAAAGATACGAAATTAATTTCACAATTCCAAATCTTTTTTCATTTATTTTTTTTTTATTATTAAAATAATGGTATCCGGCTTTCTTCCTTACGGGGTCACATAGTCGGTTTTATTACTATTGGCTTCAACCTTTATTTTAATAACAATACAAAGATACGAAATTATTTTTACAATTCCAAATATATTTGTAATTTTTTTTTTGGTGGAGATGGAGGGAGTCGAACCCTCGTCCAAAATATGGTTTAATAAACCTCATTCACAAGCTTAGTTAGTTTTTCTTAACTAACAAAATATAGAGTTTCTATTTTGCCATCGCTACTCTCAATTGTGGAAAATTCACTTTAATAGGTAGAACCTCAAACTAGACCTTATTTCTTTTCGGGTAGAAATCACACCTGAGTTCATATTCTTTTTTACCTCATGATATGTACGAGGGTGATTATGCTGCTACAGCTAAATCAGCACCTACAAATGCCATAGCATCTGCAAAGGTGAAAGAAGATTTTTCTTCTGCGTTTATTGTTCGATAGGTGTTTAAAGGTTTCCATCTAACCTTGCTTGCAGTTGTATCAACACTTCATACCTGTCAATACCGGGCATCCCCATTATGTTAAAGAACTTTCTTTTCGTTTATATACATATATAAAAATATACAAAACGTAAAAAATAATTAAATATTTTTTGTTAATTGGTTGATGTATTTAATATGCTCATCAGCTAATTTACATTTTTTATTATACATTTCTCTGATTACACTACCCAATTCCATATCGTTTGAATATTTCAATATAGTTGATGCATCTATAATCAATGAAGTTTTTGATTCTTCGGAGATTCTAATTGCCTCCTTATGATAAGGATTGTATTTTTTAGTATTATCTTCCATGTCTATTATTATTATAAGTCAAAGATACGAATAAAAATTGATATTTCCAAATATTTTATATAAAAAAATAACCCATTGAATTTCAATGGGTTATGATGTGTGTAAGATATATTAACAATTAAGCTAAATCTTCATCAGTTACCCAGTTATCCGGTTGTATAGCGAATTTTAAAGTTGATTTACCTACTTCTACATCGAATTCAGCAACTTCTACTTGATTTGCTACTAACCATGCTTCAGCAGCTTCAAGTGTTAATCCCGTCAATCCTTCTAATGCTACATTACCATCAATCGTTAAATCCACGATGCAATATTGTCCTTGTGCCATAATATAATCCTTTTTTTGTTTTAGTTAATTCTACCACTATAAATATAATAATTCAATAAAAACAAATAAATTTATTTATAGTAGATTATTTGTATAACTATTCCAATATGATAAAATTGTATTATATAAAGTATCTTCATCAACTTACTAACAATATTACGTTTTTGTTAGTTTTTAGTGTTGCTTATTGATATTTATATTAAAAAAACACAATTATTATGATAAATTTATTAATAGGATTATTTTTAGTATGCACAACTTTAGGTGCTGGATTATCTAAAACTTATAGTAAGGTTTCCGGTAAAGGACATCGTCAACACACAGAACCTTTAAAGTTAGATTAAAGAGAAAAGGATTCCCCACATCCACAAGTTCGTGATGCATTGGGGTTAATCCATTCAAATCCCTTACCATTCAGTCCATCTGAATAATTCAATTCAGTTCCAATTAAGTATAAAAGGGATTTTCTATCTATTACAATCTTCAATCCATTACTAACTTCAACCACATCATCGGTTGTAGTATCAATTACTTCATCAAAATCCATTGTATAGGATAGACCGGAACACCCTCCACCTTTAACACCAACTCTTAGGTTGTGTGTTTCAGTTGATAATCCACTATCGTTCATTAGTGAAAGAACGTGATTTAATGCTTTATCAGATATAGTGACCATAGTTATTCGGTTTCATTATTAAAGTATTCATCAAATTCTCTTGCAACCGATGGATTAGTTTCGTATAAATGTTCTACTGCTAATTCATATCTACCATTTATAGATTGTGCTTGAAACAATTCAGTTTCCAACGAATCGATTTTTCTTTCGGTTTCTAATACATTCGATTGGATTGTTTGATTAGATTTCGGTTCTAACATTTTTATAATACCATATGTAACTATCGTTGTTAAAATAAAACTAATAAGTTGTATAATAATTTGTTTTTTCATTTACTTATTTATTTTGATTTCAATTTTATTACCATCTGGTTGTGAATACACTGCGTGTGTAGGATTAAGTATAAACGTATTTACTTTACCATTTAACATATCAACATATTTTTTACCCATTCCCGGTTTCAAATATGCTACTGTCATATGTGGATGGTAATCTGGATATGTTTGAGTGTTTGGTAGTTTTACCAATTCCGTATTTGCCTTATGTAAAAATGCACCACCTTTGGTTGGATAGCCTACATCAAATTTAAGAACATCAAACTTTTCGTTTTCAAAAAGAGATGGGTTATGAATTTTACATTCTCCAAATTGAATCTTATTCAATATTGGTGTAATCGTTTCTAACTTAACTTCTTCATGTAATCCATACAATAACGTGCAATGTGCTTCATCTTCAATTCCGTATCCACCATTATTTTCTGCAATATACAAATCAGATGGAGATATTTGATTTTGAAATTTAACTACATCTTCGTTTGGTGTAAAATATAACATTACACATCCGTAATCATAACCAGTTTTCTTTTCGGTTATTAAATCTTTTAATTTTATCATAATTTCTTTTTATTAAATATCCCACTTTTTATTATACCAAAATGTTCTTCCATTTTTATCTTTAACTTTACTCATATTTGGTCGATTATAACATAGAATGAATTCTTCCCAAGTATTCAACATTTGTCTATATGATTCAACTACACCACCCCCTAATTTATAAGCTTGTAATGGTGCCCATCTGCATAATTCATAAATTTCAGAATGAGATGTTAATGCTTCTCTTGCTGGAATAAATGGATTTACATTAACTCTATATAAGATTTCTGCTCTTAAATAATTACCAATCCCATTGAAGTATTTTTGATTCATCAGAACTTCACATATTGGTTTATTAAAATCGTTCTTATGTAGGTTATTTTTAATATTACGAATAAAGTTTTGAAACTCGATAGTAGGATCTGGTCCTCTATCACTACCCCAATTTCCCCATTTCCATTTACCAAATCTTCTAACATCTACAAACGCCAAAGAACCCCCTTCAGAATTAAATATTAAATGTGCGTGTTTATGAGTCGTTCCTTCTACTAACCATTTGAAATGACCACTCATACCCATTGTCATCATTAGGTATTTTGTTTCATCATCCATTCGTTGTGGTGTAATTTCAAGCATCAGTTCTTTACCTTTACTTTCTGCTTTAATGGTAAATGGAAAATCCAACTCTTCCGATATTTCAGGACATTTGTGAGTTGGATTTTTTCTTACACTATGAAAAACTTTACCCTTTGCAGTTTGGTTGATATAATCTGCGGTAAGACGTAGTTCTGCTAATTCCGGCATAATATTATTTTAGAAATTCTAATATCTTTTCTTTAATTCCACTTTGTTTAATTCCTTCTCTACTTCTCGGTGTTAGGACAAAGTTAGTTAATCCCCAATCCATTTCCATCTCACCCCACGATTCATGTGTTTGGGGTATTCCCATATTCAAATCATCTACCGCAACCCAATGAGTAATACTTGGATTATCTCTAAGGTATTGTTTAATTTCTAAAGAACGAGTTTGTTCCAAATCCCATTTGCGTGACCATACGAAATTTTCAGGTACATCACATTCACTTAAATTTTTGGTAAATGCTATTGGTTTCTTTTTGATTCCCTGTGATTCATAATATTCACCCATCTCCTCAACACTTGCCCATCTTTTCCAATCAGATGATACAACAATCTCAGCATTAGTTTCTTCTAATATTTCATTTAATATTACAATTGCTTTCTTATTGAAATTATCAAAACGTGCATCGGTGGGTAAGGATGTAACTGATTGGGATAATTTCCTACCCACTTCAGTTTGTTTCTTAAATCTACCACCCCATTCAGTTGCTAAACATATAACACCATCGTGGTCTAAAAATATTACTTTCATTTTAATTACAACTTAATTGTTTTACTTCTTTCTCTACCCATTTATCTTTACCAATCTTTGTGCAAAGTTTTTCCTTAATAAAGGTTTCGGCTTCTTCTACTGATGTGAATCCGGTTCTTACATTAAAGCAATCACCATACCCACATACTTCATGTGTTATAGATTTCCAATATGGAATACCTAAAAAGTTTTTACGTTCTCTGATGTAATATGATACGGAACTTTCTACACCATATTCATCCAAATGAGATTGTCTATATATTTTATATTGATTATTCATTATTTCTTTTTAGATTTTTTAAATAATTCTTTAAATCGTTTTTGTGGTTGAATGGTTGTCCAACTCCCATCTTTGTTTTCTCTCATAAGAGGTGCAGACCATCCTGCATATGCAAGCCATAAAAAAAGTATAACTAACATTATAATAAACATCATCATCGTAATTTTTAAACGGTATGTTCAATTTGAACTCTTACACAATTTTGTGGTAATCTATTCAAATGTCTATAATTGTTTATATACCCCATCATATTAGCAGAACCAATTGCGTTTGCTGAATGGACTACTACATCTACTACCGGTTGTCCATCTAACCATTGATTGACCAACCATTTAGTGCAATCCATACCAGTCTTTTCGGTAATGTTGTCATAGTTAATAGCGTAATTTTTAGTCACCCCATACTGCCATTCTTTCATTGCGGTATCACCCAAATCGTGGTCTAATGAAATTAGTTCAATGTTCTCTAATCCAACGTATTGAATAGTAGATACAAATTGCTCATAGTTTCTAACTATTGTCCAGCCATCTCCAACGGGAGTTCTAACATCATCTAAATATATTCTTTGTTTCATAATTTTATTTTAGTATCGTATAAGAGCATCAATCTATTTATATGCTCATATATTTCGTATTTAACTTTATCTTTTAATGCTTCATTTAAAATCAAAACTCCACCTGCATCTTTCCAACCCCAATACCAATTACCTTCGGTGTTATTAGATTTTGATGATACAGAGTAATCAATCGTTATGGTAGGTTCATTTGTATGTGAGTATTTTTCATCATTCCAACGAATTGTAGCCCATATACCAATAGTCCCACCGTCGCGATATGTATCTATATTGTAAATTATTACACTCATAATTTTATTTTAATGAGAATCCCCCACATTGTGTTTTTCTGCAAAGATTAAATAATCAGGGTTGATTACCTTAGCAATCTTTGGTCTTTCGCCTGTATGGTATTTGATTACAATTCCTTCATGTGGAACTTTCGTTCCTTCGATAAAGTTATTGAATACAAGCCTATCTTGTGTTTCTTGTGACCAATTTCCAATGTGTAAAATTTCTACATATGGTAATTCTAATTCATTTTCGATTACCCTCCATGCGTTGTAAGTGCTCAAATACTCACCACACTCCTTTACATCGAATCCTGCGAACCGAATTTCATTTAAACCATACTCATATCCCTTTTGGATTCCCGCTCCGTAAATCTCACCATATAAGGTAATACCATCACCAATCTCAACGTTTTCATTTTTAACGTAATCCCATAACTTTTGTTTGATGTTGTATTTCTTTTCAATTTCATACCAAACATTAGTATCATAGAACCCATTAGAGTCTGAACCTTTCTCTACGTTATGAGAACCAACTACGAATTCATACTCTGCCCATTTATTACCAAAGAATTTTTTGATTCTATCTAAGATAGATAATTTGTTCTTTTTAACAATACCATATCGAGCATTAGTTCCGTGTATCTTACGAGTGATTTCTACCAAATCATCATTAGTAAACATATCAGGTACATTCTTTAAGTTAGGAAACTTATAGTAGACATGAAAGTTTGGATTATCTTGATAACGAATCTTTTTACCACTTGCTAATTGAACCATTTTTACAGGTGGTTCAAATTTAGTGATACTTAAAAACTCCATACAATCACTCCCTTCTTTCAAATCATAATCACCCATTGATATTTTACCTTTTAGGTAATGTTTTGGTATGATTAGACATTCAGAATAAACTCCTCTTAGTTTAACCGTTCTTACTCTACCTCCTTTTCGTAAATAAGAAGTAACCCCCATTTGCTCGGAAAGTGATTCTGGTATAACTGCATCAGTAGTTGCGATAATGGTTGTATCACCTACTTTAAATTCACCTTTCTTTGTGATTGCATTCCACCCACCTGCTACTACAAGTTCGATGTTGTCTGCACCTTCGATTGGTTTGATTTCATTAATCGTTGCTACATAGCAAACTGAATTTAGATTTTCCATTTCTTATTATTGTTTAGTATTACCAATTTCATTTCCTACTAATTGAGATTCTTTTACTGCAACTCTTTTTCGTAATTCGGTTGTGCTGTAATTGTGAGTTCGTTTATTAAAGTAATAATCCATATCTAAATTAGAACCAGTGAATTGTTTTGTTGCATATTCATCACCCAATATTCTAATATCAATATCATTTGTTTGTAATATTGTCATCAACTCTTCTTCGGTCGTATATGGTATAATTGCATCCACATACTTAACTGCACTTAATTGAATAAATCGTTCGTAATATGATTGAACCGGTGAATTCTTTTGAGGTCTATCTACTGATGGGTCTATCTGTAATCCACAAATTAAATAATCACATTGAGATTTGGCTTCTTCTAACATCAAAATGTGGCCAGTATGAAGTAAATCAAATGTGCTACACGTAAATCCTATAATTTTCTCATTCATCTTTTATATCTTAATCGTTTATATTACAAATATACAAAATATTTTTGATATATCCTAATATAATTTTTGGTTTTTTCTAACAGATGTTCTTAATGCAAATATACCCTCTTCGATTGTATTAAACATTGGTATATTATTTCTTGTACACACCACACTCACATTACCCTTTCTCCAAAATCCATCTGGACAAACCACAATCATTTTTTGTGAATCTGCATATAATCCCAATTCTAATAAAGAAATTGGTGATTTAGTTTCGGGTGAAAAATACATAAAGATAATATCTGAATCATCCAATGCGTTTAATTCCCAATTTACTTGTGTGTTAAATTGTTCTCCCGTTTGTGACCAACTACTATCCCAATCATCTCTACGAGGATTAAAGAATGTTAGTTCTTCATTTGAAAATTCTCTTTCAATTCTTTCTTGCCAATTTTCAGCAATTCCCATTTCAATAGAACCTGCTAAAAATACGGATGGGGACGAGATTGCTCCCGTCCCTACCATACCTGGCTTTAATACTAACGCCATATTTTATTTACCTTTTTTAGTTGTAGTTTCAGTTGTTGTTTCTACAATTGATTGAATATCTTTTTTGTCCTGAATTTGTTTTAACAATTCCATTCCTAATAAACCATCAATTGGTGAACCATTTCCATTACCATTGATTAAGATTTCTGGAATAATCTTAATTCCGTTCTTACCAATCTCTTCGGTAATTTTAAACTTAGCAAAATTATCACCACCCATCGCATCAACTTGTAACTTATATGCCTCTGCGGTTGATTTACCAATTGCTTCAATCTTCGTTGCTTCCGCGGCACCTACTAATTCGATTTGTGCTGCATCTGCTGAAGCAGTTACTTTCTTAGCGTTTGCTTGTGCAGTTGCTTTTAACTCAATTGCCTTAGCCTCACCTTCGGAACGTTTAACCGATGCCTGTGCTTCTCTTTCGGAAATTTCTACCGATTGTTGTGCTGCTACCATCTGTCCTTGCATATCCGCTAACGCCTTTGCAGATTCCAAAGTTTTACGTTGGTCTTGTGCTTTACGTTGTGTTTCAAACGTAACCTCTTCTTCTTGTGCAATCTTTCTATCAGTAAGAGTTTTCATTAATGATTCTGGTGGATTAATATCACCAATCAATGTATCTACTGCGTGAACGTTATATTCATCTAACACTTTAGAGATGGATACTTTCGCTGCATCTTGTCTCATCTGACGAGTTGATAAGAATGCGATTACATCACTATCTTGTGCTGAGTTTCTAAAATAGTTTCCAATCGTTGGTTCTAATACCTGTGAAACTAAGTTCTGCATTGAACCGAATCGAGCAATTACCTTTGGTGCCTCAGTTGCTGGAATGTGAATAATTTGTGATACATCTAAGTTGAATGGGAAACCATCTTTTGAACGGACAGTAATCGTGCTCAACCCTTTATCTAAATTATGAGATTCACTTCTTGCGTTTGCCCAATTCAATACTAAGTTAGTAGTTGGAACAACTTCAATCTTATGAGTATAAGGATTGATTGCATATTTACCTGGGTCTAATGGAACACCACACACACCTTTCTCACCTTTACCTACGATATTACCATGTTTGAAAGTTGTACCCGATGTATCTTTACCCTCTTTACCAACATATGAGATAATAACCCCAACGTGACCGATAGGAATTTGAGTCATATCAACTTTCTCAACTTGAATTGCCCACGGGTTAAATGAATAATTACCTGCTTGAACTACTTGTGTTTGCAAACCTCTCTGACCACCATTTGCTAAAAACTTATCAAAGTCCTGAAAGTTGTTATGTCCTTCAATAGTTGTTCCCGCGATATTCCCACTATCCAATGGTGTTCCATCTAATGCAGTAATAATACCAACTTGCCCATCTTCAATGTTCGTAATATCAGCAGTTGCAACATCAAATAAGAATGGATTAATACGATAAACTCCGTTGTTCAAATAGTTTACCTGTTTACCTCTCTGTCCACCATTTAATAAGAATGCTTTTGTATCTTGGAAATTATCACATTCGATATGACGAGCTAAGATTGCCCCGGTCGGTAATTGTGCACCATCCTTTGCGGATAATAAACCAATTCTACCTTTTTCAATAACGGTTAAATTAGCTTGGTCAATCGAATATTGCCAAATCCAATATCCCCAATATAAACCAGGAGCAAGAGTTTGAGCTTGATAACCCGGTTCACCATTCAATGCGATAATCTTTCCATCGGGTAACGATTTGTTTGCACCGAATAAAACGAATTTCTTAGTAATTAATCCGATTTTGTTTTCTGGAATAATCACCATACCAAATACCACTCTTAGAATGAATTTGTAAAATACCAATGCTAACACCGGAATTAATAGCCATGAATAACCTAAAATTGTTTGTAACATGTTTTTTGTGTTTTAATTATTATTTATTTGTTTTAATTTTTTCTTTGATTTTAGTTAAAGTAGTTTCGTTATAAAACTCACCATTCTTATAAATGGTTTGTAATTTACCCGTTGTTTCATGTTCCCACGTACACTGGTCTTCTAATAACATATGGGTTTCATCTCCCGCAACTCTTAATAAACCTTTCGCGGATTTCTTAATACCATCATCGGTAATTGGGTCTTTAAAGATTTCTCTACCAACTCCATCAACTTCAACATAGGTTGCTTTCATTGCAAATCCGAAAGTATCACGAGTATTATACTGATATGTGAATGAGCCAATACCTAATACAACGTTTGTAGATGCGAATCCTTTTGCTTCTAATCTTCTACAAATCTCATCTGCTCTATCGATTGTGATACTATCACCATAAATTGCTCCGATATGAGAATCTAAAACTTTATAACCTTGTTCGTTGATTGTTCCACCAAATACATCCCAAAGTAATTCAACAACTCCTTTGTATTTTGGATGTGTTAAATCTAATTGTGCATTTTCAACAACATCTCTGTAATCGCGAGATATAACTTGTTCTCCACAAATAATATCGACTGGATCACCTGAGTCAGGTCTGATTACTAACTTACCATCTCTTGCTAAGATTTCTTCTTTAAGAGTAACGATGTGTTCGGTGCATACTTTCCATAAATCCCACGTATCACTTACAACTGATAAAATACCTTTTGGATATGTTTCTAACAATCTACGGAATGTTCCAACTTCATCATCTTTACTTCCAGCACACATTACACTATGTTCGGTTGCGTTTACTGAACCACCTACAAATCCTTCTTCACCATAGAATTTCCTTGCTCCGTAAATGGCAGGTAAACTATCAGTTCCACTAAATGATGTTAAGTGTCCTAATCCACTAGCGATTGTAGCTTCAACTGAATCCATACCTCTCATTGAGAAGTCATGTCCTTGCCAATCAACAAACCAACCTTTTTCAGCATCGGTCTTTTCTTGCCACTTAGTTAATACCTTACGATATGTGTGTGCAATGGTAGCAGATGTCATTGGTTTCCATAATAAGTTAGAAATGATTGTTTCTAAATAATTCGTAACCCAATAAAATTCGGGTAATGTATTATAGATTGTCAATACTGGTACTCTCATTGGAACTAATGATCCTTCTTCAATACCCTTTACAATGATTGGTAAATAACCCAAATCATGTAATACTTCAAAATGGGAAACATCATAATCAGTTCCCAAATATAAACTCAATTCTCGTTTCATTTCACCACACACTTCTTCTTTTGGTTTAGAGAAAAACTCATTTTGAAATGCTTCGTGGATTTGTTTCATAATCATTTGTTGACCAAATGATACAACTTCATCACATCCCTTTGGTGCGTATTTATTACTGCGGGGTGTGAAGTTTGAATACACCAACGTTGTTCCTTTTGGATATTGTTGGTGATGACCTGTCTTATAACCATCGGTTAATAATAATGGATTCATAGTTTTATTGTTTATCTGTTAATTATAAAGCTAATATACAACTTTTATTTTGGATTTCCAAATTTATCGGTAGGTATTTTAAATAAAGTCACTAACATACGAAGGTCTTCATAGACCTGTTTCAATCCAGCTCTATCATCTAATAGGGCTGAAAAGAATGGTTTTCTACTTTCCCAACCTAAGTTAATACCATCGGTATTTATCCCATCAAATGGAATGCTATTTTCTTTTAAGAA
>Ga0222713_10003916_pt1 | contig 15125 bp, 17 predicted proteins | sample C33_649DmetaG_FD_165061 | JGI IMG/M metagenome (GOLD analysis project Ga0222713, IMG submission 165061) | Estuarine water microbial communities from San Francisco Bay, California, United States - C33_649D | ecosystem: Environmental > Aquatic > Marine > Unclassified | place: USA: California...
TATAACTTGTGTTTTCAGGCACAGCACCAATATTAGTCTGAACATTTATCGGAATAGTTCCGGGAGGGACATAAGTGCCAGATGAAACAAAATAACGCTCATCTCTTAATGGCGGTGCATAAGGATTTAATAATGGGTCGCTTGGTAGATTCGTGTAAGGCCAACTTAAACCACCAAACCATCCACCTCCAACGTTTTCTCTCTGTCTATCATTTATAACTATTTTTTCAGAAGGTCTATTGTTAACAACAATATTTTGATTTTTCATATTGCTGTAAAATAAATAAAAAACAATAATAAAGCATGCTATTATAAAAAACATTGAAATATTTTCAACGCATATTACTCCTGGCGGACATTTTTTCATATTATATTATTATAATATATAATATAAAATACTTGTAAGATTATTTATTCTTTTTTAGTTGCTCCTCCTAGACCCATTTTTTTCGCCATATCCATTATATTACCCATTCCGTCATTACCTCCAATTCCATTCATCATATCTTGTGCTTGTTTCATCATAGGAGCAAGACTTTCGACCATTGGCTCTATAGTTTTCAATGACTCAGCCAACTGCATCTGTTGCTTCATTAATTTTTGTGAGTCTGCAGTGAGTTTTTGAATTCCTTCGCCTCCTAAAATACTATTCAAATTATCATAAGCCTCTTCAACTGTTGTGGCATAATCAATTGAATGTCCAGAACTTCTTTTTTTGTCGGCTTGATTAACGCCAAAAGGTTCAGATGTATTAGTTGTATCTTGACTAAGAGATGGGTCAATTGGAGTTATTGGTAAACCCTGACCGGATTTCTTATCTTGAGCGGCTTGCTTCGCAACACTTTTAAGTGCGTCTTTTTGATCTTGTGTCATAGCTGGTGTGTCAGAAGTACCAGAAGATTTAGTCGTTGTATCACTGTTTGTTTCCATTCCTTCAACAAAAGAATAACCTTTTGCAACAAACAAGTTAACTAAAATCAAAGGAACGCCTAAAACAATAATCATATTTTTATTAAATTGTGTTATTAATATTGCTAAAACAATGAAAAATAATATGGCGGTTATTTTACCCATTGCAAGGTATCCAATAAGGTTTAAAGCAGATAGTATGCAAACTACATTCAAAACAATTTTATTTGTTAGTAAATTTTGTAAAACACTTGGAATCTTCATTTATATATATATATTGTTTAAAAAAAATTGATTAATAAATTATTTAATATTTAATATTTAAATTAATAAAATAATAATGGCAGAAAATTATTCCGATGATAGCGAAGATTATGATATTGATGATTATGATAGCGATGATTATGAAGAAAATGTTTATGATTGTGACGAAATAAGTCCGACTAAATACAATATTGTTTTGTGCGAATTATTCAACCATAAATTACATGGATCAACGAATAGTGACGTCAGCAAACATTATTTGTTGATAAATAGAATTAAAAATCTGGATACTGATTTTATCGATGATTGGACGGCGCCTTTAAACCAAGATTATATAGACCGTCAAGAGCAAATAACACCTCATAAATTTATCAGAAATTATAAAAATATGATAACACAACCGAATTACATTAAACCTGAAATTGGCGAAATAATAAATTTACCAACAGGACACTCCGTTTGTATTATTAAAACAATGTGGTTAAGAGTAATACAACGCGCTTGGAAAAGGTTGATTAAAGAACGAAAACAAATTATTCAAATGCGCTGTCGACTACAATCCTTAAAGCATAGAGAGATTACGGGGTGGTGGCCTGAAAATTGTAGATATTGGCCGTCTTTGCAAGGTTTATTAATTAATAGACGACGCATCACTGGTTAAAGCAACGCTGGCAGAAGCAACGTCGACCGCGCTTTTAAACGCACCATTATCATCTCCTTTAAAATAACCCAACATATTTTCTTGAGTTGTATCGAGATTGTCCCAAATCACTTGTAACAACGCATTATTAAAAGTAATTGCTCGCTGCTGCTTGTAATTATAACTATTTGACTTCTTGTAATTTTTTATTTTGACATATGTGTCTGTTTTTTTTGGTAGTGCGAATTTAGTTTGTATATTGTTTAAAGTGTCTTCATAATTGTATAGCAGATTTTCATAGTTTACCCAAATATAGTTTTTCACTTTTCGTGGCATTATATTTGTCAAATAATGGTTCTTTAATTTTCGCATTTCAAATATATTTTTATATTTTTTACCGGTTAAATAATTAAGATCCTTAGGATTTACTATTTCTGTAGTATTATTAAAATTATTACCAAAATCCAATATAGATAATTTATTTTTTTGTTCATCGAGAACCGAGTAAAATTCATTAAATAAAAAGTTTTGTAAACTTTTGTTTATTGACGGTATATGATGTAATTCTTTTGAAAAAGAGTTTAACCAATAAATGGGATTTCTTATTATTCCTATAAAAATCGTGTCTTCATTTGCGCTGCCATATTTATTCCAACAAAAGAAATGTTTGTTACCATATTCCGACGTATATGTAATATCGAAATTTTGCGTCAATGCTTCTTCCAGAAAATTTGTTCCGCTACACCTTTCTCCTAATATTACGAATTTTCTATTTGACATTTAATATTATAAGCTTAATATATTATTAAATATGGGTTTTTACCAATTTAAATTACATCTTTGATTTTTTAGTTCCTCTTGCTCTATATTTTGGTGGCACCATTGATTGAGTTTCATAAGAAGACCTTTGAGAAGAAGATCTTGATTGTTGAGAAGACCTTGGAGATGAACTACTACGTGTTACACTAAATCTACGTCTTTTAGATTTGCCGCTGTATTCAAAACCGCCTTTTTGTTTTCTTATCTTTCTTTTATTCTTTGTTTTTTTGGATGTTCTACCGCCACCAGACATAGGTGATAAAGTAATTTTACCACTACTATCTCTTTCTACATTTATCTTGTTAGCAGTAAATATTTGAGGTGCTTCGCTTGCATTATTTATAGTATTAAGATCTCTATTCGCTGTATTATACCTATTATTAATTGAAGGTTGAATTCTACCTTTATCCCTTAAAGCTGATTTAAGCTGACCAAGAGTTGTATTTACACTCCCAATTGTTATTGGGGTTGAGGGATTATTAAGTGTGCCAACAATAGTAGAACTTGACATTAAAGACGGTTGAGATGATAAATTTGATGGAGTATTAACAGGAGCACCATATGCGTTTGAAATAGATGTACCAAAAACATTGCCGGCGTTAGATGAACTTGAAGAACCAGAATATGGCCGTCTCATAGAAGACCTTGCTGAACGTGAAGGAGGTGTATTTTCTCCCGATGAGGAAGAATCACTCGGTTCTTCATCCAAAAAACTACCATATTTTCCTGATGATGATGACGACAAAGATGATGATGAAGATGATGACGAAGAGGTTGAAGATGGAATAACAGGAAAATCCCATTGACTTTTTTTTGTTGTATCGTTAATGTAATAGGTGGTTCCCGTATCTGGGTCAACTGCTGAGTACCACCCTGTAGGAAGAGCACGTGTCTCTGAACTGGCTTTAGACACATTAGCAACTTTTGGTGAAAATCCTCGTCCAGAAGATGAACCTTTTCCAGGTAATAGGCTGTTAACAATGACTTCCAGTCGACCAATTTGTGCTGACAATTCGTCTCTTTGTTCCGTTATACCTTGTGTCAAATTTGGATCTATTTTAAATCTGGAAGCATTTACTGTTGCTATTATATTATTAATAGCTGTGGTGCTTGCTGTAATCTGGTCTGTTAAATCTCGGTTTTGTGCTTGTAAAGCAGCAATATTTCTATTTGCCGCTTCCAAATCAGTATTACATTGTGCTAGTTGTTGTTGTAATGGTACTATTGATGCTTTTAAGTCTGCTATTTCTTTTTGTAATGGTGCTATTGATGCTTTTAAGTCTGTTATTTGTTTTTGTAAACCTGGTATAACAACATTATTTAAATTATCGAGTGCTTGCTGTCTTTGTTGAATTTCATAATTTAATCTTTGTACTTCAGCTTTAAGCTGTTGGATTTCTTGTGGGTCTGGTTTTGGCAAATTATTTAATCTATCAATTTCGGCTTGCATAGCTTCAATTCGTTTCTGTAATTGTGTGACATCAGCTTGTAATTGAGCTTTCTCTCTATTACATTGTTGAAGGTTCTGTGTAGTAGTGTCTAAATTATTTTTTAGGGTTGCGTTCTGTTGTTGAGTATTGGCTAATTCTTGTTGTAACGTCTTGTATTCCTCACGCAATTGAGCGATTTGTCTTTTTAATTCATTCACATCCTCAACATTACTACCAATATCACTAATATTGGCACCACGTTTACTCTCTAATTGTTTAATATAAATACCCAATTGTCTAACCGAATCAATCAAATTCATAACTCTGGTTTTCAAACCCTCAAGTGAAGTAGCAATAGCTGTAAAACCTGGTCGCAGAGTATTGTTTTGGTCCACATTTTCTCTATTCATATTTCCAACTGCCGTACCTAAATTTGTTATACTTTGATTTAATAGTGCTATAGGGGTACTCATTACTATATATATAAATTTATAATAAAATTAAAATAAATTTATATTAAACAATATTTTTTGGTTTTACCACCGGATTAATATTATCGGTTTCTTTAATAATATCATCAATCCCCTTTTTAATTGAATTTATTTCAGTAAGTATTTTTTGTTGTTCATTTTTGGCATCTTCAATATTATTTTTACTTAAAGTGCCCGAAATTGTTAAATCTTTAATATAACCATTCAACATAGTTAACGCGCTCATTTGGTCCTCTTTTTGTTTAACAATATAACCGTAATATTTGTTATAGTCTTGTTTAACTTCATTTAAAAACTCGTTTTCTTTTGTAAGGTTTTTGAATTTTTTTTGTTTATCAATCAACATTTTTCTTTTCGCGTCAATAAGATTTTCAATTTGCAATAGTTGTTGATCTCTGTTCTCTAAATGTATATAATTTGTAGGTATTCTTAAAGTATTCATCTTAAAATATCCAACTATTTTATTATTTTCTTTAAAATTTATTAAAAAACAAATTTAAAATATTGGTAATATATTATTTAGGATGTCCAAAAATATTACTGAGCCTTTACTTGTACCTGACGATAATAGATTTGTAATGTTTCCCATAAAGCATAATGACATATGGGAGATGTATAAGAAGCAAATTGACTGCTTTTGGCGCGCGGAGGAACTCGATTTATCGAAGGATTTGACAAATTGGGAGAGCTTAAATGCTGACGAGAGACACTTTATATCGATGATTTTGGCGTTTTTCGCGGCGAGCGACGGAATCGTCTTGGAAAACCTGGCGTCGCGTTTTATGAGTGAAATTCAAGTGTCGGAAGCCAGAGCATTTTACGGTTTCCAAATTGCGATGGAGAATATCCATAGTCAAACATATAGTTTGCTAATTGAAACATACATAAAAGACGGTGAAGAAAAGCACAAACTATTTAACGCCATAGAGCATTTTCCGTGTATCAAAAAGAAGTCCGATTGGGCGCAAAAATGGATTCACGATAATCGAAGTAGTTTTGCCACCCGATTAGTTGCCTTCGCGTGTGTAGAGGGGATTTTCTTCAGTGGCGCCTTTTGTAGCATCTACTGGTTAAAGAAACGTGGTCTAATGCCCGGACTCACCTTCAGTAACGAATTGATTTCGCGCGATGAAGCGCTCCACTGCGAGTTTGCTATCCTTTTGTACAGCAAATTATTGAAAAAGGTTGACAAGGCGCGCATTCATGAGCTTATCAAGGAGGCTGTCGATATTGAAACCGAATTCATTTGTGAGGCGTTGCCGTGTCGTCTTATTGGTATGAATTCCGAATTGATGACCCAATATATCCAGTTTGTCGCTGACCGTTTATGCGTTCAATTGGGCTACAAGAAGATTTATAATGTGAGCAATCCTTTTGATTTTATGGAGCTTATAAGTTTGGAGGGGAAGACTAACATGTTCGAGCGCAAAATATCAGAATATAGTTTAGCAAATAAAACTCAAACAAATGACGCATTTTCATTAAATGAAGACTTTTAGATAAAATTGAGACCATAATAAAATTATAACTTTAATATAATGTAAAGAATGATAAAACAACAATATAATTATGATTATTTACAACATTTTTGTAAAGACAATAACATAGAATTAGAAAGTGATTATAGTAAAGATAAAATAACCAGAGATAGTATTATTCGAGGAAAATGTATAAGTGAAAATTGTGATGAAATTTTTGAAAAAAAATTTCGTGAATTATGTAATACAAATGGGTTTTGTAAATCATGTACTAAAAAAAATAGAAATTATAAGGTTAAACAAACATGTTTGGCAAAATTTGGAACTGAATATTCTTTACAAAATAAAGAAGTTCGTGAAAAAGGAAATGATACAATAAAGAAAAAATATGGTGTTGAAAATATTTCTCAAAATGAAGAAATAAAAAAGATAAAAAATTATACTATAAATAAAATATATGGGGAAGCAGGTTTATCAAATACTATTATTTTAAATAAAAAAAAAGAAACCAATTTGAAAAAATATGGTGTTGAAAACCCTACCCAATCACAAGATGTGAAAAATAAAATAAAAAATACAAATATTGAAAAATATGGTGTTGAATATGCTTCTCAGAATGAAGATGTTAAAGATAAAATGAAAAAGACTTGTTTGGAAAAATACGGAGTTGAATACGCGTGTCAAAGTGATGTAAAAAAAATAAATACAATTAAAACAAATAAGGACAGATTTGGATTTCAGCATGCTTTTCAAAATGAAGAGATAAAGAAAAAAATAAAAGAAACTAACTTAACAAAATATGGTGTTGAAAATTCTTTTCAAAGTGAAGAGATAAAGAAAAAAATAAAAGAAACTAACTTAACAAAATATGGTGTTGAGCATTTTACTCAAAGTGAATATTATTTGGAAAAATCGCAAAAAACTTGTTTAGAAAAATATGGTGTTAAAAATTTTACGCAAAGCGAATATTATTTGGAAAAATCACAAAAAACTTGTTTGGAAAAATATGGTGTTGAACACCCATCACAAAATCAAGAAGTTATGGATAAATGTTCAAAGAATGCTTATAAATCAAAAGATTACATTTTACCATCGGGAAATATACTAAAAATACAAGGCTATGAAAATTATGCGTTAGATGAACTTTTGAAAGTTGGTGCTTTTTTAGAAGAAGACATTGTAAATGGTTGTTCTAATGTACCTGAAATATGGTATGAAGATGAGATAGGAAAAAAACATCGTCACTATGTAGATATATTTATACCATCACAAAATAGAATGGTTGAAGTTAAATCAACTTGGACAGCAGAAAAGAAAAAAGATAATATTTTCTTAAAACAATCAGCAGGGAAAAAAGCTGGTTATTTATATGAAATCTGGATATATGATAATAAAGGCGTAAAGGTTGAATGTTACAACTAACTTAAGACCCAGTCGATATTTCAAACTGACAATCAGAGCCTGCTGTTTTATAAAATCCTTCTAAATAATGATGGTTACAATCTAACTTTAACCCTTGCTCTATAAGTTGTTCAATAACGTACTGATATGTCATATTTTCACCTTTTATGTAAAAATAATCTGTGTTTTTTTTACAATTATCATAACAATAACAACTATATGTATTTTTAACAATTATATAGTTTTTATCTGTAAGTAATTTATCAATTTCTTCAATATTAATAGCAACTTCAAATTGTGCGTTTGGAAATGTGTTGTTAATTTGTTCAATTTCGCTTTCTATTTCTTCATCAGTTTTTTCCATATTTTAATTATTATAAAATTATAATTTTATATTGTTTTTTTATAAAAATTGAATACAAAAATCATATTATTAATAATATTATAATCAATAATATGAACGAATCTTGGAAACCATTCTTTGACAAATTTGAATCAACACCTAATCTAAACGCATTATATTCCAGCGAAGAAAAACCTGTATACCCAGAAAAGGAAAATGTATACCGGGTATTTGAAATGGACGTAACAAAAATAAAAGTAGTATTACTTGGACAAGACCCATATCACGGGCCAAACCAAGCACACGGATTAAGTTTCTCGGTGCCAACCGGTGTAAAAATACCGCCGTCATTGAGAAATATCTTTAAGGAACTCCAAAACGAGTTTCCGGAACGCAATTATAATTTTGCTTCAGGAAATTTAGAGCAATGGTTTTATAGAGAGAAAATATTCTTGTTGAATGCTTCACTAACAGTTGTCGAAGGGAAAGCGGGATCTCATATGAATCAATGGGAACTATTTACAAATAGTGTAATCGAGTTTATAAGCACGCAAAACCCAAGCTGTGTATTTCTACTTCTTGGCAACTTTGCAAAAGCAAAAGAGAAATATATTTTGAATAAAGAGAGAATAATTAACGGCGTTCATCCGTCGCCATTATCGGCTCACAATGGGTTTTTCAATTCGAATATATTTATTAAAGTGGAAGAATTATTAAATGAGAAAATAGATTGGTTAAATTAATTAATAAAAGTAAAGGAATAATTTAAAAACTAATTACAAATAATATAAAATGATAACTTGTAATTTAATGGGTGGACTTGGAAACCAACTTTTCCAAATATTTACAACAATTTCGCACGCAATCAATATTAAAACCAAATTTGCTTTTATAGATGTAGAAAAATTAGGCGGTGGTCAAACGATCATAAGACCCACATATTGGGATAATTTTTTGATTAGACTGAAACCGTTTACGTCAAAGGTATTTCCTCAAATGCTGCTTGTAAAGGAATCCGGATTTAGGTATAGTGACCTGAATTTATACAAGTATAAAAGTCAAGGTCAAAATATTTGTTTGTTTGGTTACTTTCAAAGCCATAAATATTTTTCAGAAAATTTTTACAAGATTTGTAAAATGATTGATCTTGAACAAATTAGGAAGACCGTTGTAAGTAAATCAGGTTTCACACAATATACACTAAATGACACAATTAGTCTTCATTTTAGACTTGGGGACTATAAAAAAGTACAGCATTATCATCCGATTATGACATATGAATATTATAAAAAATCATTAACCTTTTTTAAAATAAGAGAGAAATTAAAAAACAATGTATTATATTTTTGTGAGGAAGAAGATCTTGAAGATGTAAATGAGACTATTACCAAGTTGAAATCTGATTTTCCCACATTGAATTTTATTCGGGCGTCAAACGATTTGAGCGATTGGGAGCAAATGATATTAATGAGCAGTTGTAGTGACAATATTATAGCAAATAGTTCTTTTAGTTGGTGGGGCGCATATTTAAATATGAATCCTTACAAAATTGTCTGCTATCCGGCAACATGGTTTGGTGAGGCGGCTGGACACGATACAAGGGATTTGTGTCCTATGGACTGGAATAAAATACAAAACTAAATAACTAAATAACTAAAGTAAACTCATATTCATTTTATTTATTTGTGGAACATGTATTCTTGATGGGTCATTATTTTTTTCGGCACGACTTTTAAAACCGTGACTTACTAATAAATCATCGACTTTATTATCATTACCTTTTGAGTTAAATGCCGACGCATTATGGATACGATGTTTTACGAGTATTTCTTTACAATTAAAAAACCTCTTGCCTGATTTTCTTAAACGGATCCACAAATCATAATCTTCTATGCCATTTTCATTCCAATAGCATAATTCCTTACGTATAATACAACTTGAATTAATAATAGGATTTACTTTAGAAAAATCAAAATTACTAATATCTCCAATCGGTATATCTGGAATTACGCCAGGTCTATCACCAAACCATATACATTTGCTGCCAATTACACCATAATAGTTTAAAAAATGGGATTGAATTTCTAATTTTTGAGGATGCCAAATATCATCAACATCGAGTAGTGCAATATGGTCGTATTCACAATAGTGTATCATAGCATTCAATGTGTTTGATTTGCCTTTAATTTTGTAAAAATCGAATACACGAATTTTGCCTCCACCTTTTTTCTCATATTCTTTTGCGATTTTGTAAACATCAGAGTTTTCAGGGTGGCCATTTACTCCAATAATCAGCTCCCATTGGTCGTAAGTTTGTGTTAAAATTGATGAAACAGATTCATCGATAAATTGAATTCCATTATAAATCGGCATTAAAATACTTATCATTTATACTACATTTAGAAAAGGTAGTGTCAAAATTAACTAACATACACATTTTATAATTTGGTTTTTACTTTAGTTTTTACTTTAGTTTTTGCTTCGCTGAACCTTTTCTAAAGGTATATTCTTTGAAACATAAACCAATTATCATACATTGGATTTTTCTCTCTAAACAGTAAAAAATCATTTAAATTTGAAAGAATACAATCTGCTAATATTATTTGGTCATCTTTAACCAAATAATTATTTTTGAAATACGCTGCCAATTTTGCTTCATATGTTTCCGCCCACCAGTTTATCTTATCTTTATGACAAATAAAAAATCCGCCTGCTATTGAATTTTGTATAGCGGGTATTTCTTGTACCGGTAATCCGTGTTGCGACTTGTTATTGACTATTTTGTATAAATAATTCATATATCGGTCATCATTATTGATGCAAGCATAGCAAATTTTATTTTTATCTAATTCGCTAATTTTTGTCGCGTTTGGCCAATTTAAAAGTTGGCTACTATGTGTATCTTCAGGACGATTTCTGAAATAACCAATATCGCACCAACCGTAAAACTCTGTTTCAAAATATTTTCTCTCTACTGTATCTTTTACAAACCAAATTTTCTCAGACCATAGCATATTTAAAACCCAGTTGGACTTGTCATTAAGCAAGAAGTTCTTTTTGTGATTTTCTATCCAGAAAGCTTCGTACTTGAAATTATAAAACTGATCAATGGGTTTTAAAACGACCTTAATTTTTGGGTTCTCTTTAGTATCAATGTATCGACAGCTATTTTCGTCGCTGTAAATAACCAAATTGAAATTATTTTCTTTTTTAACAAGAATAGAGAGAAAATTATTCATCCAATTAATATAAATATTCGGATCAAATTTTGATTTTATAATATAAAAACAACTGGAAAAAGTAATTGACATATTATTAATTAAATAGTTGAATTTAAGTATTATTTAATTTTTATTTTATAATTATATAAATATACTTATAAAATGATTGAAACAGATGATTTATTATTTGATTTAGTTGTATGTGTTGGTCCAAACGATAATAATATTGTAGACCAAGTAATACCATACATGAAAAAAAATGTAATAGGATATAGAAACATTTATTTAATATGTTCAAATCCAAATATATCAATACCATATACAATTACAATTGATGAAAAAATATTCCCATTTAAAAAAGAAGATGTATCAAGTATTTTTGGAAAAAATGATAGAAATGGTTGGTATTTACAACAATTATTAAAGCTATATGCCGGTAATTTTATACCTGGAATTTTAAAGAGATATCTAATAATTGATTGTGATACACACTTTTTAAAACCGACAAGGTTTATTACAGACGACGGTAAACATATTTTTACTACAGGAACAGAATATCATAAACCATATTTTTTACATATGAATAGATTACATTATTCATTAAAAAAAATACATGATTTATCAGGCATTTCACATCACGGTTTTTTTCATACAGATAGAGTTAATGAAATGATTAAAATGGTGGAAGATTACTTTGAAAATAAAACACCTTTTTGGAAAATATTTTTAAATATGGTTGATATAAATGAAATTACAGGAAGCGGAGCGTCTGAATATGAATTGTATTTTACATATATGTATTTATATCATCCAAACGATATTTTTATAAGGCAATTGAATTGGGAAAATTTGTCAAATTTACATAATAGTTCAAGAAATAATGATTTTGTAAGTATTCATTGGTTTTCAAGGAAATAATTTTATATTATATTTAAATAATGATAATTTAAATATAGTTTTATTCTATTATTAAAATGATAGACCAGGAGTTTATAATGCTTATTATGAATTGTAAGAAGTACGTAAAAAAGGCGCTTTTCCAAAAAATGACTTGGCTCAAACAAATACCGTCATACCTAAAATATTATCACGTAATTGGTGAAGAAAGTTTGGATACCGATTTTCGATTCGATAATGAAACAAACATGCTCTACGTAAAAGTTGCAGACGATTATAATTCCTTACCTAAAAAAGTGGTTGCTGCTTACGATGCTATAAATAAAACATTCAATTACAGTTATATATTTAAAACAGATGACGACCAAATATTGGTTAATAATAAATACTTTGATATGTTAACTGGTTTGGTTAAGGCGAAACAACCAAAAACCCATTATGGCGGTTTTATTGTAGATGTTAAACAACCTTATTTATCAGAATATCACAGAATTCATCCAGAATTGCCGCAAAGGCTTCCATTGTATATAACCAAATATTGCAGTGGTCGTTTTTATTTTCTCTCTTCAGAAGCAGTTCAGGATATTCTTTCAAAAAGGGAACGGGTTGAACGAGAGTTTTTAGAGGACTACGCGATTGGCTTCAATTTAAATCAAAGATATAAACAAGATATAATGCTAATTGCTACTAATAAGTATTTCACCGATATTGAATTGAGTGATTTTCCAAGGTTGGTTCAAGAAAACAAAATATAAAAATATTAAATCCTCATAGTTATCTTTGTCGATGGTTTTTTCGATTCGGTTCCCATTTTAACACTGCTTTTAATCGGTTCATTAGTAATATTCAATTGTGACAAATGATTTGTTTGTGATTGCTGTTTTTTGAAAAACCATTCTTTATCTAAATCGGTCATTACCTTAGTGTAATTTGTGGCTCTTTTTTCGATATCACTATAATCTTCACGTTGTGTCACGGTTAAGGGAATAATTAAAAACCAATTATGAATTTTTTGTAGATTAAACCAATATTTATCAATAGCATAAAGCGCGTGTAATTGTGGGTTTTCCATAAGCTTTTTAATACCTGTTCTAAAGTTATTTATTAATGTATCAAAATAGTGTCCGTTAACCAAATATCCGGTGGTTGTTTGACAACTGGAAACCTTTACACAAGTGTCATCGACCTTTTGATATGGTGGTACATTATTGCCTCCTATTAAAACAACATCCCAACCATTATGATTTGTAAAAAATTTATTTAGTTGACTTTTAAATAAATCCGGGTCTAAAAATTTGATATCGTCTTCGATAACTAACAAATGTGGCCAATTGTTTTCCTTTGCTGTCTCTAAACACTTTAAATGACTCATGCTACAACCCAACGCGCCATTGGTCAATTTAATAGCATTAAAACGCTCTGCTTCAATACCCATTATTTTTAGCTGTTCTTCCACGTGTTGTTTTCTATCTGGTCTCGAAGCCAAATTAATATAAAAGGCATGTTTTATGTCAGTAATATTGTTCATGTTATTTATATTACATATTAAAATAATTATTTTTAAATATTTTCTCTCAATTAAGATTAAATGAATAATGTCAAGGAAGAAGAGGATATTACATTAGTCGAGGATATTACATTAGTCGAGGATATTACATTTAACAAGGAACTTATTGTTAAGAGTATTAAAAATATATCTTTGGAAACAGTTGATAGAGAGATGAATAAATTAATAAAAAATAGTTCAAATAATATGGCAGATTTATCTCCATTATCTCGTGTAGGTAATAATATTGTCGATTATTTTACATTTAAACAGCGTCTCGAAACACGAGGAAAATACAATATCAATTTTTATGAATTTGTCGCCAATATTGACGAGTTCAAAAAGAAAAAGTTTATACAAAATATGTTAACCTATTACAAAGACGTAAAAAATAAAAATAATACAAAAACTGAATACACTGTTTTAAAAGAAGTATATAATATTTGTATAAGTGCCATAAATATAATGAGACCTTTGACGTGTATGGAAATTTATAAGCGTTTCAATGCTAAGCGTGTTTTGAATTTTTGCGCTGGGTGGGGTGGTTCCACAATAGCCGCTGCTGCTTGTAACATTGAGGCGTTTTATGGTGTGGAAATAAATAGTGATTTGAAAGTGCCTTACGATAAAATGGTGCCGTATTTGAAGACAAAATCGCAGACAAATATAGAGATTTTTATTTGCGATGCTGCCACATTTGATTATTCTGCGCTTAAATATGACACTGTATTCTCGTCACCTCCATATTATTTTATCGAAAAATATGCGAACAATCCTTTTTACAGCTCGAAAACCGAGATGGACGAAAATTTTTACATACCGGTTTTTAGTAAAACGTATACTGCGTTGCAAAAAGGAGGACATTATATTATCAATGTTTGTAAGGAAGTTTATGACCGTGTGTTAGTTAAATTATTTGGGGAAGCTCATATTTTGATACCATATAAAAAATTCAAGAGGCAAAATGATTATAGTGAATCAATTTATGTTTGGTTAAAGAATGAATAAAGAATTAAAAATATATAAAAAAAATATATAAAAATATAATATAATTTTATTATTATAGATTATGAATAATAATAATAAAATAACTATTAGTGTAAATAATAGAACAGGAAAAAAACTACAAACTTGTATATACGGGTTTGCAGATGATTTAGATTTGCCCAAAATTTTAAAATATTTTAAAAAAAAATTTAGTTGTACTGGGAGTATCGAAAATAGTGAAGAATTTGGCGAAGTAATTAAACTAACGGGTGACCATAAAAAACTTGTTTTGGGGTTTTTACTTAAAGAACAAATATGTAAAGCATCAGAAATAAATATCAAAGGTATTTAAATTATTAATTATATTTTAACTGAAGACACCACCTAATCTTATCTTAGCACTGGCTTGTGCACGCGGTTTAGCTCCTACATAAGCCGCATATTGGGGCGAAAATTTATTTGGTGGTCGTTGCTGTTGCTGTTGCTGAAAATGTTGCTGCTGCTGAAAATGTTGCTGCTGCTGAAAATGTTGCTGCTGCTGAAAGTGAGGCTGTTCTTGAAAATGAACACGTTTTCCTTGCTCTGAATTACTTTTAAAATTATTAAACGAATCCTCCTGGATCTCCTTTTGCTTGTCTTCTTCAATTTGGCGAATTAACGAATCAGGCACTTGTTTTCCCATTGACATTAAATATTTGA
>Ga0222713_10003917_pt1 | contig 15123 bp, 14 predicted proteins | sample C33_649DmetaG_FD_165061 | JGI IMG/M metagenome (GOLD analysis project Ga0222713, IMG submission 165061) | Estuarine water microbial communities from San Francisco Bay, California, United States - C33_649D | ecosystem: Environmental > Aquatic > Marine > Unclassified | place: USA: California...
TGTGGATTGTCATCAGATGGATTGGATTTTTTTTAGTCAGTTGTTTATCTAATAAAAATTTTGCGACGCATAAAGCGCCATTACCACATTGTGCGACTTCATTTCCATCCGCATTAAAGATTCGATAATAAAAATGCGTAGACTTCGATTGTGATTTTTCTATTAACAATAATTGATCAAAGCCAATACCACGATGTCGATTGGCCCATAACCGTATTAATTTACCATTAGGTTTGAAATTTTGCTGTATTGAATCAATCACAACAAAATCATTTCCTAATAAATGCATCTTAGTAAATTCAATTTTCATTGCATCGGTTTAAATTTTTAATTAAATGGTATTTTTTCGTTTTGCCATAATTGGGCTAAGGTCTCACGAGATCGAATTAAGTAAACTTTATTTTTATCGACCATAATTTCTGCGGGTCTCGGTCTCGAATTATAGTTGGAACTCATAGAAAAACCATAGGCGCCACACTCCATAATCGCTAAATAATCACCCGCTTGGAGGCTTAGCTTGCGATTTTTAGCAAGAAAATCACTGCTTTCACAGATAGGGCCTACAATATCATAATTTTTTTCAGGTTCAATCCGTTGCATTACCGGTAAGATAGTTTGATAAGCATGGTAAAGTGCAGGGCGTATGAGATCATTCATTCCTGCATCGACAATAGCAAAATTTTTATCACCATTCGACTTAAGATATTCAACGTGTGTTACTAATATACCGGCTTGCGCGGTAATAATGCGGCCGGGTTCGACGATTAAAGTGAGTTGAGACTTTCTCTTTTCCAAAGCGGCTAAAATTTGCTGACAGTATTCTTGCGGAGTCAGCGCTTTTTCTGATTGGGAAGCCACCCCTAAACCGCCTCCTAAATTAATCGTTTTTAATAAAATATTTTCTTTTTCTAATTGTTCAGCAAGGTTTAATAGCTGATCAAGGGCAAGTAAAAAAGGATCTAATTCAGTGAGTTGTGAACCTAAGTGACAGCTAATACCCTGAATTTTTAAATGTTTAGACTTTGCTGCATAGCGATAAAGCGGTAAGGCCTCATTATGACTCAGGCCGAATTTGCTTTCTTTTAAACCGGTTGTGATATAGGGGTGGGTTTTTACATCGATATTAGGATTGATACGTATGGCAATATTTGCTGATTTTCGGTTCTTTTTTGCAAGGGTTTCAATTCGAAGTAATTCGGCTTGTGATTCGACATTGAAACAACCGATATCTTTTTCTAAAGCCATCTGGATTTCTTCAGTAGTTTTACCTACACCCGAAAATACCACTTTTTTAGTATCTCCTCCTGCGTGGATGATGCGCGCAAGCTCTCCGCCTGATACGATATCAAAACCTGCTCCCCATTGAGCTAAGCGAGCTAAAATGGCAAGATTAGAATTCGCTTTAACGGCATAGCAAATCTGTGAATTTTTTAATAGTTGTTTAAATAGGTTCCATTGTTTAAATAGAATAGCTTGTGAATAGAGATAACAAGGCGAACCATATTTCGTCAAAATAGTTGTGATTGGAATATTTTCTACATGCAATAGTCGATCGGAATAATGAAAAGACATTAGAAAGACTTAGATAAAGGATGGGGGGGAACATAAACCGGAGGTTTCTGTTCAGGTAAATACAAAGGACCCATTTGTCCACAACCGGTTAGGAAAAGTAAACCTAAATAAAGCATATACCGATGGATTTTTTTTTGCATAAAGCGTAAGGATAGAATGAAATTGATTTTTTTGAGTTGAATTGTGTAATAGATAAAAAAAATAGATTTTTTACTAAAGCCATAAAAGCAGTATACCCAATCTTAAGGAGGCTAGCCAACCAACTTATACACTATTGAAGCAGGTATGCTAAAAAATAAACTGTTCATAAAAAATCCAATTAGGAAAATTTAAAAAAATTAGGGGGCAGTATATACTGAAAATATAAGTGATTTTTTCCAAGGCATTTTTAGCAAAACCCGTCTTAATTTTTGTGAGGTTAACAATGGAAAAACCAAAGTCATTAGATTTTTTAGAATTTAATCCGATTCAGTCTCCTTCAGCCAGTATTATTTGCTTGCATGGCTTGGGAGCCAGTGGTCATGATTCGGCCAATATGGCAAGAGCGGTGGCGTTAAGTACAGGCTTTCGCTTTGTTTTCCCCCATGCGCCGGTTAGACCCATTAGTTTAAATGGCGGAGTCGAAATGCCGGCTTGGTATGATATTCATGGTCTTACTTTTGGCGCACCTGAAGACGAAGTGGGTATTCGTGCAGCAGCACAAAGTTTATTTGAGTTGATACAAAAAGAAGTGGCACGAGGTATACCGGCGAGTCGAATTGTTCTCGCAGGTTTTTCTCAAGGAGGGGCCATGGCTTTGTATACGGCTTTGCGTTTCCCACATACGTTGGCAGGGATTTTAGCCTTGTCAACTTATTTACCGTTACATCATTTTTTAGCAAAAGAAGCCAGTGATGCCAATAAAACAACACCTATTTTTATGGCGCATGGCGACGAAGATAATGTTGTTGTACCGGCATTGGGTGAGTTTTCTTATCATTGTCTGAAAAAATTAGCTTATCCTGTTCAGTTTAATCGTTATCCGATAGGCCATAGTGTTTGTCCGCAAGAGATTATGGATATAACGCAATGGTTACAGCAACGTTTACAAAAATGAGTTACTCTTCGCACTAGAATTTTTGCCTGTGTTGCCGCTCAACTCGCAATCCTCATGTATCTTACATACACTCCGGTTGCTCATTTTCACGGCGCCTTGCCAAAAATCCCATTGCTGCGAGTATACTCTTCGCACTAGAATTTTTGCCTGTGTTGCGGCATTTCAGGGTGCTATAAGCGAAAACTATTTATTATCTGCAGCGCGTGTTAATAATTGATTGCTGTGCATTAAAATCCGTTATACTCTTTCGCTTCTTGTTTAGATACAATAAATACCCTCATGCAGAATATTCGTAATTTTTCTATTATTGCCCATATTGATCACGGAAAGTCGACCTTGGCCGATAGGTTAATACAGGTTTGTGGAGGCTTATCAGAAAGGGAAATGTCCGCACAAGTCCTTGACTCCATGGAGCTCGAACGTGAACGCGGGATTACTATTAAAGCACAAAGCGTGACACTGCATTATACGGCGCGCGATGGTCAGCGTTATCAATTGAATTTCATCGATACGCCGGGACACGTTGATTTTTCCTACGAGGTTTCACGTTCTTTAGCCGCTTGTGAAGGTGCATTATTAGTGGTGGATGCCGCTCAAGGTGTTGAAGCGCAAACTGTAGCCGTTTGTTACACCGCAGTTGAACAAGGCTTAGAGGTTTTGCCCGTATTAAATAAAATTGATCTGTCCCAAGCTGATCCTGAAAACGTCATTCAAGAGATTGAAGAGATTATCGGCATACCCGCAAAGGATGCGGTTAGAGTCAGTGCCAAACAAGGAATAGGTATTTTGGAACTCCTAGAAAGATTGATACAGACTATTCCTCCGCCGCAGGGTGATCCGCAACAGCCGTTGCAAGCGTTGATTGTTGATTCTTGGTTTGATGCTTATTTAGGTGTTGTTTCTTTAGTGCGCATTAAAAATGGCCGCCTTAAAGTGGGTGATAAGATCCAAGTGATGTCCACGGGACGTAGTTATCTTATTGATAAATGTGGGATTTTTACGCCTAAACGACAAGCATTGAATACATTAACTGCCGGTGAAGTGGGTTTTGTCGTTGCGGGAGTGAAGGATATTCATGGGGCACCGGTCGGTGATACGTTAACGCATACGGCAAAGCCTGCGGCTCAACCTTTACCCGGATTTAAACGGGTTCATCCTCAGGTATTTGCAGGCTTATTTCCAGTCAATACCGAAGAATTTACTCATTTTCGCGATGCATTAGAAAAACTCAGTTTAAACGATTCATCCCTGTATTATGAGCCTGAAACCTCGGAGGCCTTAGGGTTTGGCTTTCGTTGTGGGTTTCTTGGCTTGCTTCATATGGAGATAGTCCAAGAGCGTTTGGAGAGAGAATATGATCTCGATTTGATTACCACGGCGCCTACGGTAGTTTATGAGATTGTGACAACACGAGGAGAAACTTTGCATGTCGATAATCCGGCGGATCTGCCGGTTGCCAATTTGATTGCGGTCATGCGTGAACCGATTGTTTTGGCCAATATATTAGTGCCACAAACGTATTTAGGTGCGGTTATCACGCTTTGTAATGAGCGTCGAGGTGTGCAAACTCAATTACTTTATACAGGGAAACAAATCTCAATCGCTTATGAGTTACCCATGAGCGAGGTCGTTTTGGATTTTTTTGACCGTTTAAAATCGTTAAGTCGTGGTTATGCCTCTTTGGATTATCATTTCATTCGCTTTCAGGAAGCCGATTTGGTTAAATTGGATATTCTAATTAATGGTGATAAAGTCGATGCACTCGCTTTAGTGGTGCACCGTAGTCAATCTCAATACCGGGGGCGTCAATTGGTTTCCAGGCTTAAAGAACTCATTCCTCGGCAGATGTTTGAAGTGGCATTGCAAGCGGCCATAGGGGGACATATTATTGCGCGGGAAACCGTTAAGGCCTTACGTAAAAATGTCATTGCAAAGTGTTACGGTGGTGATGTTTCTCGTAAGAAAAAATTATTAGAAAAACAAAAAGCGGGCAAAAAGCGTATGAAGCAAGTAGGGCGCGTGGAGATACCGCAACAAGCTTTTTTAGCGGTCTTGCAGCTAGAGAAGAAATAATCCTTAAATTGAGAAATACTCATGAGTTTTAATTTTGAATTTTTTTTGACGATGGCGGTTGTCATTTCAGGTGCTATTACTTTGTTGGATATTTTGATCTTTGCGCCTATTCGACGACAAAAAAAAACTGCTCATCCTTCGGTACTTATCGAATACGCGCGTTCTTTTTTTCCCGTTCTACTTTTGGTTTTATTATTACGTTCCTTTTTGGCTGAACCTTTCCGAATTCCTTCGGGATCGGAAAAACCTGATCTTTTAATAGGTGACTTTATTCTTGCCAATAAGTTTAGTTATGGCATCCGTTTGCCTGTAATACATAAAAAAATTATTTCCACGGGTGAACCAAAACGGGGGGATATCATCGTGTTTTTATGGCCCAAAGATCCCTCTATTTATTTTATTAAACGGGTCATTGGTTTACCCGGCGATGTGATTACCTCTAAGAATAAAGTGCTGACCATCAATGGTCAGTTGGCATCCCAAACCTTCTTAGGGGAGCAAATGGATGAAGGTGCGGCGGATGAAAAATGGCCCGTATTACTCTACCGTGAAAATTTGTTAGGCGTACAACATGAAATTTATTTACGTTCTGATCAGCCCGCGACTGATTTTTCAATAACGGTACCGCAAGGAAATTATTTTGTGATGGGAGATAATCGAGATAATAGCTTAGATAGCCGCTATTGGGGCTTTGTTCCTGAAAAAGATCTGATAGGTAAGGCGATGTGGGTATTTTTTAGTTGGGATAATAAGCATCATCGAGTTCGTTGGCAACGATTAGGATTACGTATCCACTAAATAAATCGAGAGGTTTTATTTTGAAGGGGTCAGTGTGAGAGCAGAAATAGTCAGCTTATGTGAAAAATTAAATTATCGATTTAAAAATCCTGAACTCTTGGAAGATGCACTGAGTCATCGTAGTTTTCGAGGCAATAAAAATAATGAACGCTTAGAATATTTAGGTGACGCTGTACTTAATTTCGTCATAGCCGCGGCTTTATTTCGTCAGAATATAAAAGCACGGGAAGGCGAGCTAAGTCGTTTGCGTGCGAGTTTAGTACGCGGTGAAACCTTAACTGATCTTGCGCAAGAATTTAATTTAGGAAAATATTTACGTTTGGGCGCTGGAGAATTGAAAACAGGAGGGGCACAACGTAAGTCTATTTTAGCCGATGGTATGGAGGCTGTGGTCGGCGCTATTTATCTTGATGGTGGTTTTCAAGTCTGTGAAGATTGTATACTGCGTTGGTATCAAAATCGCTTGGAAAATGTTGAAACCATTCCTGAGCTTAAAGACCCAAAGACTCGCTTACAAGAATATTTACAAGCAAAAAAATTACCTTTACCTATCTATACTATTTTAGCTTTAGAAGGACCGGCGCATCATCAATCCTTTAAAGTGGAATGTCAATTACATGGCTTGCCTAATAAAGCGGTAGGGATAGGTAGTAGCCGACGTCGCGCTGAGCAAAAAGCCGCAGAAAAAATTTTAGCAGAATTAAAAATTACTTAAAGCAAGCTTATCAGGATAAAAAAATTCAAATGCGAAGCGTAATAATATGAAAAATCCAGAAACCCATTGCGGTACCATCGCCATCGTCGGACGTCCCAATGTCGGTAAATCAACATTACTGAATAAAATTTTAGGTGAAAAATTAACGATTACCTCACCGAAACCGCAGACAACTCGGCACCAAATCTTAGGAATTAAAACCGAAGGACAAACCCAATTTATTTATATTGACACACCGGGTATACACCAAAATACACAACGACGTTTAAATCGTGCACTGGTTCGATCGGCAGTCAATGCCTTAATCGATGTGGATATGATTGGTTTTGTTATCGAAGCGAATCGTTGGACTGCAGAGGAAGAGGCTATTTTAGATCGATTAAAACATCAAAAACACCCGGTAATCTTAATTGTTAATAAAATCGATAAAATAAAAAATACCCATCGTTTATTACCTTTCTTACAATCCTGCCAAGAAAAGATGAATTTTTTAGCGATCGTTCCGGTTTCAGGGCAAAAGGGAAAAAATATCGATGAATTAGAAAAGGTCATCGCCGATGCGCTACCGGCGGCTGAATTTGTTTATCCTCCCGAAGTATCCACGGATCGCAGCCAGCGTTTTCTAGCGGCTGAATTTATTCGTGAAAAATTGATGCGTCATTTACATGAAGAACTCCCTTATTGGTTAACAGTGAGTATTGAGCAATTAGTAGAACAAAAACGAATCATCAAAATCTCTGCTATCATTTGGACCGAACGATCCAGTCAAAAGGCGATTATTATTGGTAAAAAAGGTGAATTGCTTAAAAAAGTGGGGACTGAGGCGAGAATACAGTTGGAAACCTGTTTTGGAAAAAAGGTTTTTTTAGCGCTCTGGGTCAAGGTAAAGGCAGGATGGTCAGAAGAAGAAGGAAGTTTATAATTCTCGTTTAACTAATTTTATTTATTTTTCAAAAAGCAAGCTGAAGATTGCCGTATTAACCGCGTAGGGTTAGTGCCCATGCTGAGCAATCCGTAATAAAGCTTCTTGTAATGATTTCAGCTTGATATGATGCGCTGCATTTTTTAATAATTGTGCACTGGTTGATGATAATGCCGGAGCGGTGGTACGACGGGGTTTAGGAGAATGTGTATGAAAGTGCGGTTGGATATTCCATTGAATGTGTGTTAAATCACGCAGCTCAGGGTATTTAGTGAGTTTTTCAGAAAGTTCAGTCAGTAGATAGCGTAAACGTGTCGCCCAAGCCGCACTGGCACATTCAATAATTAAAAGACCTTCACGAAAATTAGCCACTCGACTGTGTGCAGCAAGGTCCAGAGAGATTTCAGCCTGCCAGATCTGATTTAATTTGGTTATCTGCAGAATCTTATTTTGAATAAAGGCCAATACACTTTCTGGGTCATGTTGTAAAATATGGGTTAATGTTTTTTCTGGAGACGAACTTTTTAGCATGTTAATCGATCTTCATCGGTAAAATAACGAGTTGTACCCCGAGTAGATGTAAACGGCGCTGTAACATGACAGCCGTTTCATTATGTAGTAATCGATTGATCCAATTGTCTTTACTAAAGATGAGCTTACTGGCAAAGAAGATGGAATAAGGAAATTCTTTGATTATCTTTTTAGATAAAAGCGTTAATTTTTCAGCCGGATCAGTGCCGTAAGCCGTGTACCCTTTTGCCGCTAAACCTTGTTCTTGGCAATAAGTGACAAAATAATCTAACATCTGGTTCGTCTCTTTTTGCATTGTAGTTAATTCTTTTTTGGCACTAAAGCTTTCGACGTCGACAATCCCGATATTAACAAACACAAAATTTTTAAAATGGTTCGGGAACATGCGCAGTACCCATAATAGATTGTGTAAACCGATACCTCGATGTTTCCCGACCATAATGACGGCCGTGGCTTCTTTGGGTTGTAAACGTGGAACCACTGTCGGTGTTTTTAGTGGTGTACTTGTCATTAATAAATCCATGTCATGAAGTTTCTTAAAAACTAGGGTATAGTGTTTTTTAACTAATAAACAAATTAAAATAACAAAACTGGTGATCAATACCGTTACCCAACCACCGTACGTAAATTTGGATATCAACGTGATAATCAAAATGCTAAAAGTCACCAGAAAGGCAAAAGCCGAGAAAAGTAAGCGACCTAACCAGTGCGGTGACGCCTGACTCCGACGGGTGATCCAGTAAACGCACAGACCTAAAATAGAGAGTGAGAAGGTTAAAAAGACATTCATACTGTATAGAATGATTAACCAAGAAACTTTACCGCCGCTTATCCAAAGAATAAGTAAAGCGGCAATACCAAAAACAATCACACCGTTTTGTGTCACTAAACGACTCGAGAGATGGCGGAAGCGATTCGGTAACCAACTATCGATGGACATATTCGCTAATACACTAGGGCCTGCCAAAAATCCCGTGTTGGCTCCGACTAATAATAGACCCGCTTCAAGTAATAAGGTCAGTGTTAATAGGGCTTTGGCCAGTGCGGAATCGCCTAAAATTTTATGGAATACCACGGCATTGAGTGTTTGGCCATAGACGGGATGTGCATGCCATAACAAATACAGTAAAAGAATTCCACCGGCTGTGAAACTTAAGGAAAGTGCCATATAAAACATGGTCCATTTACCGGTTTGCACACGGGGTTCCATGAGTCGATTCACATTGTTCGAAACCGCTTCAATCCCGGTATAGGTTCCGCTTCCTAATGAATAGGCGCGTAGTAATAAAGCAATGATAAATAACCAACCGGTTTCTTGTGATATTTTCAGTGTATTAGTTACTGTGTTGGAAAAAACTTCGGGTAAAGAGCTTTTATGTGCAAAGACACCATAAACAATTAAAAAAAAATGAGTGACAACAAAACCTAAGAAAATGGGCATTAAAACCTTAATGGATTCCTTCATACCGCGGAGATTCAGTACAATTAGCAAGATAATGATGCACGCTGCCGTCAATAATTTGTAATGCAAGCAATTAGGGGGTAATAAACTGAATAATGCTTCAGTACCGCTCGCAACGGAAATACTAATCGTGAGAACATAATCAACAATGAGCGCCGCCCCTGAAACCAAACCGGCATGCGGTCCTAATAATTGAGTGGCGACCTTATAACCACCCCCCCCGCTTGGAAACAGCGTAATAACCTGGTTGTAAGCCAATGCAATGACAAATACGGTCAGTATCGTTGCAATAGAAATATACAGACCTAACGAATTATAGTGTGGGCCTAAGGCAACAAAGGCTTCGGCGGGACCATAACAAGAGGATGATAAACCATCGGCACCCAGACCGATCCAGGCTAAAAAAGCCACTAATGCAATGCTACGTTGTGCATTAGGATTAAGTGGATTGCGGGGTTTTCCGAATAAAAAACGAACAAGACGTTGAAAAAAAGTCATTCTTACCAGATGCTGAATAAAAAGCCACTATACCGGGTTAGATGTATTTTTTGAAGTTATGTATTGGGGTGTTCTTAGAGATTAAATTTTTAATTCATCTTAATTAATGATATTTAGATAAAATTTATTAAAGATCAAATACAGGTGTATAATAAATAGGCAGGAGTGATACCTGCTTTGTAAATTTATACAATAATTTCTTATCCAAAAAGGACATTAATATGAATATAACGGAAATTAATGAGTTATTAACAAAAGTATTTCAGCAAACGTGTTATTTAAAAGATGATTCTAAGACCTCATACAAGCTGTTTTTAACGGCATCAACTATTAGTGAATTTGAAGAAGAATCTAGAGCGAGTTACGAAAAATTTTTCTCTCAATATGATGTAGAAATTGGAGCAAGTAAGTTTTTTTATCCCAAAGAAGGAAGTAATGTTTTTGTATTGCCATTAAAAAAATTGGGTTTAACTAAATTAGTTGCTTTACTGAATATTCAATTAGCTGATGTTGCTAGCCAAAAGATTGTATTGCAAATAAAAGATCAACTTTTAGATAAAAGTTCGGATTGCAAGCTGTACTTTCCAAGTCGATTAGATCTGAGTGAGTTTGAAGATTTTAGAATTAAGGGTCAAAAATTTTTATCTCAATATGGTATAGAAAGCAAAGGGTCGCCTACGATTCTTTACTCTGAAGGAAATAAAGTTTTTGTATTACCCGTAAAGGAAGTAAGCTTCAACAAATTAGTTGATTTATGGAAAGTAAAAGAGTCCGTCGGATTTTTTTTTACTAGTACATCACCGCGAGTTGATGAGCAACAGTTCAAAGCCGTAATAAAGAGAGTTTAAGTTTATTAAAATACATTTCAAGAATAGGACTTTTTTATTCGTTTAGTTAAGATAGCTAAAAAAGTTCTTTTTCTTTTGGGGGTAACTCGATGACAGAATCATCAGAGAATCGATATGAAATTCCATGTTTGGCATCCCACTGCTTGGAACCTCTCCATCGCCTAGAAGAACACATACTCGCGGCACAATCGGTAATTGAAAATTGGTTACGTGTGCAATGGCGTAAAACACCGGCTCCTTTTTATTCTTCAGTTGATTTACGTAATGCAGGATTTAAATTAGCACCTGTAGACACCAACTTATTCCCGGCGGGATTTAATAATCTGAGTGAAGCCTTTATTCCGTTGGCGGTACAAGCCGCACAAGAAACCTTAGAACGTCTGGTTCCAGGCTGTTTACGTATTTTGTTAATTCCAGAAAATCATACACGAAATAATTTTTATTTCGAAAATCTTTATATTTTACAAGATATTTTACGTAAAGCCGGTTTTGAGGTCAGAGTCGGATCGCTATTAGAAGATATTGGTGTATCAAAAGAAATCACATTAGAATCTGGTGGCCGAATAAAATTAGAATCGATTCAACGTCAAGGGAATCGAATCAAAGTCAATGCGTTTTTACCGTGTTTTATCCTATTAAATAATGACTTAGCCAATGGTATTCCTGAAATATTACAGGGAATCAGCCAAATGATTTTACCGAATGTCAACTTGGGTTGGCATCATCGTTTAAAATCCTATCATTTCTCTCATTATGAACGGGTGACAAAAGAATTTTCTGAATTGCTTAATTTAGATCCTTGGCTGATTACGCCGTATTTTTCACAGTGTAGTGGCGTCGATTTTATGCAACGTGAAGGTGAAGCTTGCCTGCTGGAAAAAAGCCGACAAATATTACAAGCTACTGCCAAAAAATATGCAGAATATCAGATTAAAGAAAAACCTTATGTTGTGATTAAAGCTGATTCGGGTAGTTATGGGATGGGTGTGTTATCTATCCGAGAAGCGGAAGAAATTCAACAGCTGAACCGAAAAAAGCGCAGTGATATGATGGTTTCCAAGGGGAGTCGAGCCATCGATCAGGTGATCATTCAAGAAGGGGTTTACACCTTTGAAACTTGGAATAATGCGGTTGCAGAGCCGGTGGTGTATATGCTTGGCCAGTATGTTATCGGTGGATTTTATCGTGTTCACACCGGTCGCGGTGTCAGTGATAATCTGAATGCACCCGGTATGCAGTTTGAGCCTTTACCTTTTGTACAAGCGTGTAATATTCCCGATCAAAGTAGGCAGGGGAAATGTGCCAATCGATTTTATGTTTATGGTGTGATAGCACGCCTGGCTTTATTGGCTGCAGCGCGTGAGCAAGCCGAAATTTTGAAAAAAAAGGAGTAAACAATGCGGAAGCCACTGGGCGTGATTATGGATCCCATTGACGAGATTAATCCTAAAAAGGACACGACATTGGCACTTTTGTTAGCGGTACAGCAGCGTCAATGGCCTATTTTGTATATGGAAGCGTATGATCTTTTTTGTGTTAACGATAAGCCCTATGCGCGTATGCGTCAATTAAAAGTAAAGGATGATACAAAAAATTGGTTTACATGGGGTAAGGAAAAGATAGCACCACTTGAAAGTTTATCCGTGATCTTGATGCGTAAGGATCCACCGATCGATATGCATTACATTTACATAACTCAATTGCTTGATAAAGTCGAACAGCAAGGCGTGCTCATTGTGAATCATCCACAAAGTTTGCGTGATTTTAATGAGAAGTTATTTACGTTAGATTTTCCAGAATGTTACCCTCCCACTTTAGTGACATCCACTGTTCATACGGCGCGGGAATTTCTGCAAAAATATCAAGATATCATTGCGAAGCCACTGAATGGAATGGGCGGTCGTTCGGTATTTCGATTACGCGCAGGTGATCCCAATAACAATGTCATCTTCGAAACCTTAACGGCTAATAATCAAGCTTATATGATGGTACAGCGCTATATTCCGGAAGTGCGTGATGGCGATAAACGCATTATTCTAATCAATGGCAAACCGGTCCCTTACGCCTTGGCGCGATTTGCACCGCCCGGTGAAACACGCGCTAATTTGGCGGTAGGAGGAAAAGGTCAGGTGCTTAAGTTAACCGAACGCGAGTGTTGGATTTGCGAACAGGTCGGCCCTCGTTTACGAGAAAAGGGTTTATTATTCGTGGGTTTAGATATCATTGGTGATTATTTGACAGAAATTAATATCACCAGTCCAACCGGTGTTCGAGAGATTGATGCACACTGTGATCTGAATATCGGTGCACAATTTATCGATATAATACTTCCTAAAGTATAGAAAAATTTCTTTAGAAGTGAACTAAGCTATGAATTAATTGGATTAAACTTAAGGATCAATGAAGTGATACAACCGGTCAGCATACAATGTGATGAGTTTAGAGAACGCTTAACACCACGACCTCAAGAGGCACATAAAGGACTCTTTGGTCACGTGCTGATAGTTGGCGGTCATCGAGGACTGACAGGAGCGGCACGTTTAGCCGGAGAAGCCGCGTTGCGCGTGGGTGCCGGTTTAGTCAGCGTGGCGACCCAAGCAGAATCCGTTACGGCCATCGTCAGCGGACGTCCTGAAATTATGGCGCATGCTATTAAAACTAACAGTGATCTATTACCACTCATAAAAAAAGCAACCGTCATCGTGCTAGGGCCGGGTTTAGGTCAAACCCGTTGGTCTCAACAATTATTTACATCCCTACTCAAGGCGCCACAAACCAAAGTATTGGATGCGGATGCGTTAAATTTATTGGCGAAAAAGCCCTATCAGTCGGCCGATTGGATTTTGACACCGCATCCTGGAGAAGCGGCACGTTTATTAGAGAGTTCGGTAAAAACTATCCAGACAAATCGAATTAAAGCAGTTAAGGCACTACAAAAAAGATATGGGGGGGTTGTGGTATTAAAAGGAGCAGGTAGTTTAGTGTGCACTCATGATTCTCTGCGCATTTGTTTAGCCGGTAATCCCGGCATGGCCAGTGGAGGAATGGGTGATGTGTTAAGTGGTGTGATTGGAGGGCTTTTGGCACAACAGTTTACGTTACAGCAAGCCGCAGAATGCGGTGTTTATGTCCATGCGACAGCAGGGGATCAAGCAGCTGTTTTAAAGGGTGAACGTGGTTTATTAGCCAGTGATTTAATGCCGTATTTACATCAGCTCGTGAATAGATAAAGCTTGCTGACTCGGTTTTTCACAATTCTACACCGAATATCAAATCAGAAGACCGACGCGGTTTTGGGATGAAAGGGTAGTACTATGCATTTAGAAAAGAAGCTTTGTGCCGCTATTGAAAAGGGGGACCGGGATTCAGCTATTTCTCTCATCGAAGCGGGTGCGAATGTGGATGGCATCGTGGATGGAAAAGTCGATGTTCCTCCATTGAATTTAGCCTGTGCCAGAGGCGATATTGAGCTAGTAGAGTTACTTATAAAGAAAGGAGCCAGTCTCAATCAAGTGGATACGCATGGGTACAGCCGTACGCCATTGCATCACGCTTGTAAAAAGGGTAAGTCTAAGGTAGCAGAATTTCTTTTAAAAAAAGGTGCGGAGATTAATGCAAGAGAGTCTCATGGAAAAACTCCACTATATTTGGCATGCGAAGCAGGTCATACACAGATAGTGGGTTTATTGATAAAGAATCAGGCGGATCTTAATATCCCAGATAACTACAAAATATTACCATTGCTTTTATCCGTTGCTTATCACAAACCTAGGACAGCCGATCTTCTAAAAAAGAATGGGGCTAAATTTTTTGCGTCTGACGATAAAGAAGAAACGTGGTCTTATTTGGCTCAGCATCGCGTTCGTGAATTAGCCAAGCGAGTGATTGAAGCAGTTTTGTCTCAAAATCCAAAAGAAAAAAAGCCCAACGTTATATTCGAGAATCAGGTGTTATCAAGTTATTGGGATGAAGTTTCATCTTTAAAAAGCGTTATTTTTAAAGGAATAACGCTGTTTGATATTCCGACTATAAGAAATGAAGATAAACTACAGACATTGTCCTGTCACGCGGAAATAAAAAGAATAATCAATCAGCCAGATTTTATAGAAAGACATCCTTGTTATGGAACTAGTATTAAGGAAAATTTAAAAAAAGGATGGGATAGAAGTGCGCTTATAGAGAAACTTATAACCAATGAGATCCTCCACAATCAGGTGTTTTCTTCAGAATCAAAAAAAGTGTCGCTGGATAACGACGTTAAAAGAAAAGTATTCGCCTATTTAAGTCGCTTAGATTTAGCTTCACTTCATGAAGCAGCCTGTAGGGTTAATAAATCTGGAGTGAAAACCGCTTTGGCGCCCACAATGCAGAACGATTCAAAACCCGAAACTACGTTACTTGCAGCCCGTCTTTGAATACACCGATTAAGCGCTTTGCGTGTTTACATCGGAACTGAGACACTCGCTTCAGGAGCTATCATGTGTAGTGGTTCAAACTTAATGTGACAGTTACCCGTTTATTCAGTCGTGCTTACTGTCAGTTAAAGTTAAGACTGTCAACTTTTTCCTGCCAGATTTTTTTGCCCTCAAAAAATGTCTCTATCGGCGT
>Ga0222713_10003918_pt1 | contig 15122 bp, 21 predicted proteins | sample C33_649DmetaG_FD_165061 | JGI IMG/M metagenome (GOLD analysis project Ga0222713, IMG submission 165061) | Estuarine water microbial communities from San Francisco Bay, California, United States - C33_649D | ecosystem: Environmental > Aquatic > Marine > Unclassified | place: USA: California...
CTTTTGATATCATTATTGATCTTGGTTTTGATGTACTCAAAAAGGGTCGTGTAAGACTATATGGAGTTAATACGCCTGAAAGTAGAACCTCTAATGTTGAAGAAAAGAAAATGGGATTAGCAGCAAAAGAGTTTACTGATCAGTGGATAACAACCGCTAATCACAAAGTTAAAATCGAAACTATTATTGATAAGAACGAAAAGTATGGAAGAGTTCTAGCAAAAGTATGGAATGAGAGCGGCGAGTGCTTAAATGATGTTATAATAGCATCTGGTCTTGCCAGAGCATATTTTGGTGTAGGCGATAAAACATTCACTGAATTCAAAAAGGATTAAAGTGCAAACATTTTTACCATATGCAGATTTTCAAAAATCTGTAGAAGTGTTAGACTATCGTAGATTGGGTAAGCAACGTGTTGAAACATTTCAAGTTCTTAATATTCTACTTGAAAGAACACCTACGAAAGGTTGGCGAAATCATCCAGTCACATTAATGTGGACTGGTTATGAGTCAGCTTTAAAGCTGTATCAAAACATAACTATTCGCGAATGGGTTCGTAGAGGATATAATAATAATATGGCTTTTGAGGAAATAACTCCAGGTAGTGTTGTAATGCCAGCATGGTTTGGAAATGAAGAATTCCATAGATCACATAGATCAAATCTTCTTCGTAAAGATTACGAATACTATTCACAGTATTTTGATGAACCAAATAACTTAGAATATTATTGGCCAGGAGTTGAATATGTCGCTTAAAGTATTTCTTTCAGGAGCAATTGAGGGTGTAGAAGACTATGGTCGTTTCTGGCGTAAATCTGCTACAAAAGCTTTGCATTTGGCCGGATATGATGTATTAGACCCAATGACAATTGTTGACAAAGAATATGAAACACCGGAAGAAATTGTTGAAAAAAATCTCTTCATGCAACGCAGAGCTGATATTATTCTGGTAGAATATATGTTACAAGATCGCGCATATATAGGAACTGATTTTGAATTAGCTTGGGCTAAATTCAATAATCAACCCGCAGTAGTTTTCTGCTGTGATTCAAATAAAAATAGAGTTTATTTGAAATATATGGCAACAAAACTTGCATCATCGATGCAAGATGCGATAGAATATATCGCAGTCAATTATCCATCAAATTAATGAAAGGTAATACAAATGTCAGATAATAAGCTAAAGTACTTCACGGTTACTACAACTTCTCTCGTGAAGGCAAACAACAAGACAGACGCAGAGAAGATTGCCATGAGTTCAAGCAATCGTCGTTCAAACCTTGGTGAGGTTCTCTTCAAGGATGTAGAGATTGAGCGAATTTCGGCTGTTGAGGCTCGTGAGCAGATGGTCGACTGACCACCTCAATAGAGTCTAATAGGTAATTATTCGACTGAGATTGAGGGGGGTAACACCCCCTCATTTTCATTTACAGTAAGGATTTATAAATGATCATTGCTCAAATGATTGGTAGGAATGAGTCTTCTAGATTTTTGGAAGATGTTTTAGTTAGATTATCAACCCAAGTTGATAAGATAATATTTACGGATGATTGTTCTACAGACAGTACTCCAGAGATTGCAGCAAAGTATGCTGAAGTATTTCAAACTCCAGAGCAATTATTCAATGTGCACGAAGGTAGATTGAGAGCTTTTGCTTGGGGTAATTTAGAAAAATTTGCAAAGGTTGGAGACTGGATTGTTGCAATAGATTGCGATGAAAAGCTACACCATTTAGATAATGCTTCGATTAGAGATACGCTAAATAGTTCTCCATTTGATGTTGTTAATGTTAGATTTTACCATATGTGGAACAATTCTCAGTATAGAGTTGATAAACTATGGGCACCAAATAATAGTACTAGAATATTCAGATTCATAGAGAATGGTGGCTTTGTTAATAGAAAATTAGCATGTGGCTCAGAGCCCACCTATGTACGTGATATGGTTTCACGTAAGAATTACTGGTTAAATTCCAGATTAATAATGCAGCATCTTGGATACGTTAAAGACGAGGATAAGATATTAAAGCATCAAAGATATTCACAATTAGATGGTGGAGAATTCCATCAATTAGCACACATTAATTCAATAGTAGATAATGAACCAGTTTTAATTAACTGGGGTTCATTTGGAATTTAATAGGAGAAAAAAATGACGTTTCTTAATCCAGCTGATTCACTCAAGAATCTTACTTTAGCTCTAGGAGGCAAGGAAAAGTTTAGTTACATAAATATCCCTAAGTCTTCCATCGTTGCTTTAAGTAAAAACAGCGAGAATCCATTTCCGTCAAACTTTGCTAAGAATATTGTTTCTTCACTAAAAAATAGTGACAAGAGAATAATGAAAGCAATTTCTCATACTCTTGTTTCAGATATTCAAAATGGCAAACATTTTAAAATAGGTTTAAATAAGAACTCTGAATATTATTATTCAAACGTTTTTGAATACTATTACCTAAATCATAGAGATGTTTACAACTCAGTAATTGATTTCTATATCAGAAATACACCAAAAGTTATTGTCACTCTTCATGATAAGAAGTTAGCTCAAAGACATTTTGGTTTTGATACACATATTATTAATATACCCTACAATAACTATTACGAAAAGCTTGACAGTGTATACGCACAGCTTTCAGAATTTGAAGGTGGAGTAGATTATTGTCTTCTAGACTGTGGAGTATTTGGTCTGGCTTTAATGAATAAAATGTGGGATAATCTTAATATGTCCATCATTGATACTGGTAAAACTTTATCCTTAAGCAAGGCTGCATTCCACAACTCAAATGAAAGATAATTATAAAAAATTAGAAGATGATGATATTGAATTTTTGGTAGACCTTTTATTTGATACTAATTATTCATTGAATCAGATAGCTAAAGAGTTAGATGTAACTGTTGCAGAAGTAAATAAGAAGATTAACTATCTGGGTTTATCTTGGTTAAAAGATTCTAAAAAGAAAATGTCACGTGGTCAGACTGCGTTGACAATGATAATGAAGAAGCTCTTGCCAGGAGAAGAAATAGTTAATGAATTCCATATTGGTGATAAACTTCGATTAGATGTCTATTGTCCTTCATATGGAATAGCTGCAGAGTATCACGGTCGTCAGCACTTTTACTATACTTCTAGATTTTTTGAATCTAAATATGAATTTGAAGAAGCACAAAAACGAGATGAAATAAAAGCTCAGTGGTGCAAGGATAATGGTATAGCTCTAATAGTCTTTCGGTATAATGATTCACTCACGGAATTAAGCGTGTATAATAGAATGCTGGAAGCTATTAGAGAAAATACCTCTCTAAAAAAAATAGAGAAGAAAAAATCTGTCACTAATTCAGAATATTATCAAAGTATGAAGAAGAGAAATTCTGAATATAAAAAGAATCTTTATAAAAAATTAAAAGGCTCAAAAGATTGATGGCACTAGAAGACATAGAAGAATCACAGGAAACACCATTAGAATATCAGGCTTTCGCACTCTGCTTAAAAGAGCCAGGTGCGATTAGCTATTTTAATGAAAATCTTCCACATGATATTGTTGGAATGATTCATGGCGAAAAAGGTATTCATGAATTTTATAGTGCACTCCTTGGATTTCATACTGCAACAAATTTAGATATTGTAGATCCTATTGCATTTAAATCTTGGCTCTCTAGCGAGACTGACATATATGACGCTCTAGGAGGTATGTCTGGCGTTAATATAATGCTTGATTACATATTAAGTGTTAATCCATCTACAAAAGAATCTATAGCTGAACTTATAAAGCATAAAGCTAATAAACGTCGACAGATATTAAATTTGCAAGAGCTGCAAATCCTAATAAACAAAAAAGGTTTAAAATCTCAAGAGGATATAAATAGAATAAATGATTTAACATCTCTTATCAAAGACTTGGAAAATCAAATTAAGTATGATCCTTTTAGTAAACTTACTACAGCAAATGATATTCTCAATAGAGCTGATAGCTTATTGGATATTCCTGACTTTATTCCAACTCAATTCAAAGCCCTGAATAGGGCTATGGGCTACACAGATGAGGGAGGATTCTTCAAAGGTGCAGTTCATGCCATCATTGCTCCATCTGGAAAAGGTAAAAGCACCTTTGCTAAGTGTCTTGCAAATAATTGGCTAGATAATGGTTATAGGGTGTTATATGTTAACTTTGAAGAGGCCTTAGGTCATTGGGAGAGAATTCTCATGACACAAATTATCGGTGAGAATGTGTATTCAGAAGCAGATAAATGGACTAAAGAGAAAAAGGAATTCTATTTAAATAAATTTAAAGCTAAGCTAGAACAGTGGGGCGATAGATTAATGATCAGACACGACCCTGAAACTCCATACTTTGAAGACTTAGAGTTCTGGCTGCGGGACTTAATAGGTCATACTGGTGATATGCCTGATGTTGTAATAATCGATACCATTCAGTCTATGTTCACAAGAGGAAGCGGTAAAGGGAAACCTCGTTGGGGTGAATTTGAAGAGATGATGGTCAGACTAGAAAAACTTGCAAGAGATATGAACTGTGCATTAATTATAACTGCACAAGAAAACTCTAATAGAATGAAAGAAAAGAGAGAAGTAGTTCAACAGTCTGATACTGGCGGTTCATTGGCTATTCAGCAGAAGTGTGCCGTAACAATATTTATTACGGAAAAACGTCTTGCATCAAATGATGAAACAGAAGACGAAAATGTTATGCAGCTTCAAATACCAAAAAATAGAATTACTGGTTCAGCTTTTATGTATGATCCACCGCTCGTTAGATACAACGATGCAAAAAAAATATATGAAGATTATGAAGTAGTTAACGATGACTCTTATTATGAATCATCAGATCTTCAAGATCTACTAAATGGAGAGGGTTTTGACTGATGTTAGAATTATCAATAGAAGCAATTAAAGATTTTCAAACATGTGAAAGATTATATGATTTTAGGTATCGTGATAAACTTCCGGAGAAGATTTATTCTAGAGACATATACACAAACAAATTTGAATCAACCATTAAAAATATAATATATTTCTTTTGGTTTAAAAAGCAAGCAGGCATTAGCCCCTCATATGCCTCACTGCTTAACAGATGGGAAAAATTATGGTTTCCTAAAAATATGGATCACTATGACATAATGACTGAGCAACATGAAAGTATGTATGGCAATGTTGCTAATCTAACTACAAAAGCAGCTGCTATTTTATTAAATTTTCATGAGACATATTCTGATGTTGATATGATTCCATTAGCTATATCTGAAGAGTTCGTTGCAGTATCAAACAAGCAGGTAAAAATAATAGACAAATTTGATTTGATAATTAGAAAAGATAATAGAAATTATGTTATTAAATTATTATTTAATTACAAGACAAATCATAGGCATATGTATCAGGTTGACTTTTCTGCAATGTATTCCGCTTTTAAATTAAGACATCCTGGTAGAATTGGCGAAACCCATTTTGGATATATAGATTTAATGTCGAACAATTTAGAGTTCATTGAGTATGAAATCTCTTCTGAAGATTTAGACTCTCTAGAATACTGGTGTGATACAATATATCAAAAAGAAATCTTCGTACCAAGAAGAGGTCTGACAGCATACTGCAAGAAGTGCCCATATGACACGCCTTGCTCAAAATGGATAGGATGGAAGTAATGGCTAAAAGTATTCTAGATGATATCTTAAAAGAAGATACAAGCACTGTTTTAAATCAGGAAGACGAATTTCTTTCTCCTCTTTTGGGTGAGATAGAGATGATAGAAGATGAAGGAATTAAATCATTTGTTAGATCAATTCTTTTAAAGGCTAGTACTTTTTGGGAAATACCATCAAGCTTTTCTGGTAGGTATCATCCTCAAGATGAGCATGGTCCTGGCGGTAATGTGCTACACACTAAGCGAGTTGTTAGGGTCGCTTCTTTTATAGCTGATTCTTATTCTTTGGGAGAAGAAGAGCGAGACTTAGTAATCGCTGCCTGTCTGTTGCATGACGTAACAAAGGGCATACCATCAGAAGAAAGCGGCATGTTTCATTATGATCCAATGCATCCATATACAGTCAATAAGTTTGTAACTGACTGTATTAATTACGATAAAGAGTATGCAAACGATAGTCATTCTTCTACATTATTTATTGGAGAGGAAACACTACACAGTATCCTTAGGTTAGTTAGATGTCATCTAGGCCCTTGGTCTCCTGTTCCTGAAACTTATCCAATTACTTATATGGATTATATAGTTCACCTAGCAGACAATATTGCTAGTAAGATTCATCTTATCATAGAGGATAGTGAACTAATGAATGACAAATGGACTAATGAATAATCGAATACCAAAAAGAATTTATATAATATCTAAGTTAGATGATATTATCAAAGAATCTGTTTATTATAGAAATAATTCTTTTAACATCAAAGAAGAAAATAGAATTCCAATAGCAAACGTTAACAGCAAAGAATCTAAAGCAAAGATACTATGATTATTCCCAAAGATCCAAATAAGTTTCTTTCATCTTGGAAGTATTTAGAAACAGCTAAGTACATAACCAATCTAGATAGAGTCATCCGTCAGAAAAATGGTGATGATCCTCTATTTATTCAAGTGGATGATATAGAAAAATTTAGAGATGAAAATAATAATACCGGTTTGTATACATCTATTTGGTATTATAATTCAACTGATATAAACGAAGCTATTCGTTTAGGTTCATTATATTTCGATTTAGATAATAAAGATTCAGATATTGCGTACAATGAGTGTGTGTCTCTTTATGAGTACTTGCTAAAATTTATACCAGAATTAAGTATTCTAGTTTATTTCACTGGAAAAAAAGGCTTTCATATAGAATGTGAAGCTATTTCATTAGGAATAAATCCATCTAATAATTTACCTAATATCTTTAGATTTATTGCATCTTCTATTAAAGAAAAGCTTAAGCTAGAATCTTTAGATTTTAGTGTTTATGATGCAAGAAGAATGTGGAGACTTGAAGGCAGCATGCATCAAGCAACTGGATTATATAAAAATCTAATCCCTCCTGACATTCTTTTATCTGGAATGGACGCAATCAAATATTTCTGTAGAGAGCGTGTTATTAGCATTATTCCGGAACCTGAGTTTAACGCAAAAGCTAATCAGTGGTTTAGAGATTTTACCTATGATATGGAAATAGAAAAAGAAAAGTCAAAAGATTTTATTGGATACTTTAATAAGTATGGTTCAACAGCTTTTAAGCAGATTGAAACAAAACACAAAGAATTCACTCCAGACAGATTGCTTGACGGTTGCAAGGCTGTTGCTAGATTAAGACAACAGGCAATAGAAAAAAAATATTTAGAACATGAGGCTAGATTATTTCTTTGTTCTATTTTAACCTATAACGAAGATTCAATAAAGTTTTTACATAGTATTCTAAGTAACTGTGAAGATTATAACGTAGAAAAAACAAATAGTCATATTAATGACTGGATTAAAAGAAGAGAATTGGGTATTGGTGGTAGACCATATACCTGCGAAAGAGCCAACTCAGCTGGTGTCGGATGTGGGGAATGTTCTTTGGAAAAAAGAAATAAATGGATTAAAATAGGAGATAGATATGTTGAGACTCAAGAACAGTCTTCTCCATCACCAATTAGATTCGGATACAAAATAGTAGATAAAGGAGGTGAACATGCCTGAAGTAACAGACCCAGATGATGTTGTAGGAGTCTGCTCTGAATGTAAGTCAGATCAGCCAGATTCATACATGATGAACAACCCATTCGCTCAAGCTGGCCAGCCAGCATCCTGTAAGTATTGTGGTGGGGTTGTAATAATAGTTTATAGAGAACTACGCGATAGATCTTTGGATCAATCAGATAAGAGTAGAGGAATTTGATGAACAATTGGACCAATCTCCATAACCATACTGTATTTTCAATGTTAGATGGTCATGGTGACATTGAAGAATATTTAACTAGAGCTAAGTCATTAGGCATGAAGGGTCTAGCCACGACTGATCATGGAAACATTCATTCGTGGTTAGACTTCTATGATGCTGGCACATCAATTGGTGTAAAGCCAATTCTTGGTTCAGAATTCTATCAAGCTAGAAAATCTAGATTTGATAGAGATGAGGAAGAAAGATCTGGTCCATCAAAAAATGAATGGGAACAGAGAGGCCCATATCATATAACTATACTCGCTAAAAATAAGATAGGTTATAAAAATATAATCAAAATGTCTTCAAGATCTTTTCTTGAAGGATACTATGTAAAACCTAGAATTGATCATCAATTAATTTCTGAGCACTCTGATGGTATCATAGTTCTTTCAGGCTGTCTTAATAGTGAAGTTTGTCAAGCCCTCTTAAGAGATGATTATAGTTTTGCACTTTCCGCAGCGAAGAAGATGCAAGATATTGTCGGCAAAGAAAACTATTTTATAGAAGTGCAAGATCATGGGCTAGGGGAGCAGAAAAAGGTATTCAATCAGTTAGTTAAAATAGCAGAAACAATAGGTGCTAAAGTAGTGCCTAGTGGAGACTGCCACTATGTGCATAAATGCGATGCTAGAGCCCATGACATCATGTTATGTGTAGCAACTAACGCTAATATTCATACACCTAATAGGTTTTCATTTAGTGGTGAAGAATTTTATCTTCAATCATATGATGAAATGTCTTCTAAGTTTAACCCTGAGTGGTTAAAGAATAGTATGGATGTTTGTGATATGGTTGATTTAAATTTATCTTTTGGAGATATCCATTTTCCTAATTTCCCAATACCAACTGCGGAAAGTCCTATTGAGTATTTTGATAGATTAGCTTGGACTGGCCTACAGGAGCGCTATGGTAATCCACTGCCTCAGCATATTATTGATAGAGCTAATCATGAGATTCGTGTTGTCAAAGAAATGGGCTTCACTGAATATTTCTTAGTTGTTTCGGATCTTGTAAATTGGGCTAAAAACAATAATGTAAGAGTTGGCTGGGGAAGAGGATCTGCAGCTGGAAGTATCTTGTCCTATGCATTCAAGATTACTAATTTAGATCCAATTAAATTTGGTTTAATGTTTGAAAGATTCCTAGTTGAAGGAAGAAAGTCAATGCCCGATATTGACCTAGACTTTGACGATAGATATCGGGATGAAGTTATTAACTATGCAAGAACAAAATACGGCTCAGATCACGTAGCCCACATCTGCACCTTCAATAAGACTGGTGCTAGACAGTCCATCAGAGATGCCGCAAGAGCACTTGGATATGATTTTTCTGGTGGAGATGTTGTAGCTAAATTAGTTCCTCCTCCAGTCTTAGGTGTATCTAAGAATCTCGCTGAATGCATGGAAGTCCAAGAATTCAAAGAGCTATATACTAAAGATTCAGATGCAAAACTAATCATTGACACAGCATTTGGATTAGAGGGCCTTGTAAGACAAACTGGTATTCACGCAGCGGGGATTGTTATATCTAGAGATTCATTGACCGAGTATTTACCAGTTATGAGAAAGGGTGTAGATAACCCTGTAGTGACCCAGTGGGACATGGGTAGAGTTGAGCAATGCGGTCTTTTAAAGATCGACTTTCTCGGTCTAAGAAATCTTGGAATTATCGATTCATGCATTAAACTTATAAATAAACGCAAAGGTATTTTAATAGATGTAGATCAGATACCTTTAGACGATCAAAAGACTTATGATGAGTTATGTAAGGGGAACTGCGCTGGCGTTTTTCAACTTGAATCATCAGGCATGCGTCAGTTAATGATGCAACTTCAACCCAAAAATGTTGAAGATATCATGGCCTTAATCTCTTTATATAGACCAGGTCCTATGGGCTCAGGTATGGATAAGGAGTATATTGATCGTAAACATGGTAGAAGTAAAATTAAATATGAGCATCCGAAACTAGAAAAAGTACTAGCGCCTTCTTTGGGAATCATGCTTTATCAGGAAGATGTTCTAGCTGTATCTAGAGAGCTAGCTGGTTTCTCTTCTGCTGAAGCTGATGATTTACGTAAAGTAATTGGAAAAAAACTTATGGACAAGATAGCTAATATGCGTTCTAAGTTTGTCGATGGCGCTATTAAAACTTCAGGTATTTCTGAACAGTTAGCTAACAAGATATTTTCCGATATTGAATACTTCGGTGGCTATGGTTTCAATAGAGCTCACGCCGCAAGTTATGCAATGATTAGTTATATAACAGCATATCTCAAATCTAATTTCTCTACAGAATATATGGCAGCTTTGATGTCTTCAGTAGTTGGGAATAAGGAGAAACAGTCTTTTTATTTAGCTGATTGTAGAAAGTTAAATATTGAGGTTTTACCACCATCAATTAATAATTCAGGAATAGATTTTGAGGTAGTTGGAGATTCATCAATTGTTTTTGGTTTATCAGCTATCAATGGAATTGGGCAATCAATAGCTGATGCAATTGTCTCTTGTAGAGACTCACAAAAGCCTTACACAAGCGTTATTGACTTCCTGAGAAGATGTGATCCAGTTATCTTGAAGAAGAGTACGCTGGAACATCTCGCAGCTGCTGGTGCGTTCGATGAATTGGTCAATTTAGATACTGATGAATATTCTAGAATAGAAGAAATCAATATCCTTGAGAAAGAAAAAGAAGAACTTGGAATATATGTTACAAGTCATCCTGTTCTTGGGATATGGGACATTCTTTCTAAAAAAGTAGATTGTGAGATAATCGAACTGAATGAATATCAGGTTGGTTCTTCAGTAAAAGTTGGTGGAATCATAACAGAATCTAAAAAGATAATGACCAAAAAAGGTCAAAAAATGTTCAAGATATCCATTGAAGACATATCTTCTGATGTAGAAGTTATAGTTTTTCCAAACGCAGCAAAGAATATTCCTGATGATTATTTTACTAAAGGAAATGTATTAATAGTCACTGGTAATTTAAATAAAGAAGGTGATGAAGAAAATTCTACTCCTAAAATATTCTTCTCATCGTCAGAGAAAATAGACGCCCATTTATTTGCAACTGGTAAAGCAATAGTTTTTGATATAAATAAAAATATATCTGCAACTACAATAAGCAAAATATATGATATAATTAATTCCTCAAAAGGTGATCGTCCAATTTTTCTACAGATAATTGACGATAAACACAAATTTATTTATAAATATAAAATAGAAGCTTCCCCAAAAGTAGAAGAATCTATTAGAAAATTAATTGAATTGGAGCAATAAATGTCAAAAGATATACCATCAGTTAATCCTACCGATAAATGGTGTTGGACATTCTGTCCATCATGTAATCGTTGTCAGGATAAAGGTAGATACACAAAATGTAACGATTGTAGCGGTAGATATGATCCCACTTTAAAAGTCAGAGTAGATAATGATGATTTCTGTGACTGTAAAAATGGAGTACTTAGATGGAAGACACAGGAAGGCAGACTTGTTATGACTAGGTTTAAATCTAATCCATTTAAAGGTGAAGTCAAATATGAGAGAGTAACAGAAGATGAGAGAGACTGGGACTCTTACGTTAAAGATATGAGAGAAAAATTAAACGATCCAAATTGGAACCCAATTACTTTTTATTAGGAGATATTATGAATCACAACTTTCCAGCAGTCGTTGAAAAAGGTAATATTAAACTAACAGAATATACTGATTCAACATATAATTATGATGACAAATTATTTCTACAATGTACCTGTGTGGGTTTTTATTTAACACAAAAAGATCTTAAAGATTTATACACTGTAGTTAGTTACTATCTAAATGCAGATGAAATTACTGATATTAAAGTAACTATAGGAGGTGAACATGTGGCCTTATGAGGAAGATGATCATATGGAATTAGGTGAAACTGGATGGATTCCAGTTGGACAAGGAGCTTATATAAATAAGCACACCGGTCATACTATTGACGAAATAGGAAGAGAATTTGATGAAAATGGTCAATTAATTTATGACCCAAATGAAGATAAGTAGGAATATTTTTGCAATCTATATCAATTAAAAGTTATGATGATTTAAATGATTTACAAAAACTGGGCTTAGTAGATTTTTCTTATTCAAGAATTGATACATATGAGCAATGTCCAGCAAAGTATTTTTATTCTTATATCAAAAAAGAACCAAGACAATTTAATGCACCAGCTGCACTAGGCAATATAGTCCATGCAGTTCTAGAGAATACATTATCTAATGATAAACAGCTAGATCTTTCAGAACTGCAACAGGAGTATCAAAATAATATCCCTATATGGGATCCCAATCAAGAGATAACACCTGACCTAATTTCTGTTGGATCAGTTATATTAAATGAATTCTTTGATCAGAACGCCGATAAACAGTTCTCTATTTACGATAAAGAAATGTCTTTTGCATTTATAATTGGATCTTATCGAATAATTGGATTCATTGATAGGGTAGATATTGTTGGCAATAGGGTAAATATAACTGACTATAAAACTGGCAAGTGGGAAGTTGCGCAAAAACATGTTCCATCAAATCTACAGTTAGGAATATACGCCCTAGCTCTACATAACATCTTCCCTGAAAAAGAAATATATGCAGAGCTGTATTATCTGAGATCAGGCAAAAGAAAAGGTCATCTATTTACTGAAGAAGATATTGAAGAAGTAAAAAATAAGCTCATACATACTATTAGTAAAATAATGAATGACCAAAATTTTACTCCTACAGCAAATACTAGATCATGCTCATACTGCGATCATGCAAAGTCTGGAGCATGTCCTACTGGTGTATTTAGAAATAAAAAGAATAATGGAGAATAGAAAAGGGGCCGGTTTCCCGGCCCCAATTCTATACGTAGTTTTTGAAAAAGAATCAGAAGTCTGAGTCTGAATCAATGGAGAAATCAAAATCATTGAACTCTGTGACTACCTTGACTGCATCGCTGTAGTCGTAACCAAGATCTACGACCAAGTCTTCGATAATCTCATTGTTAATGGTTTCAATTGCTGTGTTGATGATGTGTGTTAAAGTGTTCATGGTGATTAGTATACTTCTTTCTTGAAGGTGAATGCAAGTTATTTTGCATATTTTTGTTTTTTTTTATTTTTTAGTGTATAATGTATACACGTTTAGAGCATTAAGGATATCACAATGGAACTGCATGTTGTCAAGCCGGAAGAGTTTTTTCTCGAAAAATCTTCCTTTAAAAAACAACCTAATTTTAACAATATTAGAAATCGTCAAATTGATAAAGATATCATAGAAAATGATGGGGTGATTACCAGGAAAAAAGGTAACGCCTATCAATATACAAAGACAGGTTACAGGAAAGATATTGACCTTAATGTTAGATCTAGTTGGGAAGCTAATTTTGTCAGGATTTTAAAAATCTATAAAATAGAATTTGAATTCGAACCTACAGTATTTTCCTTCCCAATCAAAAGGGGAACAAAAGGTTATACTCCAGACTTCTTACTCAAAAGAAACAATGAATGGGTAGAGGTAAAGGGGTATCTAGATGATAAAAGTAAGATTAAATTAAAAAGATTTAAAAGATATTATCCTGACGAATTTGAAAGAATGACTTGTGTTATAAGTAGATACTCTAATGACGCTAAAAATTTTATGGCAGAGATCGAAGTTCCTCAAGTAGTTTTTTACGAAGATATAAAAGATTTTTATAGTCAGTATCTTGTAAATTGGGAAGGCAAAAAATGACAGCGTATAAAGAACAATATTACTCATTAGAAGAAAATGAAATGCAGGATTTGATAGCAAAAGCTAAAAAGGGTTCTGTAAAAGCTCAAGAAGAATTAATAAAAGTATTCAGTAACTTTTTAACTAAATATATTTCTTTGTTATATTATGGAAAATTTAACTTAAATGATTATGATATTAGGCGATTTATATCCCTCTTTATAAAAGATCCGAGTACTCGTTTTGCTCTTATGAAGAATAAAATGAGTGGGTCAAACCTTAAGGTTATTAATGAGTGTATGCGCGGAATCCACTATATGGCAAAAAGATATGGTGATGAGGAAGACATAAGGCAAACAGTGTACATGACATTCTTTCAATGCATAGGCAGATATGAGAGAAAGGATTCAGCTAAAGGTCCAATTCCATTTAGTGGTTTCTTATATAGTTATTTCTTTTATTTGTTAAAGAAAAATGTTGATACCTTTTTAATTGATCAACTAGGAAGAAAAACATTTCCATTACTGGATGATGATGCAACAAATGATGAAAGTGACGAAAACTATGTAGTTGGATTCAAAGCGGATCCAATTGAAATTAGTATGGAGCAACTTCTAGCCGCAGATAAAATTGATGAATTCTGGGTTTTGGGTGAGAAAAATGTATCTCCTTTTGATAGACTAAGTGTTCAAGAAAGGCAACTCTTGAAATGGAGATACGTAGATGGACAGAGGTCTAGTCAAATATCTCAAAGAGTTAATGAACATCCCAATACAGTTAGGGAACACTTGTCTAAAATAAAATCAAAGATAAAAGACATAATTATAGATAATAATCTTGAAGAATATATAACTCTAATAAATATGGAGAAAAATTAATGAATGTACAATCTATGGAAAAGCTGCAAGAACTACTGCAAAATTTTCTAGGCCCACAACTAAAAGAAGTGATCGACGCTTACGCAGCCGTAGACAAGAGTGCAAAGTATTTCGTAGAAATACCAGAAGTAGATATCATTGACCTAGGCATTGACACAATTGCTTCTCTTGTTGCTCGGACATCAAATGTATATGGACGAGCAGCAAGATTTGCTGGTATGGCTAGAGCGCAATACAAGATAATTGAAGGTAACTACAAGCGAGTTTATAAATCAAATAGAGTTGGCAAGAATGAGGCTGAGAGAGAGGCTTCAGCAATGGAGGCAGCTGAATCTCAATACACCGAAATGATAACATGCGAGGCAATTGTGAGTCTTGCTGAGGCGATGGAAACATCAGCCCGAATTGCATCTGAATCAGCTAGAAAATTAATGGACAAGATGCAATCTATGCAGGTAGCTGCATTTAGAGAAGAAAAGGGTTCTTATTTAGAATCTGATTTTAGTACATACTAAAGGATAAATATGTTTATTGGTTACTATAAGAGTGTGAATTCTTCTGAAGAATTCTATTCTAAAAAAAAGGAAGATCTGAATTTTCCAACT
>Ga0222713_10003919_pt1 | contig 15121 bp, 24 predicted proteins | sample C33_649DmetaG_FD_165061 | JGI IMG/M metagenome (GOLD analysis project Ga0222713, IMG submission 165061) | Estuarine water microbial communities from San Francisco Bay, California, United States - C33_649D | ecosystem: Environmental > Aquatic > Marine > Unclassified | place: USA: California...
CAGTATCTTGATATGCAGAAACTAAAAACCCATATATACCTAATGATGTTACCACCATTAATAATAAAACGGCACTAGTTAAATATATTTTAACGAAACGGCTAATTGTAGACCAAGCTCGATGTAAATAAGAAGCAGTAATTAATTTAGATGCTTCTAAAGTGCCAGCTAAAATTGATACTGCTAAAAATTGTGATGAAAATAATCTACTTAATCCGAATACACTGTAATATGCAGCACTAAATGCTAATATCAAAGATGTAATTAATAGTATGTATCCAAAACGTTTATGCATTATTCTCGGTCAATATAATACTTTGCAGATTCAATTTTTTTCAATGCACGAGCTAAATTATCCAATAAAGACTCTTTGTCAGTTTTACCTTCAGTCAAGGACCTGCCAGCATTTCTAATGATTTCATGTGCATCCGCTAAATCGTCAGTAACTTTGTTTTTGTATTTGTAATACGCTTTCATAAATAACCTTTTTTATTAATTTATATTATTAATATTATTATATATAATAAATATATTATTCTAAAATTAATGCGGTATTTTGACAATACTCTAAATTTAAATTGCACCAAGACAATTCTTTAGCCTTTGCTTCAACTTCAATATCTAAATCAAATACGCCATATGTATTTGGAGTAGTCGTAATGTAATCGGCATGAGCTTGTTCCTTGATCTTGGTAAACTCTTTGTATTGTTTGTGAAAGGTAGGCCATTTAGGTAAATCTTCTAATGAAATACCATGATGCTCAAACATACGCTCAATAAGAAGTTGTTGTTCACGTCGACGGGACTCACTGTAATGTGTGCATTGAGTAACACCATGATGCTCCCATGTTTCGCGAGCCATAAAGAATGCTTCTTGTTCGGATAAGTCACCGGTATTGAAAGTATGATGCCAATAGTCAAACGTAACTGGAATGCCTTCTGCAGCATATAATGTGTTGTACAATTCTCGAACTGAATACATAGATGCCTTGTCATCATTCTCGATAACTAAACGAGCCTTAACGTTATCAGACAAACGATCATAGTTACGCAACCAACGGTCGATAGTCCCGGGCTTGTCACCATATGTAGCCCCAATATGAATATTGATAAGATTCTCAAAGCTAGGTGCAAAACCCATAAGGTCGAAGAGTTCAGCGTGTCGTTCAAGACCAATAATAGAATTGTCAACAACTACTGCATCAGGACTACCTAAGATATGAAATGGACCAGGGTGTGTTGTAATGCGATGGCCATGTGCTAAAGCATAATCGCCGGCAGCACGTAAATGTTGTGCAATCTCATCAATACCTGGTAAATCTTCTAAACGATAATGATTCCATCTAGGAAAGAGCTCACTGCTGACACGGAACAAACGAATGCCTTGCGATTCATTCCATTGCAGAATAGTCAATAAGTCCTTAGCATTTGCTAATGCAATATCAGATGCAAGCTGTAAACCGCCGAGCTTGAATTTGCGGTCAATCATTGCACGTCCGGTACGAATGCCTTGGGACGATAGTTGTTGATTGATACAACAATAACCATAACGTATCATAGGATTTTTTTATATTATATGAAATTTATTGTGTAATTCAAAATATATAGTTTTTTTGTTTTTATATATTTATATCAAAGAAACCTTTAAGGAAACAACATGACACATATATTAGCAAAAAATTTATTAAGATTTGGCGTAAAGAATTTATCCGAATCAGCCTTGAAAAAATTACAAGAACAAGATCCAAATGCATCTGTTCAACCTTCAACTACTCCGGTAGAACCTGGAACTTTTTCTTCATTGGAGTCAGTTTGGGCTGATCCTAGATTAAAAAATAATGTTATGGTTACAGCTGGAGAACAAAAAGCTAATCCTAATCTTACTCGAGAAACAAAATATAACAATATCATATGGGAAAATTTAACCAAGTATTATGGTACTGGTACTGAATTATTAGGAAAAAATGCAATAGGCTGGACAATGCCATTTGATTTTTCTCAAAGAGATTTGTTATTACAAGAAGCAATTACGAATTTTAAAATTGCAGATATTTTTGTTGGAAAAAATCATGTATTACAACAGTCATCTTTTACTCCCGGTGAACAAGAATGTATTTATATTTGTAGTGAAAAAATGTATATTAAACCTAGAAAACCAAATGCGCCAGCTGATGGTCATGTAGGTAATTTTTATATACCAAGCAGCGAGTGGGATGAAACTGCTATGGATATTAAATCATATTATACAAAAGGAATTCCTAAAACTTTACATTTAAGAATTGTTGGAACTAATGTTTATTTATCAAACGGATATGTTGGTAATATATATGCTCCAAAATATAAACTAGTATGTCCATTAAGTGATGCAGGAATATTAAATAGTATAAGACAAGCATTTTAAATTAAAATTTGAATAAATGTTAAAAAGGGAGTTTGTTAAGCTCCCTTTTTTTTTGTGATCTAAATTTAATAAATCGTAAAATTATCAAATAACGTAACTACATTCATATTATCATTTACACTAAATTCAAAAATCTCATTAAGTTGTTTTGTTAAACTAATACTACGATTATCTTTATCGTTAAACATAATAAAGAATTGTTTTGATGCCGGCATCAATTCAGAAACAACAATAAATGATGTATCTAATAATAGTTCACCATCTGTATACTTTTGAATTGTTTTTTTATTAAAATTTACAATATAACGAATATTAACCTCAGTTACTATAGTTTCGAGTCTACTAGAATCAAATAAAACAGAAAATGCAGAAGCCGTTGTGTCATTATACAATGTTTTAATTGTATATACATTAATCATTAATGATTGAGCATTACATGTAAACGTTATTACTGCAAAGATTGCAGAAAGGAATAATTTTTTCATCTCTTATTTTTTAAATGGGTTAACTGGTTAATTTATATTATTAATATAAGAAATAATTCATTCGATTCCAACCTATAGTTAAAAAATGTTTTTTTTTATTGTTTATATATTTATTAAAAAAATAAACCTTAAAGGATACAAATATGAAAAACACATTAGCAGAAAATATGCTACGATTTGGAGTAAAGAATTTATCTGAATCTAATTTACAAAAACTTACTGAAGGTACTGAATGGAATAAAAATATGGGCGACCCAGCGTGGTTAAATTCTGCTGCGTCTGCTGCTAATCCTGGTCACATTACAGAACAATTCCCAGATAATACGTCATATATACAACAATATTCATATGCTGCAAAAAATAATGATGAATCTATGATAATCATTATTCCAAAAGGAACACAATGGACACTTTCTCCTAGTAAATATTTTTTAATGGCAAAAGCTGTAAAGGTAACTAGTTCAAACTTTGGGTATGGTGGATCAACGGGTGAAACTACACCTGAAATCACTGGTTTAAAAGATGGTATGTATTTAGCAAAAGTTGCACAAGGTAAAGGTGTAGGTACTGATGGTAAGCCAGTAACTATAACTCCGGTTCTCGTAGCATTTACTACTTCTGCCGGCGGCGTTTTGGTACAAAATGAATTAAATTTTAAAGCTCTAAATTGGCCAAATCAAAATTTATATAAAAAATTAGCTTCATTAGCTTAATTTTATAAAAGAATTTTTAATAAAAGAAAAATGGGGGCTAAATGCCCCCTTATTTTTTTGTTTATATGGATAAATAAAAAACTCTTATTTAACATATACAATAAAATCAAAAGTTTTATCAACTGAATTTTGTTTATAATAAAATCCTACTTCTGTTGCATTTGAATCGATAAGTTCTAAAAATAATTCTGGAGTTACTGACATAACATCGAATAAATAATCACAAAACTTTTCTTCTTTATTTTGAAAATTACGAACATAATTAAATGAATTAAACGATGCATATGTTGTCCAAGTAATTTCGCCGATACTAGTTTCATTAATAACAGCATTCTTAAGTCTAGCTGAAATATTAGAATTTAATTTTAATGGTTTTTTACCATACTGTTTTCTTAGAATATTAAGAGACTTCAATAAATTTTGTTGAACTAGTTTTTCGTTTAATACTGGCGGTGTAGCTGATAAATTAACACGTTTATCGATTGGCGTAATTTCTAACATACCTACATATGTAGTACTTTGTTCAAATTTAATAATATCAGAATAATATGGATATTGAGTATCTGGTACGGTAATAATTTTTTGAGCATTACTTGTAAATGCTACAACTGCAAAGATTGTGGAAAGGAATAAATTTTTCATGTCTCTTATTTTAATTATTTAACTGGTTAATTATATTATTATTATAATAAATAAATCAATGAAATCCAACCAAACCCTAAACTTTTTTAGATGATATTTATTAATATGAATGTATCACTGACATTAGAACAAATCATACAGGAAGAAATTCACAACGTTTTTGAACAACGTGCTACAATGCAACAAATTGGGACTACATCAAGCAAATTTAATGCTAAGAAAATAGCTCAACAAATTTATGATGCTAAAGGTACGTTTATAGATAATGAATCTTCAGCATTAAATGCTATTAAACAAATACGCAATGTAAAACAATATACTGCAGTTTTAAAGATAATTCAAAAATTATCCGGACAAGGTCTGGCTTCATATTTAAAAAGTTTTTTAGGTTCTAAAGATTTACTTGAAGCAGCAATTCATTTTTATCAAGTATTACCTAAATCATCATATGACTGGACTATTAAAAAAATGGTTTCTTATGATGATCTAAAAACAGCGCTAGCAGTTGCATCAGGCCGTTCTAATTTATATAATAGAACTAAATATGGCGAACTACCAGGACGGTGGATCAATCAAATCAATACAATGATATATGATGATGCATTATATAATAAAATTAGAAAAAAAGATATTGAATCACAACAAGACGGGTTTGACGTTAGTGATATAATACTTCGTCCGTTTGTGTCAACTGAATATTATTTACAACATAACACGTGGAGCAGTTTTATCAATGCCCCGGGCGGTTTACGAAATATGGTATATTCGCCTATAGGTATTGGCGTAACTACAACTTTATCAATGGTACCGACTCCATGGACAAAGATACCAGTTGCTATTCTATTTGGTATATTAGCAGCAGACGATATATCTAGAATACAAGAAGGAAATTCAGAAGCATGGTTAGATTTAATATTTGATAGTATAGGAATATTTGCTGGCGCCGGTGGTGCAAGGTTGATGAAGCCAATTGCTCAAAAATTTGCATCATTAGTTAAATGGATAAAGAATGGCGGAATATTACTAAAAATATCGCAAGGTATGTTTAAAATGTTATTTTCTATAACTAAAACGATTGCAAATACTCCGCTAGGTAAAATTTTAGGAAAAGGTGAAGCTATTGTTAATACAATACAAGCTGCAATTCGATCTGGATTTTCAAAATCATTGAAATTTGTTAAAAATATTTTACAAACATTAAAAAATAAAACACCTAACCCCGTAAAAAGGTGGGCAGCAAATGCATTGAATTCATTAGAGCAAGTTTCAGTAAATTATTACATGGAAGAATTGAAACCAATGTTTGATGCAATGAAATTGTTGGCGCGCGTTACAAAAGAATTCTTCAAAGCCCCAGAAACTGCAGTATTAGATTTAGCTCGTCGATTAGGAATTAACTCAAAATGGGTAGTACCAGTTGCAACAGGAACAAAAATTGGCGTAAATTTTTGGTATTTTAATCAAGTAATGAAAAATCTAGATCCAGCATTAAATTGGTGGAATGATTGGACTACGAAACAAATGGATGAAAAGCAACGAGCCGAATGGGGTAAGGATGTAGATGCAATCATTAAAAGATTTAAATCTAAATCTCGTGCATTCAAGAAAAAACCTGGACAAAGTATTACAATATATGCACATGTTCCTAATACTACTCCAGAATGGATTAAACTAGAAAATATAACTATAAAAGGACAGCCAGGAACAAACGGGTTAATTGTAGTACAAGAAGAAAAACGATTAGGAGAATATTCATTTATAACTTTACCAAAAGAAATGAGAACGCCTGGCTACAGAATTGAATTTTGGGTTAAAACATCTGAATTATCAAAAGTAAAAACTAATCAATAAAATATTTATAAATATGAAAACATTATCGACGATTATATTAGAAGAAACAATTAAAACATCATTAATTGATCACAACAGTATGAATATTTCTGAACAAGGATTAAAACTTGATCCGAATAAACGCGTAGGTGCAACGGGCGATACTAATACTTCGACGACTAATGTAACAAAAAAACCTACAACAAGAAAAGAAAAAAACGATACAAAAACTGATACAAAAACTGATACAAAAACTGATACGAAAACTGATACGAAAACAGAAAAACCTACAACGACAACAACACCGGCAAATCTTAATAATTTAGCATATAACATTGCAGTAGAAATTATTAATTCTACTAAATGGTATAATGATGACGAAGCTAGATTAATTGCTGCCGTGAAACGTATACCAAATTCTACAGTGTTTTACAAAGTAAATAAGTTATTGAATGATAACGGCAAAGGATCATTTTCAAAATTTTTATCAACTTTCATAGATAAAGACGAATGGAAAGTTTGGATTCCGATATTAAGTCATTTAACTAGTAAAATGAATCCAAATACGGACGGTGGAGCTATTTCAGCAATCATGTCAAAAACTGCTGGCATAGGCGTATTACGTAGTAAAAATAAACAATTGGCAGAAAAAGTTTCAGAATTTTTAGATAAAAATAAACTTAAACCAGGGGTCCGTGATAAAGCTACCGAAAAAGATATTTATGATTCTTTAGGATGGTTAATGGATAAACTTGGCTATGAAGGTATTGCAGCAATTGCAATTGTATTATATTTATGCAAAGGCAAATGTATTACATATTTACCAAAAAAAATGTGGCAGACAATTAGCACAGCTAGAACCGGTACAGAAGCTGCTAAAACTACAGGTTGGTACTTTGAAAAAATTGATCAATTATTTTCAGCTACAGGTAAATACAATGAAAAACAACTAAAAGCGTTGTTAAAAACTGAACTACAAAAAGGTACTATATCTAAAAAAGATTATGATGCGTTAATGATGATATCTAAACAAGATATACAAAAAATGCGCGCAGCATTACAACGATCTAAAGTTAGCGTTACTATAAAAGCATGGTTAGCCCACCCCGAAAATATCAAATCCGGTGATGCTAAAAATATTTCAAAAGCATTAGGTAAAAGCAGTGGATTAGATGAAAAATTTAAAAAAGAACTACAAAAAATTGAAGATTATTATTTAGATAAACAAGCTGCTAAAGCAGATGTTGATAAATCTAATATTAAAAATACAACACAAATAGTAAACAGAGGAATAAAAACATTAAGAAATCCTATTACAGCTAATTGGAAGATTGATAATGCATCAATGCAAAAATGGTTTGATATATATAATAAATCTAATAATTCATTGTCAACGAACGAAAAAATGTTATTTAGGGAGTTAAAAGATTTTATTATTGCCAGGCCTGGGCAAAATCCGGCGTCGGTTGTAATAATTTGGGGTAGACAGAGAAATGTTAAATTTATACCATGGTATGAGGATTTTAAATATTGGGTAAATGCATCAAAAGGTACTCGTACATATCCAGGCTATTTACAAATGTCTGAATTTCCTTCATATGAACAATGGAAACGTGATATGTACAACGTTAATTTTGACAAAGATAAAATCAATCAAAGAGAATATGATTTGCAAAAATATTATTGGAAGCTTTTAAAATAAAACGGTTCAATTAATAAACCCATTTAAAAAATTACGTTGCTTTTCTATTGCTGCGTCGAGTTCAGAATTTCCTCGTTTTTTTCGATTTCCTTTAATATTTCCATTAGCGCTAGATTGAACAACATTTTTTGTCTTAGATTCAGATCCGGTTGATTTAGTTCCTTTACTATTTTGTGCAGGTATGCGTTTGCTAGTTCCAACCCCGCTTGTGCTTTGTACTTCTGACCTTCGGGTGTCGATAAAAAGTTCTGAATATGTGCTTGGATGTCCGGTTTGGATGCGTGTAATGAGTTCTTGTTGTCCAATTGATCTAGTTTCATCGGCGTAGATGCATCCTGTTGTATACGCAGTCTTATGCGTTTTAATTTGAATGCCGCAAGGATACCGGACACCTTCCGATTCAACTGTATATTGAATACCCCAATTAACTTTTTTAAATGTTGTAACATAGCCATATTTTTTTGACCCTAACCAAACAAAGAAAACCGCATCTCCTTCTCGGAACTGCGGCTTCTCAAATTGTTTTTGAATATTTTCTGGAATTAAACTTTTTTTTGCCATTAATTAAGACATATAGTTGATGATTGACTTATAATTTTGAAAACTCGAATATATCTAGTTACTTTATCTTTTTTAAAGGCCTTTTCCATGTTCTTATCTCTAGATAAAAGATAACCAGCTTCAAAAAATTGCATTGAAATATGTCGAATTGCCCGTAAACTATTAGATTCAATTAAAATATTTTGATCATCAATCATTACATCAACTCGATCAGACTCTCGAGATATATTTTCATCATCTAAATCATGATGTATTGTATTATCTTCAATTGCATCTTTTATACTACCAAAAAATTCAGAAAGATCTAAATTATTCTTTGGTGTAATTGCAACTTCATACATATCAAAAAAATATTTTAATTGATCCGTAGAATCTAATTGTGCAAAGTAGTTATATTCAAACTTACTTACTAAAATATGATCAAATATTGTTTTCATGGTCTTTGAGTTCTTTAATTATAAACAATTCATCGATTAATTCTTCGGATAATGCTTTCATTTCCGATATCATTTCTCGTGCCTCGTCCAAACTCGTTGCCATTACACGACCAATTGGTTCACATTTACTATCTTTTTTATGATGAAAAATGTAGATCATAAGAACCTTTATTTTATTATAAATATAGTCCTAATTCGTAATTTCTAATAGTTACATCAATTGCATCTGTTAACGTTTCATTAAGTTTTGCAACTTCATGTTTTGCTAACATTAATGTGCGTCCTTTGATATCTACTGCAAACACGTCATTTTTAGATGGCCTAGATGCATACATATTAGCAGTAAAATTATCTAAATTCTTTGCATAAGAAATTAAATCTTTATAACGCATTTTAATAGTTTGGCCGCTAGCGGTTAACGTACCAATGGTACAATTCATTGGATCTGTTTTAAAATTTTCTGCAGATATTTTATCTTCAAATACGAAATCCATATTTGCCCACGTATCTCCATAGCGTTGTTTGAATTTTTCAGAAATTGCCCATGGCTGATTAATACTTTTTAACATGATTTTTTTTTAAAATTTATAAATTAATATTGTATATACATCTGGTGAATAATTGTGTCGCAACACAACATTTTTGTATTTTTCAATTAACATATCTAACATTAATCCTGGATGTACATAAAAGAATCCTTCATGATGTGTAGTGTTAATTGGTGAGAGTAAATTAAAGGATACAACTTGTGTTGCATTATTATATAAGATATCAATATCTTCAAACAATTTTTGTAAATCAGCATCTTCAGTTTCACATCTTCTCTGAGTAAATAAACCAGATGCTACTACCCAATCATGTGGATTAAATTTAGCCGTTTCAAATGCACCTGTTTGAATGCCTGTTAAGCCCCATTTTTGTTCACCTAATGCAATCATTGTAGGATTATGGTCTATGGCATTATATAATACCATATCATTGTTTAACGCAGCTATTTCATTTGCTACACCATATAGATCGCATCTACCACACCCGACATCTAATAAAGATCCTCCGGCAAAACCAGTTAAAAGATTTTGCATTAAATAACGTTGTTCAGCCGTTGTGTTGTATCCTACTGGTTTAGGACTATGTAACATATAATCCGGGTTGGTAGGTTCTAACGAATCCCATTGTTGATATTGTTCATCAGAATTCTGAATATTATTAATAATCTGTTCTGTTAATTCGTTAACATTCATATATTATATAATTTATGATTACCAAGAAGCTTTCCCTGCAGAGTTTGCATCTAGATGCGGAAGCTGTTCATTTGCTACTAAATCTTTATATGGAATAGTAGATTGAATTTGACCGCTATCACATAATTTTTCAGTAAGAGTTTTATTAATAAAATTACGTGCGTTTTGTGAAGTATTTAACATAACTAATGCACTTCGATTTTCTAATAATACATCATATACTGATGTTTTGTTTATGACTCGTCGATCTAATATTACACCGACTCTATTAACACCTTCAGATGTTACGATTACTTCGTCTCCTGCCTTATATGACATTATTCAATAATTTTGATGATTTTACTTGCAGAAACTGATTTTACTTCAAAGTCCATGGTATAACCTTGAAAATCTTTTACTACTTTAGCTTCTGCTTCCGTTACAGAAAGTGCTTCTACTAGATACGTCTCCGTAACTTTTTTCTCTTTTGGACCTTTTGGAGTGTCCACCGTATCCGTCAATTGGATCTTTGCAATGTAATAACTCATTTTGATTAAAAATTTAAATTTATATTATTATAATATATAAAAAATCAATATTTTCAAAAAATTATGATTGTTTATTTAAGATTTTTTGTAATCGTTTTTGTGTTCTATGAAATTCATATGAACGTTTAACATCTTTTGGAGATAATTTTAGATTAACTTGTAAATTATCTAAAATATCCGCTACCAAACGCTCTTTTTCTAAGTTATTTTTAGTTTTTTTATCCATCGTTCGCACAATACGTCGCAAATGATATATAAATTCTTTAGGAAAACGTTTTAATAAGCGAGATTTATTAGTATAAATTTCAATATCTGTTTTTTTAGCTTCTGATAATTGATTAGATAATAAAATTTTAGCAATTTTTACACTTTCTGCTAATATATCACCATATTTTATAGTTCCAGCTACTTGTAATCCGCCAGCGGCATCTTGAGTTTCTGCAGATTTTTCTATTTTTTTGCGATCTTCATCACCTAATCCGGCGATATCATCTAAAGAAAGCTGTAATTCGATAGTATAATCATCATTTCTGCCCCATCCTGTATATGGTACAATTTTTATTACACGTGTATGTAATAAAGAAAGTAAAACATTCGAATTTAAGTTTAAATCTTTTCCAGATCTAGCTAAAAATTCTCGTATTCCGATATCTGATATTGAATATATTACCCCTAATTGTTTAGTTCCATATGCATCAAATTTGCCTAAAAACTTTTTTTCTGCAGGAGTAAATGGCGATGTATTTGCATCTGATGGTGCATTGTTTGTTTCTAAATCAGGCCCAGGTCCTGCAGGCCCAGCTGGTGCTGGAGCTGCAGCTGTTGGATCTTGTTCACTTATTAAGCGAGTTAAAATCGAAGACATTACCTGTTCCATTAAATTTATCATTTTACCTTAGATTCAGCTAATTGAGTTGAACGATATTTACTTGATAATTTTTTTAATTCGTTAATAGATTTACGTGCTCTAACGCCAGCAGCTTTTGTACCCTTTTCTTGAAAGCGTACATGATTTTCTTCAAACGATAACCAATGTTCTTTCATTACGTCAAATAATTCTTGTGATGTCATAAAAACCTTTTTTTAATTTATAATAAATATATCGATTATATAAATCGATCCATAAATACATTGATATTAGTATTTTTTATACACATTTCCGTATAATCAGTCATTTCAATATATACATCATTTCCGCGTTGGAAAACTTGTTGTATACACGATACATTAAGAAATCTGGGAGTTTCGACCCCTTGCTTATCAGTATCAATTATATAAATAAAGCGAACTCCCTGACTCCATTCTAATCTCCTTTATATGGCCCATAACTTTTATATACATCTGGAGTAAGAGCGGAACTAGTTCCAAACTTCTGCGGACGTAATGGCTCTGACATTTTCGATACTGATATGTTTAATTCTTGCATCTTCTCCGGGTTTTCTTTTGCATACTGTTTTAATGCATTTAAAATATCATCTTTATCAGTAGATGTAGCATTAACTACGCCTGCAACAAAATCTTGCATTTCGTTAGTATTTTTATATTCAGAATCTCGAAAAATAATACTAAACGTACCGCGCATGTACATATTTGCCATGGCTGCATCTGATTCAGATAATATTTTTTTAGCTCTAGATAATTCTTCGCGAAGAATTTCAATATGTCTAGGATTGGTATGGTCAAAAAGTTTCATTACTGCAAATTCTCTAGTTTATAAATTGTAGTATATATTAAATCTTTAAAGGTATCTAACTGATTCATAATGTTAGTATCTTCTTTTGGAATTTTGTTGTATACTCGATCAATATAAGTTGCTAAAGCTTTAAAGTATTTAATTGAACCTTCTTTAGAGTATTCATCAAACCGTTCAGCTGGTTCGAATCCTTTTAAAATTCCATGTTTGCCTTGATATGCTTCAACTAATGCATCTACCATATCAGGAATAGCATCATAATATGCACCTAATGCCATATGTGCAGCAAAAGAACCAGGACCGGTAGTTTGCCAATGAAAAATGTGTGCTTGATCTCTTGAAGCCATTAATGTAGAAATTAATTTTTCAAACATCATATTCCTTTTTTTATTTTCCTTGCGATCGATACGCTTTCACGTAATTTTTACTTGTTTTACTTTTACTCATTTTACTTTTTGCATGAACTCCAGGTCGTTTTACTTTCGGCTTTTGAATGTAACTACTTACTGAGTTTGTTTTTGCTTTTGCAGCCATGTTTATCCCTTTTTAAAAATTCATATAACGAATATAACCCCAGGGATATCATTGCAACATATCCTAATATAAAAGCAAATAACCTATTCATATTAATAAATATAGAACATAAAAAAAGTGCGCCATTAAGACGCACTAATTTATTTGTCACCGGTTTGCACTATTTTTTAAAAGTCTCTCTTAAAATATATTCGTGTCCATGTAAATTGCCTTTAACGCGACTCCAAAAGCCTTCTTTCAATGAACCCATGTTTAATGCATCTAAATCTTCTCCGGCTTCATCTGCAGCATGATCTGTTTCTTCCTCAGTCTCTTCTTCATTTACTTCTTCAGATTCTTTATCAGCAAATGCTTTTTTCATAGACTCTTTTTCGTTGCCATCGCCATCTGCATCAATATAATCAGGTTTAGCAGCCTCATTGGCTTCATCTGCTGCATCTTCTACACCTTTAGCATCATATGCTTCTTTTACATCTTTAAGTGTTGGTAATGGTTTACCTTCTTGACGTTCCCAAGCATATCCTTCGGTTAAAATATTTTTTAATTTAATCATCATATTCCTTTTTTTATTTTTTATCAAGTGCAGTCCAAGTAGACATTGTTTTTAATATTGTTACGAGTGTTTTATAATGTTCGTTTATATCACAGAAAAAATGCCAAGCTACCATATTATGGCCAGCTGCTGGTCGTTGATCATCTGCTTCTATTTCCTCAGATTCGCCCGACAACCAAGCCCATGAGTGCGTTTTACTCCAATCTACTGTTGCTATAGGTTTTAAAAGTTTAGTAGTTTCCCATTTATATTGTTCTGGTACATTTATTGTAAGATTACCAGTTGCCGGATAAGATATATTATCCGATTTTCCTGCTGGCGAAGCTTCGCTGTCTATTGTAACTGTAATTCTGCCTTCTTTATTATCAATCCCGTCGCCGGCGGTGGCAATCGCATCGCCGTTTTTACCAATAGTTACTATGGTTAATATATCACCGCTGCGTTCAGTCCTCCATTGAAATGGTGTATTGTCTCTAATGTATAATATTGCTTCATTATTTTTGATATCTACATTCGAATCAGTATTAGAGCCACCTTTTTTAAATCCAGACACAACGTCTTTAATACGACGATATGCAATATCATATTTTTCCGGACTTAATGCTCGTTCCATATCAATCCATTTTTTGGAACCACGCTTACGTGTATATAAATTACCTGTTTCCGGATCATGAATATATTCCCATGGATCGGTAGGACTAAGTGTGAATGGTTTATCCCAATCAATTTCCGTAGCCTCTGCTAATAAATGTTTTAAACGTATCATATAAATAAATATAATATGCCGTAAAATATATAGAACGTTAGTACGCTTGTTTTGATTGATAGAGCGTCCTTCCAGGACCGCTCATTATGGATTCGCAATTCGTGCACGGTGCGCAGCAGTCAAGGTAACAGGCCCAGAACCCCAAGTTGAAGTTTGCGCCCGTTAATCCGCAGCAGCAAATTCAGCATCACTAGGTTGATCCTTTATGCCCGTAGCATCATAGCGATTCTTTAAACGACGTATCATGTACAATTTACCATTCCACTCTCGAAGATCAAATTCCGACATCATGGGGTTTGATTGCAGCAATTGGCGATAGATGGCCGACTTTTGTGGACCTTTCTCGCCCATGCCCTCATCAGAACCCGTAATGTCGATTACATCTACTCCAGGTACCGTATCAACAAAATCACGCAGAGCCATTCCTATGGTCTTTATTAAACGCAAATATGATACTTGTCCCGCTGCACTGCCTCGGTCACCTCGTACCGTCCAGCCCGCATCATCCGAAGTCCGTGCAAAGAAAGCAAACTCCCATGTACCTGAATCAGCAAATGCACTTTTAGCAAAATGATGTATGTTCATTAGTATGGGCTGGGATTCGGCTGTAAACTTGCATTCGAATGATTCTCGGTCACCCCATTTATCCACCCACTCAAAATGGGTCGCATAGGGTTCTACGCTCCCCAATGTGATTTCCGTTAATATGTCTTGCAATCGTATCATTAATATGTTAACCCGGTTTTAATGCGCGTATAAAATGTAGCCGCTTCTTCCGCCGCTAATTCTGCTTGACTGTAATTTTGCGAAGCATATGTACGTATCGTATCTAATGTTGCATCACAATATGCAATGTATGCTTCACACATTGTTACGGGGTTATTAACCACATATTCCTGAGTCTCCGCATCAATTCCAATGTAATCTTGTCGCTCCAATTGTTGCAACACGTTTTTAAACAATGCGCGTTGGGTTTGCAACATTTCTACCAATGCTTTTGTGTCTGCAGATTCTGGAGCTGCAGACGTTGTTTGTT
>Ga0222713_10003929_pt1 | contig 15104 bp, 14 predicted proteins | sample C33_649DmetaG_FD_165061 | JGI IMG/M metagenome (GOLD analysis project Ga0222713, IMG submission 165061) | Estuarine water microbial communities from San Francisco Bay, California, United States - C33_649D | ecosystem: Environmental > Aquatic > Marine > Unclassified | place: USA: California...
TGCCCCGACTCCGGTCGGCCTTCGGCCTCCCTCCGTCGGGCCAGCTTCAACCGCAATCCAGATACAACCCATAACAAGCTCCCAGACTAACACTCGGGGTGGCTCGAAAACTTGAGGCCGGTCACATCCTCGATTTGAAACGCTCGGAGAATCATAGAATTTACGCGGGCGGTTTGAGCAGCCCTAGTTTATCAGTTTTCCTGTGCGCACGTCGATGGCATGAAAGGCGGTCGTCGTAACCGGCTGCTGCGCGATCCAGAACGTGTGCGGGTGAACCTGCGGCATGGCGACGCTGGCGAAGGAGGTATGCTGATTGTTGACCCGGCCGGGCGTGGGGGTGGCCCCGAGGAAAGTGATGGCGTCGTCCACCGAGGCGTGGCAGTGGTGCGCGGCCATCCAAGTGTTGATCTGGTCCAGTCGTTCCAGGCTAAATCCACTCGGGTCCGGTCCGGTGTAGCCACGGGTGCGCAGGGCGGTATCCGCCGCTCCGGCGGGATGGTTCGTGAGCACAAAGGTATCGTTCGGTGAAGTGTGCTTTGTGTAGTCGCCGCAGTAATTGGAACTGGCGAAGACCGCGCCGGTGGCATCGACCGCGATCAGGTTGCAGAAGAATTTGTAGCTCCGGCACCGCGTCTCGATCTCCGCGACGGTGGAGCAAAATTGCAGCATGTCGCGGAAGACGAGGTCCACCGGCACCAGTTGATCCAGATCGAATTTTACGCCAGGGCAGATGAGCGATGAAATACCGAGCGCAAGCCCGGCCTCATTCATGCCGCGGTTGGCCCAGACCGTGCCGGCGATGGGAAAGCTCAGGTAACGCAGGCCCGAAGTCGGTGAGACATGGGCGATGGTGTAGAGAAAGCGCGGGTCATCGAGCGTGCCGCCGGTGAGGGTGTGGCCGTTTGCGCCGGGCAGGGCGAAACTGGAACAGGCCCCGGCGTGATAGACCTCATATTGCCACGCGCGAAAACTAAGCAGCTCGGCGAGCTCGGGGTCGATGCCCGCGCCCTCGGCAATGCCTTGGATTTCCGGCTGCAGCCACGGCCAGTGGTCGAAACAGAATTCGCGCAACCGCTTTTGCCACGCGGTGATCTTGGTGAGCTGTGCGGACTTGGTCCCGGTGAGGAAATCGCTGAGCAGCACTGCCACGTTGGCGTGAACCTGACTGCGGACGGCAGCGCCTTGTTGCCGCCCGAGTTCGCGGGGCGCGCCATGCAATTGGAGGACCGGAGCCAGGGGAGTGGTCACGAGCGGAAACTTGGTGGGAGCATGACACGGGGTCAATGATGGGTGTTTGATATCCGGCTTGCTCGGAAAAGACGGGCGGTCAGGCTTGGACCGTAACCCCAACCCCATGCTGACTTTCGAGCAAATCCAAGCTTATGATCGTGACGGTTACGTGCTCGTGCCCGATCTTTTTACACCGCGCGAAATCGAGATTCTTTTAGCCAACGTGACGAAGGAGGGCAAGGCGACGAAGCATCAGTTCAACATGAACGATGCGGCGGGGCTCGCGAGTAAACTGTCGCTCTGGTCGGATGTGAGTGACGATGTATTCGGGGCCGTCACGACGAGCCCGCGGGTGGTCACGGGGGTGCAAATGCTATTGCGCGAGGAAGTTTACCATTGGCATAGCAAGGTGATGATGAAAGAGCCGCGCGTCGGCGGGGCTTGGGAGTGGCATCAGGACTATGGCTATTGGTATGGCGATAACTGCCTTTATCCGCGCATGCTGTCGTGCATGATTGCACTCGATCCGGCGACGAAGGCCAACGGCTGCCTGAAGGTTGTGCCCGGTTCACATTTGCTCGGACGGTTTGAACATGGCCGCGTCGGCGGCCAGGCAGGTGCAGACCAGGAACGGGTGCAGGCCGCAATCGCCCGGTTGGGCGAAGTGTATTGCGAGGCTCCGGCGGGCAGCGCACTGTTTTTTCACGGCAACACGTTTCACGCGTCGGAGGCCAATCTGTCGGACAAGCCCCGCCGGGCCTACATCTGCTGCTACAACGCGCTTTCGAATGTGCCCTACGGCGGCAAGGGGCACGGTAAGCCGGTGCCGATCGCGATGTCGCCCGACGATGCGATTCTGCGTTTCGCAGAGGCGGTGGGCGGAGCCTGAGCCGCCGCGATTCCGGCTAGGACTTATTTCATCATTTCCGTCAGCAGTGGATCCATGGCGTCTGCCCAGATCTGGTAACCGGCGGCATTGGGATGCAGCTGATCGGGCATGAGGATGTCGGGGATCGTGCCGTCGTTGGCGAGAAAGGCGCGCGTGATGTTCAGGTAGCGCACGGTTTTGCCATCATCCAATCGGGCAAGGTCTTCATTGACCGCACGGATGATGTCCATCTTTTCCTCCCAATTGTCGGGATTACCATTGCGACCCCAGCGGGGCCCGCGCGGAAAAATGCCGAGCACGAGAATTTTGGTTTCCGGTAGTTTCTCCTGGATCATCGCGACGATCTTCCGGTCGGCGGTGGCGATTTGCTCGGCCGTGTTGCTGCCTGTGTTATTGGTGCCGAGCATCAGGACAACGACCTTGGGGCTGATGCCATCCAGTTCACCGTGTTCGATGCGCCAGATTATGTGCTGGGTGCGGTCTCCCCCGATGCCAAAATTGGCGGGCTGATATTTGCCATAGTAGTGTTCCCAGATGTGCGGTGCCTTGCGCCAGCCGTAGGTAATGGAATCACCCAGAAAAAGCAGCCCGACCGGTCCTTCCTTGCCGCGCGCCAGGAAGGATTCATGGAGTTCATCGAAGCGCGGATGGCCGGGATTGGTTGCTGGCACCAAGGCGTCATTGATCACCGATGGCTCGGTGCCCTGTGCCGAAGCAATGGACAGGGTCAGACTGGTGGCGAACAGGAGAGTGGATAGGATTCGGCAGGCTATAGTTTTCATGGGAGTAAGACGATATGATGCGACGACCGTTATTTACTGTCGGGGGCGGGGATTTGGGCCGACTGATAAGCGTTGAGCCGCCAAGTGCCGGCCTCGCGGTGCCAGACGGCGAGGAAACGGAGCCGGAAAGCGATCTGTTGTTCATTCATCCGCACCCTTAGGCTGGCCCGACCGTTGATCAGGGCGACATCTTCCGATAAGAGTGAGATGTGCATTTCATCGTAGTCGTAGGCTTCGTAGCGCATGCGGTTGGCCCGCACGGCGGTGAGAAATTCGTCCTTGGCCTGGACGCGTCCATCGGCGTGTCCATAGATTAATTCGTCCGAAAGCAAAGGCTCGAGTCGATCGGCATCGCCGGCAATGGTAACCATGACCCGGGTGGCGTCGGCAGCCCGCACATCTTCAACCAGAGTAGCGGCCACCACTCGGCTGATGGCCAGTGCGGCCAAAAGAAAGGTGCAGAGAATTTTTCGCATAGGGCTGAGGTCTATTTGCGGGTGTAACGCAACAGGGGAGCTGGCGTGCCCTCGGTCGAAACCATGACGGCTTGGTTGTCAGGGGTGAAACAAACGCCCTCGGCTTGAGGTAAGTTGTGGTCTGAAAGCCGCAAGGGCTGGCGCGCCAAGGCGGAGCCCCAGGTTTCGCCCGGTTCACGATTGTAAATATAGACTTCGCCGTAGGTCAGCACGACGGCGGTGCGTTGGTCGGAGGAGATATCGAAACCGCAGGGCAACACGCGGTATTTGCCTTGGAGAGTCTCCAATAATGCCAAGGGACCAGTCGGCTGCTGGATGCCATATAGATTGCCGACGAGTTCGAGCATGGGCTTGGCGGTGCCCTTGACCGGCATCAATGGCAGACGGTAAACCACGGGTGGGGTGGTGCGTTTGGATATGAAATAGATGCTGCGTTCGGCCGGATCGACCGCGACGTTTTCGCAGTCACGGGGTCCGTCCGGGAAAGTAACGGGAAGCTGCCACGCGATTTCGGCGGTGAGTTCGTGGGCGGGATCGAGCTCGGCGGGATCCGGCTCCTCGATGATGTATAGTTTGCAGTCGATGCGTTTGGCGTAGTTGTCGCCGACATCGGCGGCCAGCAGGTAGGCCTTGCCGTTCACACTGAATGAAGCGCAGTCCTCCCAATCGATATTGACGGCTCCAGCGAAGCGCACTGACCCCAGATATTTACCCGTGCCGTCGATGGCGTAGAGCACCGGTTCACCGCCACTGTCGTTATTTGTCCAATAGACATCCGCGGTGCGCAGCGAAGGTGCCAAGCCGCTGGATTCATTGATGGTAGGTTCAGCAATGGAGCCGGCATTGGTCGGCCCAACCCAATCCCCGGAGGTGACCACAACCGGAGTCGCGGCGCTGGATGCGTTGAGGAGGGCGAAGCAAAAGCCCGCCGTAACCAAGGAAGGGAAGCGCATGCCACCAGCCCCAGCGAGAATGCCGTTTGCGGCAAGGCAAATGCACTCCATTGGACTTGGAATTTGCCGTTGTTTTCAATCCAACCCTGCGGCATGTTAGCGCCCTCATGCGTGCCGGTTCCTCCCAGAAATTTCGACGATTGATTGATGAGATTGGCTCGGTCGATGCCGTCGGAATCGAGGAACGGGTGGCAAAGTTCACCACCCGGAGCATCAAAAAATCCTCCAAGGTATGGGGCTTGAAGACAGCGGCCTCGATGGTTGATCTCACCACCTTGGAGGGCAAGGACACGCCCGACAAAGTGGAGTCGCTTTGCCAGAAGGCCATGACGCCCCATGAAGGGTTGGATTGTCCTCAAGTGGCCGCCGTTTGCGTCTATCCTTCGATGGTCAAACATGCGGCACGATATTTGGCAAACACCGCGATAAACGTCGCCTCGGTGGCCACGGCTTTTCCCAGCGGGCAAGCCCCGCTGCGCACCCGATTGGCTGAGGTCAAGGCGGCGGTGCACGATGGCGCGGACGAGATTGACATGGTGATCAACCGCGGGGCGTTTCTCGCCGGTGACTTTGCCTTGGTGCAGGACGAGATCGCGGCCGTGCGCGATGCCTGCGGGGAATCCACCCTCAAGGTCATTCTCGAAGTCAGTGAATTGGAAACCTACGACGCCATCCGGGCGGCGTCATTCATTGCCATGCAGGTTCTGCGGCCGGGTGACTTTATCAAAACCAGCACGGGCAAGACATCGCTCAATGCCACCCTCGGCAACAACCAGGTGATGATTGAGGCGATCCGCGATTTCTATCTCTCAACCGGCACCCCGATTGCGATGAAACCGGCCGGCGGTATCAAGAGTGCCAAGCAAGCCCTGCATTTTCTCGTCGCGGTCAAGGAGACCCTCGGCGACGAGTGGCTCAACCCCACGCGTTACCGGTTCGGCGCCTCGTCGTTGCTTAACGACCTGCTGCGCCAACTGGAAAAGGAAAAGACCGGCGCCTACCAAGCCCCGTATTACTTCAGCGAAGCTTCGGGACCCTACTGAAAATGCACCAACCCAGAGGTCCCCGAGAGCACAGAGTGATTGCCATCTACTTCCTCCGGGTCCTCTGCGGCCTCTGTGTTAAAATCAATATTTCCCATGGCTACTTTAACTGACAAAAAACGCGCCAAGACACAGTCCATAGGCCGACCGGCCGCCGAACTTATCTTTGGTGATTTGTGGGCCTTCGATCCTGCCCCGGAGACGGCTGACCCGAAACTGAAGGCGCGCTACGATCTCTTCATCGGCGGGAAGTTTGTCGCCCCCGCCGCGGGCAAATATTTCGATTCAATCAATCCGGCCAACGAAACGAAGCTCGCCGAGATTGCCCATGCCGGGGTCGCGGATGTGGATGCCGCCTTTGTTGCGGCCCAAAAAGCATTTGTTACCTGGGGCAAGATGCCCGGCAAGGAACGCGCCAAACACATTTACCGCATTGCACGTTTGCTGCAGGACCGCGCCCGCGAGTTTGCCGTGGCTGAGACCATGGATGGCGGCAAGCCGATCAAGGAATCGCGCGACTTTGACGTGCCGATGGCCGCGGCGCATTTCTTTTATCATGCCGGCTGGGCCGACAAGCTCGACTACGTCGCCCCCGGTCGGAAGGTCGCTCCCCTCGGCGTGGTGGGTCAGGTCATCCCGTGGAATTTTCCGCTGCTGATGATGGCTTGGAAACTTGCCCCCGCCCTCGCGATGGGCAACTGCGTCGTGATCAAGCCGGCCGAGACGACCAGCATCACCGCACTCAAGCTCGGCGAGATTTTGCAGGATGCCGGGTTGCCCGCAGGCGTAGTAAATATTGTTAGCGGATTTGGCGACACCGGTGCCGCGGTGATGAACCACCCGATCGCCGCCAAGGTGGCTTTCACGGGTTCGACCGAGGTGGGTAAGATCATCATGCGGTCGCTGGCCGGCACGGAGAAAAAGATGACCATGGAACTCGGCGGCAAGGCGGCCAACATCATCTTCGACGACGCACCGCTCGACCAGGCGGTCGAGGGCATCGTCAACGGCATTTTCTTCAATCAAGGTCACGTGTGTTGTGCCGGTTCGCGCCTGCTGGTGCAGGAGAGCGTCGCGGATCAAGTGCTCGCGAAACTGAAGCAGCGGATCAAGGTGCTGCGGGTCGGCGATCCGCTCGACAAGAACACCGACCTCGGGGCCATCAATTCCAAGGAGCAGCTCGGCACGATCCAGCGGTTGGTCGCCGCCGGGGTGAAGGAGGGAGCGACCCTGTTTCAACCCGAATGCAAGCTCCCCGCGAAGGGTTACTATTTCCGGCCGACGGTGTTTTCCGACGTGGCCATGAGTCATCGGATTGCGCGCGAGGAAATATTTGGGCCGGTGCTGAGCGTGTTGACCTTCCGCACTCTCGAAGAAGCGGTGGAGAAAGCCAATAACACGGCCTATGGCCTCAGTGCGGGCGTGTGGACCGACAAGGGGTCACGCATCCTCAAGATGTCCACCGAGCTCAAGGCCGGGGTGGTCTGGGCCAACACCTACAATAAATTCGACCCGACCTCGCCTTTCGGCGGTTACAAGGAAAGCGGCTTCGGTCGCGAAGGCGGCCGCCAAGGGCTGCTCGATTACTGCAAGCTCATCTAGCAAATTAATATGGAATTCAGGAAAACTGGAAAGGACCGCCCAAGACAATCTGAAGTCCGTCCCACTCCGCTGCATTCATTCCTGATTTTCTGATTTCCACATTTTACCATGACCCGACTTCCCATTACCAAGACCCCCAAGCCCTATGTCGGCGGTGCCTTTATCCGCTCCGAGAGCGGTCGCACGTTTCCACTTAATGACAAGACCGGCGGTTTCTTCGCGAACATCCCGCAATGCACGCGCAAGGATCTGCGCAACGCCGTCGAGGCTGCGGCCAAGGCGGGTGCGGGTTGGGCCAAGCGCACGGCCTACAATCGCGGACAGATTCTATATCGCTTGGGTGAAATGCTCGAGGCACGTCGCGCCGAACTGATTGAAACACTCGTCCTGTTTGGCGCCGCGAAGTCCGCCGCGGCGAAGGAAGTGGATGCCTGCACCGACCGCTTGGTTTACTACGCGGGTTGGTGCGACAAATACGAACAGGTGCTAGGCAACGTGAATCCCGTGGCTTCACCGCACTTCAATTTTACGGTGACGGAAGCGATGGGTGTCGTCGGTGTGATCGCCCCCGATGCGCCGCCTTTGCTCGGGTTGATCTCGATGATCGCCCCCATCATCGCGAGTGGCAATTCGGTCGTGGTTGAAGTGTCCGAGACGAATCCGTATCCGGCGATATTATTTGGAGAGATGCTGGCGACCAGTGACCTGCCGGGCGGCGTGGTCAACCTGCTCACGGGTTTCCGCAAGGAACTCGTGCCGACCTTTGCCACGCACACGCACCTGCGCGGTATCAGCGCGGCGGTGACCGGGGAGGATCGCAAGACGCTGCGGCTCGGCGCCGCGGACAGCGTGAAGCGTGTGCACTTTGCCGATGCGAAGACGAACTGGTTCGCCGATGCTGCACAGGACCTCTACGCGATCCGCGATTTCGTGGAATTCAAGACCACGTGGCATCCCAACGGGGCCTGACACCCAATGGATGGCGATCTGTTGATCTGGGGATTCGTGCAGCCGGTCTCTTCCATTTTGTAACGGTGGCCTTGGCGATGTGCACTCCGATCCCACCTGGCTGGGACGAAAATCTGGCACGGTTGCCGGAGCTTCACCGCCGTTTCGCCATTGCGCAAAACATGGCGGTCGAGGCAGTGATGGTTGTTTTTGGGGTGGTTTGCATCGGATTTGCACCCGAACTGGTGGTTGGCTCCCCGCTCGCACGGCTTTGGTGCGGGGCTCTCGCGCTATGGTGGGGCGGGCGGCTGGTATTGTTGCCTTGGCTGGGGGTGAAGCCAGCGCTCACCACTCCGGTTTTGCGTTTTGGTTACCGCATGCTGCAGGCGCAGTGCGCGATCTATGGACTGACGTTTGGCTGGATTGCAGCGCGTTGAGTCGATTTTGGGTTGATGGGGCTGAGCTTCCCTCAGCAGCTAACCAATCATTCGTTGGTCGATAGCGGAATATCCCAGTCCATGGCCCGGCTTTTTCTTGCCACGACGGCGGGAGAAAAACTCAACTGAGTCGGTGAATCGTGTCCTTCCCTTATGGCGTTCCCTCAAACGGATGATGGGATCACTGGCGCTATTCATGGGCGTGCTCGTCGCGGTGCATGGGGCGGAGGGGACGGGAGATCTCGACCAAGTGGTCCTGCAGTTGAAATGGCGGCACCAGTTCCAGTTTGCTGGCTACTACGCGGCGGTGCAGCAGGGCTACTATCGTGAGGCGGGGTTGAGCGTGCTGTTGTTGGAGGCGAAGCCAGGCGTCGACAGCGCCGAGGAAGTTATGCGGGGCAAGGCGGATTTTGGGGTGGGCACATCCGAGCTGTTGTTGCGGCGGGCCAAGGGGGAACCCGTGGTGTTGCTTGCGACGATCTTCCAACATTCACCGTTGGTGTTGTTGACCAGAAAGTCCGAGCAAACCGCCGACCTGCAAACGCTGCATGATCTGCCGATCATGTTGGAACCACAGTCGGCCGAGCTGCTGGCCTATTTTAAATACGAGGGGATCGATCCCACCAAACTGCAGGTGGTGCATCACACGTTCGAAGTCTTCGACCTGATTGCGGGCAAGGTCGCGGCCATGTCGGCATACGTTACCGATGAGCCCTTTCGGATGAAGCAGGTGGGGGTCGATTACATGACCTTTACGCCACGCGCAGGCGGCATCGACTTTTACGGGGACAACCTGTTTACCACCGAAGCGCAAACCCGCCAATATCCCGAGCGGGTCAGGAAATTTCGCGAGGCCAGCTTGCGCGGGTGGGAGTATGCGATGGCCCATCCGGAAGAGATCATCGACTACATCGAGCGAAACTATCAGCCAAAGAAAAAGCGGGCGCACTTGGAGTTTGAAGCGGAACAGATGCGATTGCTGATGCATTCGGGGTTGATCGAGGTGGGGCACTCGAATCCCGGCCGCTGGCGGCACATGGCCAACACCTATGCCGAGTTCGGCATGATGCCGATGGATTTCGACCTGACCGGTTTTCTCTATGATCCCAATCCGCGGCCGGATTATCGTTGGGCCTATTGGACCATTGGGATCGTCACCGTGGTGGCCTTGATCGCTTTGGGTTGGATTTTGCCGCTCTACCGCATCAACCAAAAACTCCGTGCGGCCAAGGAGGCGGCGGAAACCGCGGATCAGGCGAAGGGGCGCTACCTCGCCTTCATGACGCATGAACTGCGCACGCCGCTCAACGGAATCATCGGCGTCATCAACCTGCTGCGGGATTCGAAATTGGAGGCGGAGCAATTGCACCACGTGGATTTGCTGGATCATGCTGCTCAGAACCAACTGCGCCTGATCAATGGCGTGCTCGATTATGCCAAGCTCGAGGCGGACGCCTTGGAATTGGCCCAACAACCGGTGGACCTGCGGCAACTCGTCGAGGACCTCGGGGAATTGTTTCGAGTCGTGGCCAAGACCAAGGGCATCGGTGTGGCGGTGGAATTTGGGGCGGTGCCCGCGGTGGTCATTACAGATGCGATTCGCCTACGACAGATCTTGGGGAACTTGCTGGCCAATGCGGTAAAGTTCACGGCGCAGGGTGAGGCCAGACTCAGCGTGCAGGCCGGTGGTGTGCTAGCGGATGGCCGGGTGGAATTGCGCTTTATCGTCAGCGACACCGGCATCGGGATGGATGCGGCTACCTTGGAGAAGCTGTTTACACCCTATATGCAAGGTTCGCCCGCGGTGGGCCGTGAATTTGGCGGCACCGGACTCGGATTGGTGATCGCACGCCGATTGGCCCGGGCGATGGACGGCGATATCACGGTTGAGAGCGTAGCGGGTGAAGGGTCGACCTTTACCGTAGCCGTGCTCGCCGGCCGGGTCGATTGAGCTACTGATGCTTGAGGAATCCGGCAATCTCCCGTGCTCTGGGCATGGCGGGAGCCGTGCCGCGCTTGGTTACGGACAAACCCGCTACTACGGTGGCGAATTTTGCAGCCGCGATCGTATCGCCTGAAAATTTGACCAAGCCGGCGGCAAAACCGCCGCAGAATGCGTCACCCGCACCCGTGGTGTCGACCACGCGGATACCGTGACAGGCGGGGAGTGCCGTGCAGGAATCCTGTCCGGAGATAAAGCAACCCTTGCTGCCCAAGGTGACGATCACGGTGGGGACATCGAATGTGCGACACAGCTGGTGCAGCTTGGCCGGTGATAATTTCGCCAGTGTCGTTTGGGTAAGCGGTTTTTTCCCGGCGAACCCGAGCTGGTTTACCAAGGCCACGAATTCGGTTTCATTCGGGATGAGCACATCGGTGTGCCGGAGGATCGCCGGTTTGAAATCGGGTCGCATCGGGGCGGGGTTGAGCACCGTGGTTACACGATTTTTGCGCGCGAGACGAAACACGCGGGCGTTGATCGCAAGCGTGGCCTCGTGTTGGCAGACCAGCACGCGGGCGGATTGGATCAATTTAGCATCGATGTCCGCCGGCTTGATCTGCGCACTCGCGCCTAGAGCGACCACGATTTCATTTTGTCCGGCATCGTTGACGAGGATTCCGGCCGTCCCGGTGGCGTGTTTCGGTTTTGCAATGAAATGGGCCGCGATGCCCTCGGCGGCGTAGAACTTGGCGGCCTCTGAGGCGAAGGCATCTTGGCCGACGGCCCCAATAAAGGCGGTGGCCACTCCGGTGCGACCTGCGGCAACGGCTTGGTTTGACCCCTTGCCACCGGGTCCGGTGACGAAGCTGCCGACGGTGGTTTGGCCGGGCGCAGGGAAATCTCGGCTGAAGAAAGTCAGATCCTGCACGAAACTGCCTACAACAACAACTTGGGGGAGTGGATTCATGGTGGGGTGGAGCCAGCTTGAGAGCTTTCACTGACAGTGCAATCACGGGGCGACCAGCGTAAGGCAGCCGCTCCTACACCTGAGTAACCGCTTGTCCAAAAAGCCTCCGTTCGATGGGACAAGGGAACTAAGTTCCGCTCGCCCACCGCCATTTCCGTTATATGACTATGTTTAGTTCGATGAATAACTCCTAGACCACCAGCGCACGCCAAGACAAACTCTACGTGCTCGCCCAGTGCGTGGGGTGGTTGGGCTTTACCCTCATTTGTGTGGGTCTCGCGCAGTTGAACCGAGGCATTACGTGGAGCTGGGCCGCCATCTGCGTTGGTAGCAATTCCATCGGCTGGTTGCTCTCGCATCTTTACCGCCGCTGGATTCACAGCCGGGGTTGGAAGCATCTGAACTGGCCGGCCTTGCTGCCAAGGGTGGCCCTCGCCGTGGTGCTGCTCTCCGTCTTTTGGGCGGTGCTCGATCGGCCGCTCTACTATTTCACCGACATTCCAACGCAGGTGAAGATCTCGAAAACGGCGCAGTTTGTTTATTCGGTGTTAAATGGCGTCTGGATTCTGATGCTCTGGTCGCTGCTTTATTTTGGCTACAATATTGCCGATCGATTCCGGCGCTCTGAGATTGAACGGGCTCACCTCAAAGCCACGCTGAAGGAGTCCGAATTGCGGGCGCTGAAATCACAGGTTAATCCGCATTTCATTTTCAACGCGCTCAACTCGCTGCGCGCCTTGATTCAGGAAGATCCGCCGCGTGCCCGGCAAGCCGTTACCCAACTGGCCAACTTGCTGCGTTATTCATTGCAAAGTGGTCAGCTCGAGACCGTGTCGTTTGAGGATGAGTTACGCGTGGTGAATGACTACCTTGCCCTCGAGCAAGTGCGCCACGAAGAACGTTTGCGCCTCCGTTTGGATGTGGATCCGGTGACCCTGCAAATGGTGGTGCCGCCGATGCTTTTGCAGACGCTCTTGGAAAATGCGGTCAAATATGGCATCTCCGTCCTGCCCGAGGGTGGGGAGATTGCGATCATCGCGCGTGAAGAAAATGAATGCCTGGTTTTGCGGGTTACCAATCCCGGCATATTGCCCGCCAGCGACTCTGCCCCCGATCACAAATCGAAATCGACCGGGATGGGGCTGCGCAATGCCGCGGAGCGACTGCGACTGCTCTTTGGCGAGGAGGCCTCTTTGCATTTGCGGCCAGGTGATCCCGGGGTGGTGGTCGCGGAGGCTTGCATTCCGCAGGTTACGACGAAGCCTGCGGAGTTGGCCACGGTATGAAAACCCTGCTGATTGATGACGAACGCCTGGCGCGTAATGAGCTGCGCCGACTCCTGACGGCTTTTCCAGACCTCGAAATCAGTGGCGAAGCATCCAATGCGGATCAGGCTCGGGAAAAGATCGCGTCGTTGCACCCCGAATTAATTTTCCTCGATGTGCAAATGCCGGGTGAGACCGGCATGCAGCTGCTGGAATCGTTGGAGCCGCCCGTGCCCCAGGTTATTTTTACGACCGCGTTTGATGAATTTGCGGTCAAGGCCTTCGAACTGAATGCCCTGGATTATCTGCTGAAGCCGGTGGACCCGGTGCGGCTGGCCGCGGCGATCGAACGCCTGCGGGAAAAGAAACTGGGTGAACAACCCGCCCCGAGGGAGCAGGCCGCTCCTTTGACCGCGACGGACAAGGTTTTTGTGCGCGAAGGAGACCGCTGCTGGTTTGTGGAGGTGCGCAACATTCGCCTGCTCGAAAGTGAGGGCAATTACACCCGGGTGCACTTTGATGACGTGCAACCGCAACTTTTTCGTTCACTCAACGCCATGGAAACCCGTTTGGAATCCAAATCCTTTTTTCGCGCCAATCGCCGTCAGATCATCAACCTGTCATGGATTGATAAAATCGAACCTTGGTTCAGTGGCGGACTGTTGGTATTGCTCAAGGGCGGCGTGAAAGTAGAACTCAGCCGGCGGCAGGCACAAGAATTTCGCGAACGCATGAGCCTTTGATTTTGAAATATGAAAACGACCTCGACTGAATCCTCCCTCCGCGGCAGGTGCGCCAAAGGCACGCTAATCGCATTGCCGATCGCATTGGCGACTGCCTTGAGTGTTTCCAACGGACCCGCCGTTGGTATTGCCGTCGGTGCCGGCGTAGCTTTGGTGATTTGGATGAACCGTCGGCGCTAAACTTCCCTATGATCTCCGCGCAGGCCCTGACCAAATCATTTAAAGACAAGAAACGAGGCGAAATCCGCGCCGTTGACGGGATCACGTTGGAGGCGCAGCCCGGCCGAATCTACGGACTGCTCGGTGCCAACGGTGCCGGCAAGACCACGACGTTGCGGCTCCTGGCCACTCTGCTCAAACCGACCAGCGGCACGGCGGTGGTGGCCGGGCATGATGTGTTACGTGAACCGGACAAGGTGCGCGCCAACGTGGGATTTCTTGCGGCCAGCACCGCCCTCTACGGACGGCTCACCGCCCGGGAAATGATCACCTATTTCGGCAAATTGAACGGAATGACGGAAGCGGCGGTCAAGGCGCGGATCCAATTGCTCGCGGACCAGCTGGACATGCATGAATTTCTCGACCGACGTTGCGAAAAATTTTCCACCGGAATGAAGCAGAAGACTTCGATCGCCCGCACGCTCGTGCATGATCCGGCGGTGATGATATTTGACGAACCCACCCTCGGACTCGATGTGATGACGGCACGCTCCATCGTGCAGTTTGTCCGGGAGTGCAAGGCGCAGGGAAAGACGGTGATCTACTCAACCCATGTCATGAGCGAGGTGGAAAAGCTGTGTGATACCATCGGGATCATTCACAACGGCCGGCTGCTCGCCGAAGGCACGCTGGAGGAATTGCGGTCCCGATATGCCGAACCGGATCTGGAAGAAATCTTTGTTAAGATTGTGGAGGCAAAATCATGAACCTGGGCAACATTCTGACGGTTTACTTGAAAGAGCTGCGGGACTCGCTCCGCGATCGCCGCACGGTGATGTCGATGATCATCATTCCAACCTTGGTGATGCCGTTGCTCTTTTTCGTCGTGGGCAAGGTGGCCACCGGAGTGTTTTCCAAGGCCAAGAATGAGGTAGCGGCGATCATGGTGATCGGCGCGGAAAACTCACCCGGCACCGTGGCGGCCTTGGAGGCATCACCCCGCCTCCGAATTGTGCCCCTGACGAATGACTGGAAAAACCAAATCTCCGAAAAACAAGTGCGGGCGGCAGTGGAAATTCCTGCCGATTTTGATGCGACCCAAGAAAGGGGTGAAGCTCCCGTGGTGCTAATGTATAGTTATGAAGGGGAATTGAAGTCGCGACTGGCCGTGAACGAGGTCGAAAAGATTCTGGAGCAGACCCGGCATGACCGCGTGCAAGCCGAACTGTCAGCACGCGGACTGCCTGCCGCCTTGGTCGAACCATTCACCATCAAGTGGGAGAATGTAGCCCCGCCGGAAAAAGTCGGCGGTAACAAATTGGGCGGACTCGTGCCCTATATGATTATCATTCTTTGTTTCACCGGCGCGATGTATCCCGCGATGGATCTCACGGCCGGGGAGAAAGAGCGCGGCACCATGGAAACCCTGTTGTGCAGCCCGGTCGCGCGAGTCGATATCGTGCTGGGAAAATTTTTGATGGTGCTGACCAGTTCGCTGGCGGCGATGATCCTCTCCCTGACCTCGATGGGCCTCACCTTTGCCTTTGCGGGACGGATCTTTTCCGAAGGCAAGGGCGCGGCGGCCGCGGAAACGGGTGGCAGCATGGCGATGATTGATCCGATGGGAGTGCTCGGGGTTCTGGCGATGGTGATGCCGGTGGCGGTCTT
>Ga0222713_10003930_pt1 | contig 15101 bp, 13 predicted proteins | sample C33_649DmetaG_FD_165061 | JGI IMG/M metagenome (GOLD analysis project Ga0222713, IMG submission 165061) | Estuarine water microbial communities from San Francisco Bay, California, United States - C33_649D | ecosystem: Environmental > Aquatic > Marine > Unclassified | place: USA: California...
ATCGGGTGAATACGCATTGAAGAAAGCGGCTCGGGCCATTCACGCCATGGGCCCTCATACGGTGATCATCAAAAAAGGCGAGCACGGGGCTTTGTTGTTCCAACATGAAGAGGTGTTCTTCTGTCCAGCCTTGCCCTTGGAAGAGGTGTTCGATCCGACCGGGGCAGGTGACACCTTTGCCGGCGGATTTGTAGGGTACCTAGCTTCAGTGGGCCGAACCGATTTTGAAGCCATGAAAACGGCCATCGTATATGGGTCGTGCTTGGCTTCTTTTGCGGTTGAGAAATTCGGTACCGAATCTTTGGCGGCCGTGAGTCCCGAGGCTATGCAAGCCCGATTGGCAGAATTCAAGCGTTTGATTGCCGTAGAGGCCTAAGCCAGTTTACGGCAATAGTTCCAAATGAACGGTTTTGCCGGCGTCTAGGTTCAAGCCTTGTTCCAAAGTGCCGGTTTCCCCAGTTTGCAGGTTTCGCCATTGGTTAAAGCCTTGGCAAATGTTTTGATAGCGCTTGAAATCCACCCAATGGGTTTCGGGGCTTCCAGAAAACAAATTGAGCATGGCGCGGTTGGACTGGGTCTAAGCATTGGCGTATACGTTGTCTTTGGCGCTGAATTGATGGAACTGGCCCGATTCAAACAAGGAATTTTGGGAGCGGAAGCGCATGAGGTTCTGCAGCCACAAGAAGGCTTCTTGTTCGAGAGGGCTTCGGTCAGCGGCATCGAATTTGTTGAGGGAGTCTGAGTTCCATCCGCCGGGGAAGTCAAAGCGGTAATAAGCGTCGCCTTGGCCTTCAGCGCCGGGCATGAGAATTTCAGTGCCGTAATAAACGCAAGGTATGCCGCGGCTGGTGAGCAGCAGCCCCATGGCTCGTTTCCAGGCGTCGAGATCTTCGTGAACCACGCTCCAAATGCGGGCCATGTCGTGGTTGTCGACAAAGGTGCAATGGGCATGAGCTTGCTGGTAGAGAAAGTCTTGGCTCAAGGTCATGTAGACCCGGCTCAACCCTTCGTGCCAATTGGTGGGCTTGTTGGCCGCTTCAATCATGGCCCAGCACAGGGCGAAATCGGTGACCCCAGGCATGGTGTTTTTCTCATAACCCTGTACGCGGCTTTGGCAATAACTGGCCTGTTCGGCGGCGTTATACACCCATGTTTCGCCGTAAATGCTCAAATTAGGATACTCTTCCATGAGGGTGGCGCAGAGCTCGTTCATGTAATCTTGATCGACAAAGGGATAGGTGTCGATTCGGTAACCCGAGAGATTGGCCACTTCGACCCACCAGAGGTAAAGTTGCTTGAAATAGCGGGCGATGTGGGGGTTGTTTTGGTTGTAGTCGGGCATCGTACGTACAAAGGCCCCGCTGTTGTTGAGTAACTTTTCAGAAGGGTCGGCATACGGGTCGTGGTTGGCGTGGGCCCTGAAGTTGGATTGAACAAAACTGTCTTGGAAGTTGAACCAACCCTGGTCGGGATTCTCGTACATCCAATGAGAGCTGCCAGGGTGATTGGGGATGATGTCCATGACCATTTTCATGCCCCTTTGGCGCACGTCTTGGCAAAGTTTGGCGTAAGCGGCATCACCGCCGAAGCGCGGGTCAATGCGGTAATGGTTGGTCAAGCCATAACCGTGGAAACTTTCCCCTTCTTGGTCGCTTTCTTGAACGGGGTTGAGCCACAATGCGGTGACCCCGAGTGCTTGCAAGTAGTCCAAATGTTGAATGATGCCTTCCAGGTCGCCTCCATGGCGCGCGCGAAGCGCGCTGCGATCGGCTTTTTCCGCGTGTCGTACAGGTGCATGGTCGTTGTTCGGATTGCCATTGGCAAAACGATCGGGAAAAATCAGGTATTGAACATCTGATTGATTCAAGCCGGGAGCTTGTTCTGCGCGGCTGCGTCGGCTCTTGAGCTCAAACGGAATGGACATGACCTGTCCTTGTTTGTTTTTGCCGCTTATTTGCAACCAACCTGCGGGGGTTTCGGAAGAAAACTGCAAGGTGAGGTATGCGATGTCGGGGTGCGTGCCCGCTTCACTCTTGATCAAGCTTGCGCCTGCATAGGGGGCTAGGCTGAATTGAAAGGAGCCGGCCTCTTTGGCGTGTATTATGATTTCAACGCTGGGGTCTTGAAAGCCGATGTACCAATGAGTAGGGGCCATGTGTTCAAGGATTATGGCTTTTGAAGATTTGCTCCAAAGAGGGCTGAACAGCAAGAGGGCAAACAAGCTGCTGATGGTTGCTTTCATGTTTGCAAAGAAAGGGGATGCGATTGGAAATCGCTTATTGTAATAGTGACACTTATTTGCACTTTTGCTGAGCGCAAGACGAGGTTTGTTTGGCTTTATCTGGTCCTTTGGAAAACAGGTCTTGTGGGAGGGTCTTTACATGACCGTGGTTTCTACCAGCAATTGACCTTCCAAATAACCCTGTAAATGATCACCGCTTTTGACGGGTCCCACACCCTCAGGGGTGCCGGTGAAAATGCAGTCGCCAGTTTTCAGCATGAAATACTGAGAAACATGAGCAATGATCTCATCTACCTTCCACAGCATGCGTTCGGTGCGCCCGTCTTGAACCGTTTCGCCATTTTTTACCAGTTGGAATCCCAACTTGTTCAGGTCCAAGTCTGCTTTGGGAATGAAGGTTCCAATAATCGCTGAATGATCGAACGCTTTGGCTTTTTCCCAAGGAAGGCCTTTGGCTTTGAGGGTGTCTTGCAAGTCGCGCGCCGTCATGTCAATGCCCAAGCTGATTTCTTGGTAATAATTGGCGGCGAATGCTGCGGGAATGGCTTTGCCGGGTTTGTTGATTTTGACCACCAGTTCCAGTTCGTAATGAATGTTGCGGGAAAAATCGGGTTGAACAAAGGGATTGCCGTTTCGCAGCAAAGCACTGTCAGGCTTGATGAAAATCACCGGTTCGCTGGGACGCTCGTTGTTGAGTTCTTCAATGTGAGCGGCGTAATTGCGGCCAATGCAAATGATTTTCATGGACGGAACGATTAACGCTGCAGGGTCTTCTCTCGTTCAGGACCCATGGAGATGACAGAAATGCGGTGACCGATGTAGGCTTCGATGTATTCGATGTACTGGCGAAATTCAAGGTCCATGGCGTCATAGCCCTTGCTCAAATCAATTTGGTCTGACCATCCTTTGTGCAAGGAGTAAACCGGTTCTACGGGGGTATTGACCATGTTGGAAGGGACTTGCTCATGCTCAGCGCCATCGTATCGATAGGCGGTTGCCGCTGCGATTTCGGGCATGCCGTTCAAAACGTCCCCTTTCATCATGATCAGCTCGTCCACGCCATTGAGCATGCAGGCATATTTCAGGGCTACCAGGTCCAACCATCCGCAGCGACGCTCGCGACCCGTGGTGGCTCCATATTCATGGCCAATGCGGCGCAAATCTTCGCCGGTTTGATTGAATAATTCAGTGGGGAAGGGGCCTGAACCCACCCGCGTACAGTAGGCTTTGAAAATGCCGTATACCTTGCCAATGTGCTTGGGGGCAATGCCCAAGCCGCTGCAAACACCCCCTGAAAGGGTGGTCGATGAGGTCACATAGGGATAGGTGCCAAATTCAATGTCCAACAGAGATCCCTGTGCGCCTTCGGCCAAGATTTTCTTGCCCTGCTGGATGCAATCGTTGAGGAAGTATTCGCTGTTGATGAGCTGGTGGCCTTTGAGGAATTCAACGGCTTCAAAGAACGCCGTTTCTTCGGCTTTCAAATCGAAGTCGCTGTATCCGTAATGCTCAATCATGCGCATGTGCGCGTGGGTTGCTTGCTGGTACAATTGGGGAAAATCTGGATGCAGAATATCGCCCACGCGAATGCCGCTTCGGCCTACTTTGTCGCGGTAAGTGGGGCCAATGCCGCGCAAGGTGCTGCCAATTTTTCCCGCCCCTTTGGAGGCTTCTGAGGCAGCATCCAAAATGCGGTGGGTTGGCAAAATCAAATGGGCCTTCTTGGAGATCAACAAACGCTCTTTGTAATTGGGACACTCGTGGGCGATGCGGCCAATTTCTTGCTGCAAACGAACGGGGTCGATGACTACGCCATTGCCAATCAAATTCAGGGTGTCTTGACGAAAAATTCCCGAAGGAATGGTGTTCAATACGAATTTCTTGCCTTCGAATTCCAGTGAATGACCCGCATTAGGGCCTCCCTGGAAACGAGCCACCACGTGGTATTGGGGAGTCAAAAAATCGGCAATCTTGCCTTTTCCTTCGTCGCCCCACTGGAGGCCTAGAATTACATCAACCATGTATGTTTAGGGATTCAATTTTTTGTTGCAATGTTGGCAATCGCCTGACTCAGTGAGCAAGGGTTCGCCGTAAAGGTGTAAGGAGTGATGCCCCACTTGGAATTTGAGCAAGGACCCCATGGTATTGGAAATCTGTTGCACACGGGGATCGCAAAATTCAAGTACTTCTTTGCAGCGATTGCAAATCAAGTGGTCGTGTTGGCGATACCCAAAGGCCTGCTCGTAGTGGCTGGTGTTCTGCCCAAATTGGTGTTTCTTGACCAATTCAGCTTCGACCAAAAGGTCCAGCGTATTGTATACCGTGGCCCGGCTAACGTGGTAGTTGCGCGATTTCATTTTGACAAACAAACTGTCTACGTCAAAATGCTCCTTGTGGGAATAGATTTCATCGAGAATGGCGTAGCGTTCAGGTGTCTTGCGCTGTTTGTTTTTCTCCAAAAAGGCGGTAAACAATTCGCGAACCTGTTCCTTGATTTTGGCTTGTTGGGCGTTGGGTTTCATCAGGGATTGCTGTGGGGTGCAGGCAGAGGCAGGCGAATGGCCCGGCTTGCTGGGTATAGGGGGCGAATGCGGTACAAGGCGCGATTGACTTCTGTTTGGGAGTAATAGCGCCCTATGTAAATTTTAAAATTCGGTTCGTCGTACACGATTTCAGAGAGGAAATCCCCACCTAAGGCCGTGTTGATGTCTTGCTGCATTTGAAGAGCCTCAGCTCGGTTGTTCGACAAGCCCATGAAAATGCGATAGCCCATGAGGGTTTGGCCATTGCCTTTGCGGCTTTCGATGCGTTGGTTTTGCAATTGCTGAATGGAGTACGGCCAATCCAAACGGGGTTTAACCGAGTGTTGAGCCGTTGCGAAATGAAACGGCAGAAAAAGGCTCAAAAGAAGGCAAATGCGGCGCATCAACGTCACAAATATCGCGAAAAAGGATGAGCCGTACCTACCTTTGTCGTATGCTTTCAAAAGCTGCATTGATAATCTTAGATGGATGGGGTTTGGGAGACAAAAGCAAATCAGATGCCATCACGCAAGCTCATACTCCTTACGCCGATTCGCTGGCTCAAAAAGGACCCATGTCTCGCCTGTTAACCGACGGGGAAAATGTGGGTTTGCCACAGTGTCAAATGGGCAATTCTGAAGTAGGACACATGAATATTGGAGCCGGTCGAGTGGTTTGGCAAATGCTTGCCCGCATCAACCGCTCGATCGCTGACGGGACCTTGGAAGCCAACGAGACTTTGCAAGAATGCTTCAGCGGGGTAGGCTCAGACAGGGCACTGCACATCTTAGGTTTGCTCTCAGATGGAGGCGTGCATGCGCACGTGGATCATGTAATTAGCCTCTGCCACTTGGCTCACAAGGCTGGGGTTTCCCGCATTTATGTGCACGGGTTTTTAGACGGCCGCGATACCGATCCCAACTCGGGTTTGGGCTTCGTAGAAGATTTCTTGCAGCGCAGCCAAGGCAGCGGCGCTCAGTTGAGTACGTTGGTGGGCCGCTACTATGCCATGGACCGCGATCAGAGATGGGAGCGTGTGAAAAAGGCTTATGATCTCTTGGTGCACGGGACAGGTACGCATCAGGAGCCTATTGAGGGGCTGCGCAGTTCGTATGCTCAAGGTGTGAGCGACGAGTTTGTATTGCCCATTCGCTGTTTATCGGGTTCAGAAGGGCTCATTGCCGAAGGAGATACGGTACTATTTGCCAATTTCCGAACCGATCGGGGACGTCAATTGACACGTGCCTTGAGTCAAGAAGATTTCGCAGATCAAGCCATGAGGGCTTTGAACCTGCGTTTTTACACCTGTACCCAATACGATCAGACCTACCGCATCAACGGGGTCCTATTCGACAATCAAAACTTGGAGCAAACCTTAGGTGAGGTCTTGGAAGCGGCGGGTAAAACCCAACTTCGAGCAGCCGAAACCGAAAAATATCCGCATGTGACCTTTTTCTTTTCAGGCGGGCAAGAATCCCCTTTCCAAGGTGAAAAACGAATCATGGCTGCCTCTCCCAAGGTGGCTACCTACGACCTCAAACCTGAAATGAGCGCCGTCGAATTGACCGATGCTGTTTTGCATTCCCTGGATGAAGAAGCCGTTGATTTTATTTGTTTGAATTACGCCAACGCCGACATGGTGGGTCATACAGGGGTGTACGATGCTATAGTAAAAGCGGTAGAAACCGTAGATGCCCAATTGAAACGTAGCGTGGAGGCATTGACTCCTATGGGTTATTCGATTTTGGTGATTGCCGACCACGGTAATGCCGATGTGGCGCTGAACCCCGATGGAAGCCCCAATACAGCACATTCAACCAACCCGGTTCCCTGCTGGCTGATCAACGGTCCTGCGGGTGTTGGGCTGTCGAATGGGATTTTGGCTGATGTGGCTCCCACCTTGTTGGATCTCATGGGAATCGAACAACCAAAGGCCATGGGAGGGGCATCGCTGCTTGATCGCCATGCGTAACGGGGCATTGGCTTTGGTGCTGTTGTTGGTTTCATGCCAAGCCCAGACCGAAACCCCTACTCAATCCAATCCTTTGTGGTCTTTATACTCCCGGGAACTATTTCAAGAAGCTCAAAACTTGAATGCCCTGCAACCGGGCCTGGTTAAAACGATTAGCCGTGGGGAACAGGTGCAGTCAGAAACGATTGATAGCTGCGACTTTCTTCAAGAATATGCTGTTTTTCTGAATTACGACCTCGCTTTGTCTGAAAAGCGATACGGACCCTATGCCCAAACCATCGATAGCTCTGGTGAATTGAAGCAGTTGCGTTACACGTGCAGCGATACGGCAGCAGAGCTACGTTCTTTTCAGATACTTTCACAGTCGGGTAAGCCTCAATTGCTGGAATGGAGCATTGTTCGACGTTCATTTTTGATGGATCGTACTTTGGAACTGAGCCTACAACCCGGCAAGGGATTTCGCCTCTGGGTTAAAGAAGATCCTTTGTGGGCTTCTCCCACCGAATACGAGATTTTTACCGAAATTCACCAACCCCAAACGCTGCAAAACCGATGAGTAAACTGGAACTGAGCAACTTTATAGCAGGAGAATACCACCCAGCCCAGTCGGGCTTGACCTTGCCCTTGTATGAGCCGGCTAGTGGTGAAGAATATGGCCGTGTGCCCGATTCTGATGCTGGCGATGTGGCTCAAGCCTATCAAGCGGCTAGCCAGGCTTTTGAAGGCTGGTCAACGCTGGCGGCCGAGCAGCGGTTTATTCTGTTGAACCGCATAGCCGAGGGCATTGATCACGAACGTGAAGCATTGGCCCAGGCCGAAAGCCGAGACCAGGGGAAACCACTTTGGTTGGCTCGCAATGAGATGATTCGGGCCGCCCAAAATTTTCGCTTTTTCGCTACGGCGGCAATGCAATTTGCCTCTGAAAGCCATGCCATGGAAGACAAAGCCATCAATTACACCCTTCGTCAACCCATCGGTGTGGTCGGTTGCATCAGCCCCTGGAATTTGCCGCTGTATCTATTTACGTGGAAAATTGCACCGGCCTTGGCGGCTGGGAATTGCGTGGTGGCCAAGCCCAGTGAATTTACACCCGTCACCGCTTGGATGCTAGGCAAAATCTGCCAGAAAGCAGGCTTGCCAGCCGGGGTGCTGAACATCGTTCAAGGCTTGGGTCCTTCTGTGGGCCAAGCACTGGTTGAGCATCCGGGTATCAAAGCCATCTCCTTTACCGGAGGCACCGCCACGGGAAAGCATTTGGCCGCCACGGCTGCCCCCATGTTCAAGAAACTGTCGTTGGAACTGGGCGGGAAGAACCCCAACATGATTTTTGCTGACGCCGACCTGGAAAAGGCCATCAAAACCACCCTGAGCAGCTCGTTCTTGAACCAAGGCGAGATCTGCCTCTGCGGCAGCCGTGTTTTTGTCGAGCGCAGTGTGTACGATCAAGTGCGCGACCAATTGGTGGCGGGCGCCAAAGCCATGAAGGTAGGGCCACCGCATCTGGAAGACAGCCGTCTGGGAGCCATTGTCAGCGAGCCTCATTTCAACAAGGTGCTTTCTTACATAGCGTTAGCCAAGCAAGAAGGGGCGAAGGTCTTGTGCGGGGGGCATGCAGTACGGCCTGAGGGCTATGAAAAAGGTTGGTACATCGCGCCCACCATTTTGGAGAACCTGGCTTACGATTGCCGCTGCAACCAAGAGGAAATTTTCGGGCCCGTGATTACGTTGACGCCCTTTGATAGCGAAGAAGAGGTGTTGGCCATGGCCAATTCGACCGAATATGGATTGGCGGCTACCCTGTGGACCGAGAATTTAACCCGGGCTCACCGCATGGCGGCACGCCTGCAAATGGGCATTGTATGGATCAACTGCTGGTTGCTGCGCGATTTGCGCACGCCTTTCGGGGGAGCCAAAAGCAGTGGGGTGGGCCGCGAAGGTGGCTGGGAAGCCATGCGCTTCTTTACCGAGCCCAAGAATGTCTGTGTATCCTTGAGCTAATCTTATCTTTGCTGCATGTTGGAATCTAACGTTCGTACTGACATTGCGGCACTGGGAGAATTCGGTCTCATTCAGCATTTGATTGACCACTTTCCCACTAAGCAAAAAACCACGGTTTTAGGCCCTGGCGATGATGCCGCTGTGCTGCAGCGCGACAGCAAAACCTACGGTTTGCTGAGTACGGAATTGTGGTTAGAAGGCGTTCATTTTGATCTTGCGTTTCACCCCTTGAAGCACTTGGGTTTCAAGCTTGTGGTGGCCGGTATAAGCGATATTTTGGCCATGAATGGCAAGCCGGAGCAAATTTGGGTCAACCTGGGGCTGAGCAATCGATTTTCCCTGGAGGCAGTCGAAGAACTGTATGCCGGCATTCAAATTGCCTGCGAGCAATACGGCTTGGATTTGGCCGGTGGAGATACCACCTCTTCTCGCAGCGGATTATCCCTGAGCATTCAAGCCTACGGATGGGTAGATAAGAAGAAAATAACCAAGCGTTCTGGAGCCAAACCTGGTGATTTGCTCTGCGTGAGTGGCGACTTAGGCGGTGCTTACATGGGCTTGCAAATCTTGGAACGCGAAAAAAGAGTCTTTGCCGAGCACCCCGACATGCAACCTGACTTGGAGCCTTATGACTACATCGTGGGGCGACAATTGAAGCCCGATGCACGTTTGGATGTCATCAAGCATTGGGAAGACTTGGGCGTAGTGCCTACTTCAGCCATGGACGTAAGCGATGGGGTTGCCTCAGAACTTCGACACATGGCCAAGCTCTCAGGGGTTGGTTTTGATGTCTATGAAGAGAAACTGCCCATTGATCCCCAGACCCTGGATACGGCCGTGAGTTTTGATTTGAACCCCAGCGTGGTCGCCTTGAACGGGGGAGAAGACTATGAAATGGTTTTCACGGTGGCCCAGTCAGATTACGAGAAAATCCACAAACATGTAGACTTCTCGGTGATTGGTCATGCCACTGAATTGAAAGATCAGATTCGCTTGGTTACCCGAGCAGGTTCGGCTTTTGAAGTAAAAGCACAAGGCTGGCCCCAGACCCATTGATTCTTGCTGGAAATCTGCAATTAGCGCAGTAGGGAGCGCCACTAAGTGGTATTTTTGTGCTCATGTATCGTTCGCATACTTGTGGTGAATTGCGTATGGCTCATGCGGGCCAACGTGTGGAATTGGCCGGGTGGGTAGCCCGGGTACGGCATATGGGTAGTATGGCTTTCGTCGATTTGCGCGATCGCTATGGCATTACGCAGTTGTCTTTCAACGAGGGATATGATCAAGCCTTGTTGGATGCCGCCGCAGAATTGGGTCGCGAATTCGTGATCCAAGCCAAGGGACGAGTGGCCGAACGCGAATCCAAAAACAAACAAATTTCCACGGGAGAAATCGAATTGATCGTGGAAGAAATGACGGTCTTGAATAAGAGCAAGACTCCACCTTTTACCATAGAGAACGAGACCGATGGGGGCGATGATATTCGCATGCAATACCGCTACTTAGACTTGCGCAGAGACTCCGTTCGGGCCAATCTCGAGCTGCGTCATCGCTTGGGTTCAGCCGTGCGCAATTACCTCTCAGATGCTCAATTCTTGGAGGTAGAAACTCCTGTGTTGATCAAAAGTACCCCCGAAGGAGCCCGCGATTTTGTGGTTCCATCGCGTTTGAATCCTGGCGAATGGTATGCCTTGCCCCAAAGCCCTCAGACCTTCAAGCAGCTGTTGATGGTCTCTGGATTTGATCGATACTTTCAAATTGTCAAGTGTTTTCGCGATGAAGATTTGAGGGCTGACCGACAGCCTGAATTCACCCAGATCGATTGCGAAATGAGCTTTGTCGAACGCGACGATATTTTGTCAGTATTCGAAGGCATGGTGAAGCATTTGTTCCAACAAGTCAAGGGCATTGCCTTTGGTGATTTTGAACGCATGTCTTACGAAACAGCCATGCGTTACTATGGCAGTGACAAGCCCGATCTTCGCTTCGGTATGCCATTTGTTGAATTGAAGGCACCGGGTGCAGAGGCTGACCTGATCAGCGGCAAAGACTTCGCGGTATTTGATTCGGTTGAGGCTGTCTTGGCTATCAATGTTACCGGTGCTGCCGCTTATACCCGCAAACAACTGGACGCCCTGACCGAATGGGTGAAGCGTCCCCAAATTGGAGCAAAAGGCTTGGTTTGGTGCCGAGTAGAAGCCGATGGCAGCTTGAAGTCTTCGGTTGATAAATTTTACGATGCAGAAGCTTTGCAAGCTTGGGCCCATGCGGCAGAAGCGAAGCCTGGCGATTTGATCTTGCTGTTGGCCGGTGATTTGCACAAGACCCGCAAGCAACTGGGTGAGCTGCGATTGCACGTGGCAGCGGAGTTAGGCTTGCGCAACCCCCATGAATTCAAGCCCTTGTGGGTGGTCGATTTCCCCTTGTTGGAGTGGGATGAAGAGTCCAATCGCTTCCATGCCATGCACCATCCCTTTACCTCCCCATTGCCTCAAGATCGTGCATTGATGGCGACCGATCCTGGAGCTGTGAGAGCCAATGCCTATGACTTGGTCATCAACGGCGTTGAAATTGGCGGCGGTTCAATTCGAATTCACGATCGCGAATTGCAAAGCCAAATGTTTGACTTGCTAGGTTTTACCCCTGAAGAAGCCAAGGCTCAATTCGGTTTTCTGATGAATGCATTCGAATACGGTGCACCTCCTCATGGAGGCATCGCATTGGGCTTTGATCGATTGTGTAGCTTGTTTGGAGGCAGCGATAGCATTCGCGACTTCATTGCTTTCCCCAAAAACAATTCGGGCCGAGATGTCATGATTGATGCTCCAAGCCCCATTTCGGCTGAGCAGCGCAAAGAGTTGGGACTCTAATCCTTTTACAGGGCCAATAAGTGGGGCAAAAGAATGTACAGCCCTACAATGACAGCGATGGTGCTGGCAATGAATGTTGCACCGGCTGCCATGTCTTTGGCATCGCCTATGGCAGAATGCCGTTCGGGGTGCAGCCGGTCCAAGGCCTTTTCCAAGGCGCTGTTCATGGCCTCAGATACCATTACTAAGCCCATAGCGAGCCAAATTATGGCCCATTCGTAGCGATTCAAATGTTGCTGGTAAGCGTCTAGACCAAAGCCAGTGATCAGGACCAAAATCATGACCACCAAGACGATGCGAAATTGCCGCTCGGTGCGTACCAATTTTCGAACACCGTTCCAGGCGAATTGGACCGTTTGATCGAAACGAGGCATGTTTAAAATTTAGAAAGTGTTGATCTTGATGCGCTTCTCGATCTCTTCCACGTCGTGGCGAAACTTCTTGTCGGTCTCCATCAAGTCATTGACGGTTTGGCAAGCGTGAATCACGGTTGAGTGGTCACGGCCTCCAAAGAAAATGCCGATGTTTTTCAAAGAGGCCTTAGTGAGGTCCTTGGTGAAGTACATGGCAATTTGACGGGCTTGAACAATCTCGCGTTTGCGGGTCTTGGATTTAACCGCTTCAACAGGAATGTTGTAGAAGTCACAAACCAATTTCTGAATGTAATCGATCGAAATTTCGCGGGTAGAATTCTTGACGAAATTCTTGACGATTTGCTTGGCCAAGTTCAAGTCCAACTGTTTGCGAGTCAAAGATCCCTGAGCCAAAAGTGAAATCAAAGCCCCTTCCAATTCGCGCACGTTGGTGTCGATGTTGTGGGCCAAGTATTCCACTACGTCTTTATGCAAAGTGATACCGTCTTGGTACATCTTGTTTTCCAAGATGGCTACGCGGGTATCGAAATCGGGCGTTCCCAAATCAGCACTCAAGCCCCATTTGAAGCGGCTAAGCAGACGCTCGTCCATGTTCTTCAAGTCTTTGGGTGCACGATCGCAAGTCAATATGATCTGCTTGCCATTTTGGTGAAGGTGGTTGAAGATTTGGAAGAAAACTTCTTGAGTACGCTCTTTCTTAGAAAAGAATTGAACGTCGTCAACGATCAGCACATCGAGGTACTGGTAAAAGTTGACAAATTGATTGTTGTTTCCCTGCTTGGCTGAGTCAATGAACTGGTTGATGAATTTCTCAGCCGATACAAACACCACTACTTTCTGTTTGTGGGTTTGTTTGATGAGGTTTCCAATGGCGTGGGCCAAATGGGTTTTGCCCAAACCGCAACCTCCAAAAACCATCAAGGGGTTGAAAGCGGTACCGCCTGGCTTTTGGGCAATGGCCAAACCCGCATTGCGCGCCAATTTGTTGCAATCGCCTTCTACGAAATTATCGAAGGTATAGCGGGGGTTCAATTGGCTGTCGATGTTCATGCGCTTCAACCCGGGAATGATGAATGGATTCTTGATGGGCGAATCCAGATTCACGGGCATGCCCAATTCATTCTGAACGGGTTTGCTCGAGCTGCCGGTAGGAAGGTTGATGGTGTATGGTTGGTGATTGGCGCTGTTGCTATTCTCAATGACAATGTTGTATTCGAGTTTAGCGCTGGGGCCAATGACCTTTTTCAAGGTCTTGTGCAGGAGTTGTACGAAATGTTCCTCGAGCCATTCGTAGAAAAATTGGCTGGGGACCTGAATGGTCAAAACCTTGTTGGACAGGCGCACAGGTTTGATGGGTTCAAACCAAGTTTTGAAAGTCTGAGGGTTGACATTGTCTTTGAATACTTTGAGGCAATCCTGCCAGACAATTTCGTGCGACTTTTTTTCCATAGAGGTCTTTCGTATAAATCTGTTTTTATCGTTAAAATGTGGATTTCTGAAAACTTTAACTCATTGAGTGGTAGGGTCTCCAGAAAAGTTCCTAACAAGACGTAAAGAAAGACACAAAATTCACATTGTGCCAATTTTTTTCACTTGTTTTTTCAAAAAAATCGCAGTATTAAATGCTCCCGCTGGAGCCTCTTTTTAACCTTGGTACTCGCCAAATACACCGCGCAAACTATCGGCAATTTCACCCAGGGTCGCATAGGCTTCAACAGCTTCCACTATGAAAGGCATCAAGTTAGCATCGCCTTGGGCGGCATGCTGTAAAGCTTTCAAGGCTGTCTGGCAGCGATGAGCATCGCGTCGGGCTCTCAGTTCTGCCAGTTTTTCGCTTTGTTGGTTTCGAATCGAGTCGTCGATCTTGAAGGAAGCAGCGGTTTCTTTTTCAGCGGCTTGAAAACGATTGACACCCACCACTACCTGTTCATGCCGTTCTACTGCCTTTTGATAAGCATAACTGCTTTGGGCAATTTGATCTTGCATCCAGCCCGATTCAACGCAGGCAACAGCTCCGCCCATTTCATCGATTTTGCTCATGATGCTCAGAGCCTCATTTTCAATGGTGTCGGTAAGGTGTTCGATATAATAGCTGCCAGCAAGGGGGTCTACGGTGTCGATCACGCCACTTTCATAGGCGATGATTTGCTGGGTGCGCAAGGCGATTTGTGCGGCTTTCTCGGTGGGGAGGTTCAGGGCCTCGTCATAACCGTTGGTATGCAAGCTTTGGGTGCCTCCCATAACCGCCGCCAAGGCCTGCAGGGTCACCCGGGCAATGTTGTTTTCGGGTTGTTGAGCGGTGAGCGTTGAGCCGCCGGTTTGGGTATGGAAGCGCAGCATTTGAGCGCGTTCATCGCGGGCTCCCAGCTCCTTCATGGTGTGGGCCCATATGCGTCGAGCGGCACGAAACTTGGCTACTTCTTCAAATACTTGGTTGTGGGCATTGAAGAAGAAAGAGAGGCGCTTGCCAAAAACATCGATGTCCAGCCCTTTGGCTTGTGCGGCTTGAACATAAGCTTTGCCATTGGCCAAGGTGAAGGCCAATTCTTGAACAGCCGTGGCACCTGCCTCGCGAATGTGATACCCGCTGATGGAGATGGTGTTCCATTTGGGAAGGTTCTCGCTGCACCATTCGAACAAATCGGTGATGATGCGCATGCTGGGACGAACGGGATATATATAGGTGCCGCGTGCGGCGTATTCCTTCAAGAGGTCATTTTGGATGGTGCCCGAAATCAAATTCAAATCGGCCCCCTGCTTTTTGGCTAAAGCCACGTACATGGCCAGCAGCGTAGAAGCTGTTGCATTGATGGTCATGCTGGTCGACACCTTTTCCAATTCAATGCCTTGGAACAGAATTTCCATGTCTTCGAGCGAATCAATGGCGACCCCTACCTTACCTACTTCCCCTTGACTCATGGCGTGATCACTGTCGTAGCCAATTTGGGTGGGGAGGTCAAATGCAACCGACAGGCCGGTAGTGCCCTGGTTCAGCAGGAAATGGTATCGTTTGTTGCTCTCTTCGGCGGTTGAAAAACCGGCGTATTGGCGCATGGTCCAGGGTTTGCCCCGGTACATGTCTGAGCGAACGCCACGGGTAAAGGGGAATTGTCCTGCGTCTTC
>Ga0222713_10003939_pt1 | contig 15077 bp, 15 predicted proteins | sample C33_649DmetaG_FD_165061 | JGI IMG/M metagenome (GOLD analysis project Ga0222713, IMG submission 165061) | Estuarine water microbial communities from San Francisco Bay, California, United States - C33_649D | ecosystem: Environmental > Aquatic > Marine > Unclassified | place: USA: California...
GGAATTGCTTATGTGTTGACAAGTTTTTGCACCGTGGATGCAATGCCCTCGGCATGTAAACCGAGGCGAGAAAGAATGGCATCTGGTTTTGCTTGTGGAATGAATTGCTTCGGAATGCCCAGCACTTCGATCATGGGACGACGCGCACACGTTGCATGCGAAACCAAGTCTTCGATGGTCATACCAATACCGCCTTCGCGGATTCCGTCTTCAACCGTGACAACAACACGATGCGCGGCGGCATTTTCAATCATTACCTGATCAAGTGGCGCGCAGGAGCGCACATCCCACACGGTGGCTTGGATTTCCTTTGCGGCAAGTAGGGCAGCGGCATCAAGTGAAGCACCCACCATTTTACCAATGGCCAAAATACACACGCCGTTTGTTGGGTCGGTGAGTAACTTTCGGGCAACGAGGCCAGAACCAATGTCTGTCGAGTCCACGCTGCGGGCAACACCCTTTGGGTAACGAATAACCACAGGGCCTTCGTTTGCTAGACCAAGTGCATCCTTCAGCATCTGCGCAACTTCTTGCGTACTCGATGGCGCAAGCACGCGCATGCCTGGAACTTTCGACAACAACGCCATGTCGTAAATGCCATGGTGACTTGGGCCGTCGTCACCTGTGATGCCCGCGCGATCGAGGCAGAAAATTACGGGCAAGCGATGAAGCGCTACGTCGTACACCACTTGGTCCCATGCGCGGTTAAGAAAGGTTGAGTACAGCGCAACAACTGGTCGCATTCCGCCCATTGCCATGCCTGCTGCTGCAGTTACCGCGTGTTGTTCGGCAATGCCGACGTCAAAGAAACGGTCAGGGAATTGTTCCTGAAACTGAATTAACCCCGTTGGTCCTGGCATAGCGGCCGTAATGGCAACGATGCGATTGTCTTGCTGTGCGAGTTCGACAATGGTGTCGGCAAATGCTTCGGTGTATCCCGTTGGTACTGATTTTGACGGACCAGTTGCGGGGTTGAACTTTGGCGCATCGTGAAGATGCTTTTCGTCATCGTCTTCAGCGGGCATGTATCCGCGACCTTTTTGCGTCATCACGTGAATCACAATTGGTCCTTCCTCAACGCGTTGTTGTGCTGCGCTGAGTGCGTGTTCGAGGGCTTCAATGTCGTGCCCGTCAATTGGCCCGACATATCGAACGCCAAGTGCTTCAAAGAATGCTGGAGGTTGTAAAAATTCGCGAACGCCGGCCTTAAATGCTTCCATGCCACGCTCGGCTTGTGTGCCGATGACGGGGAGATTCTTTAGGAACTTTTCGATCTTGCGTTGTCGACGAACATAAACCGGATTCAAGCGAATGTCGGTGAGCTTGCTCGACAACGCACCTTGACTGAGGTTGGAAACTGTTGGGGCATAACTGCGACCGTTGTCGTTAAGCACAACGATGACGCGTTTGCCACTGTGCCCAAGATTGTTCAATGCCTCGTACGCCATACCTCCTGTCATCGATCCGTCGCCAATCACGGCAACGATGTGGCGGCGATCGGGTGTTTGACCTGCATCACGAGCCACTGCCAATCCGTATGCGTAGCTGAGTACCGTGCTGGCGTGGCTGTTCTCAATGAAGTCATGAGCGCTTTCTTCGCGGCTTGGGTAACCCGAAATGCCGTCAGCTTGGCGAAGTTTGCTGAAACCCGCGCTACGTCCAGTAACAATTTTGTGAATGTATGCCTGGTGTCCGGTATCCCACAGAATTGCATCACGTGGCGAGTCAAACACGCGATGTAATGCAAGTGTTAGTTCGACCGCTCCGAGGTTTGATCCAAGATGCCCACCAGTTTCAGAAACAGCAGCGACAACAAACTCCCGAATTTCTGCTGCGAGGTCGTCGAGTTGGGAATGGTTAAGTGGTCGCAGGTCGCTGGGTTGGCGAATTTCTGCAAGGGCCATAACGATTCACGCTATCTGCGTTAGAACGCAGGGTGAGAAGCCATGCGACGATCTAAACGCTTGTGGTTCTGGCGATGGAGCCAGGTGCCAAGCACATAACCGACGGCAAAGACCAGTAAGCCGCCTACGCCATCTAGCCAAAAGTGGTTACCTGTCACAATGATGCAAAACAAGGTGATGGTGGGGTATGAAAACAGTGCAATACGTTTCCAGCGTTTTTTGGCCAGTGGCCACAGCGCAAATACGCACCATGTAGACCAGCCGATATGCAGTGAGGGCATTGCCGCATATTGATTAGACAACGCGGCAGCCGGGCCTTCGTTAAATGCCCACGGCCCGCCAAATTCGGCGATGGTGTCGACGAAGCCAAAGTTCTCGGCGCCGTTGTAGTTGCGCAGTTCATGTTCGATGCACGCACCACCAAAACCGCCAGTGCCTGTTGGACATGGTGCGTCAAGTAAACGCGGAGGCATCAGTGGAAACAAAACGAAGCCAATAATTGCTAATCCGGTCATTGCGGCAAGCGTGTTGCGCCACTGCGCAAACACATCTGGTCGGCGTTTAAATAGCAAAATGAATACACCAAGCGTCACGAAGAAGTGTGCAGTTCCGTAATACGTGTTCATGATCTTCAGAAACCACACGTGGGGAAGAAAGAAATCTTGGATTGACTCTTCGTGGTACAGACCAAGTGCACGTTCGATACGAATCACACGAACTGCGTTGGTGAATGAGTGCAGTGGCACATCAACACCATTAACTAAAGCCGAGCCGAACTGATTGCGAATCAAGGTGTACACCGCATAAAAACTGGAGATGATCAACACCTCTTTCCACCACAACGTTCGGTGGTGACGAGGAATGGCAACGCTTGGGCCAACGTCCGCGGTGCTATTCACGACATAAATCGTACGCTGTTGAGGGCTCGTCAAGGCCTGCATGGCAGATGCTGGCCTAGGCTGGAGCCATGAATACACGCCTAGATGCTCCGATGGTAGACCCCGAAGTGATTGCCCGAGTGCTGCAAAAGGGACGAAGCACGGGGGCCGATTTTTCGGAGATCTATGTCGAGGACAAACGCACGACATCGGCTGGTTTAGATGACGGCAAAGTTGAGCAGGTCACCAGCGGTCGTGATCGAGGCGCAGGAATCCGTGTGATTGCAGGCGATACAACCGGCTTTGCGCATACGTCAGATTTGTCAGAGCGCGGACTCCTTGCTGCAGCAGAAGCAGCAGCCGCTGCGGCTAAACAAGGCGACGGTGGTGTGCATACCGTGGCGCTGCAGCCTGTGTTTCGTCACCCGGTTAACACCATTAAGCAATTTCCCGACACCGTGGCCAAGTCACGCAAAGTTGAATTGCTGCAACGCGCAAATCAGGCTGCGCGTGGAGTGAGTGGGGCAATCGTTCAAGTGTCGGCTGGCTATGGCGATTCAATTAAGCGAATTTTGATTGCTAACTCCGAAGGTGTGTTTAGTGCTGACGAACAGGTGCGCACGATGATGCGTGTGAGCGCAATTGCTAACGGTGACGTTGGAATGCAGACGGGTTACAACTCACTTGGTCATACCATCGGATTCGAATTATTCGACGAACACGATGTAGAAGAGTTGGCAATTCGCGCAGCAGAACAAGCGATCACCAAACTCAAGTCACGACCTGCTCCATCCGGGGCAATGCAAGTGGTCATCAAGCAAGGTTCGGGTGGAGTGTTGTTTCACGAAGCATGCGGGCACGGTCTAGAAGCCGACTTGGTAGGCAAAGGCTCAAGTGTGTACCGAGGCAAGATGGGTGAACTCGTTGCCTCGCCACTAGTAACCGTGATTGATGATGGAACGATGGCGGGTGAATGGGGTGCGATTGGCGTTGATGACGAAGGTCATGCATCGCAAAAGAACACCTTGATTGAAAACGGAATTCTCACTGACTACATGTGGGACTACATCCGCGCGCGCAATGAAGGCCGCAAGCAAAGCGGTAACGGTCGTCGACAGAGTTATGCAGATTTACCAATGGTGCGCATGACCAACACATTTGTTACCAATGGTTCAGAAAACCCAGACGACATTATCCGTGCAACCGACAATGGTGTGTATGTGGCCAAGCTTGGTGGCGGACAAGTAGATACCGCAAGTGGCGACTTTGTGTTCGGCATGGTCGAGGCATACCTCATCGAAAACGGCGAAATCACCGAGCCGTTGCGTGAAGGCAACCTCATTGGCAACGGGCCACAAGTATTGAAAGACATCGACTTGATGGGCAACGATTTTGCAATGGGTGGCCCAGGAACATGCGGCAAAGATGGTCAGGGCGTGCCCGTTGGTGACGGTTGCCCAACGCTGCGTGTGAAGTCGATGACTATTGGTGGCACGGCAGCATGAGCAACTCGGTAGACGATCTGCAAGTAATTGCAGATCGGGTTGTTGCCCAAGCGCTTCACGGCGAACAGATTGAGGCGTATGTCAGCCGTGGCGGTGAAACCGCAATTCGCATCTACGAAGGCGAACTTGAACATTTTGTTTCAGCCCAAAGTGAAGGCGTCGGTATCCGCGTTATTAAAGATGGTCGAACGGGTTTCGCCTATGCCGGAACACTTGACCCCGCAGCGATAGCCGAAGTGCTTGCCGACGCGCGAGACAATGTCAGTTTTGGAACTGCAGATGAATTCGCGGGTCTTGCGATTCCCGACGGCGTTGCCCAAATTCCACAGAAGTTTTGGGACGAAGAACTCGCCAGTTTTCCAACCGATGAAAAAATCGCGTTAACAAAAGAACTCGAAAAGCTCACGCTTGCAATTGACTCGCGTGTGCGGGTTGATGAAGCTAACTATGACGACGGCTGGGGTGAGGTTGCGGTTGCAACAACAACGGGTATTCGCGAAAGTGGCCGAGGCAACTCGTGTTACGTATCGGTAAGCACGCTTGCAGACGATGAAGAAGAAACACAAACGGGTTTTGGTTTTTCGGTGGGCGATTCACCAAAGGAATTCAAGTTGCAGCGCGCTGCCAAAGAAGCAGTTGAGCGAGCAACGCGTTTGCTGGGTGCAACAAAGCCGCCAAGCAAGCGCACGACAGTAGTGCTCGACCCGTATGTCACGTCGCAGTTCATCAGCATTTTGTCCAGCACGCTGAATGGCGAAAATGTAGCCAAGGGTCGTAGCTTTTTTGCTGATCGTTTAGGAGACCAAGTTGCAGATCCACGATTCACATTGATGGATGATCCAACTAATCCATTGGCCTACACGGCAACCGACATAGACGGTGAAGGACTTGCCGCGCGTCGCAACGTGCTGATCGAAAATGGCGTACTCAAGAAGTTTGTGCATTCGTCGTACAGCGCTCGTCGAATGAACACCGTCAGTACGGGCAATGCAACGCGCGGCGGATTCGCCGGATCACCTGGCGTTGGGTGCTTGGCTATGCAGCTGGTACCCGGCACTCAGTCTCAGGAAGAACTGATTGCTGGCGTCGACGACGGTGTGCTCATCCAGATGGTGTCGGGCCTGCACAGCGGCGTCAACCCGATCTCTGGAGACTTCTCTACAGGGGCCTCTGGGATGCTGATTAGCAATGGCACCATCGGTGCTCCTGTTCGCGAATTCACGATTGCCAGCACCTTGCAGAGGATGTTGCAAGACATTGTGGCAATTGGGGGAGACGTCGACTGGTTGCCTTCGCGGGCTCATGGAATGTCGCTTGTGATCCGCGATGTGACTATGAGTGGTACATAATTCCGTACACCCATTTGCTAGTTTTTTGCCGTGGCAAAAAGTACCAAAGCTGTTGGTCTCGATTGGTTATACCGAAAAATGGACGAGCACGAATACTCAAGCTTGCAGGCAGTTGCCGAAGCATGTGATCTCAATCGAGGCAATCTGTATCGCTATTTCACATTTGAAACGCGACCATCTATCGACCTGTTACCCAAACTCTGCAGCGGCTTAAACGCGTCTCCACTAGAAGTACTCACTGCCCTGGGTATTCAATTCGATTAGTTGTTTATTTAGAACGAATCACAATCGTTTGAGGATCAACCTGTTCGAAGGCGCGAGCATCATCGTCGCTTGACCACAGGCTCATAAATCCGTCAATGACAAACTCCCGCATTGGATGTGTGACTGTATTGAGCACGCGACCGATTTCGTCGTGCCAATGAAATGTCAGTCGTAGCCTGCCATCGGGTTGGGTGTGAAGTGAAGGGGTGGTTGGACGTTCGGTGAGTTCAATTTCCAAATCCACGCAATTGGCTCCGTTTCCCAGCGCATATCCGTTGTGATTATGCAACAATACACATGGCAATAGACCGCTTTGGTGTAAGCATTAGATATGTCGATCGTGCATGCCATCGTGCTTGGGATTGTGCAAGGGCTCACCGAGTTTTTGCCTATTTCGTCTAGCGGACACCTGATTGTGGTGCCATGGCTGTTCAACTGGAACGATTTTGGCGACGCGCAAGCCACAGCGCGCGCATTCGACACGGCCTTACATTTCGGAACACTGATCGCCGTGCTGTTTTACCTGCGGCAAGATTTGGTGCCTTACGTGCGTCATGGATTGCGCATGGTGGTGTCTCGCAAGACTGCCGACACCACGATCGGAAGGCGAGCGTGGCTGTTTGTGCTTTCTGCGGTGCCGGCAGGAATCGTGGGTGCAGTTGCGCAAGATTGGATTACAGAACAGCTTGGTACTCCAGTGCTGATAGCAGTTTCACTGATTGCGTTTGGTGCATTGTTGATCTGGGCAGATAAACAATCTGGCACGCGTCAACTTGATTCGTTTACGCGACGCGATGCGCTACTGATTGGCGCAGCACAAGTGCTCGCGTTAAACCCCGGTACGTCGCGTTCGGGGATCACCATCACAGCGGCCCGCAGGTTTGGGTTTTCTCGCGATGCTGCTGCGCGCGTCAGTTTTTTGATGAGCGTTCCCATCATTGGTGGCGCGGTGTTGTTGAAGTTGGTCACGCTTGCACAGGACGGCATTCCTGATGGATTTATTGTTCCCATGATTGTGGGAATCATTTCGGCAGGAATTTCGGGATGGTGTGCAATGTGGGCAATGATCCGGCTGTTGCGCACACGTAGCTTTACGCCATTTGTGATGTATCGCTTCGTTGCAGGAACAGCAATTTTGGCGATTGCCGCAAGTGCGTGGCGCTAACTCGCTAACACAATTGCAGCCTCACCGATTGCTGCTGCACTAGCAACGAGTGGTGCGACTTGCTCGCTGACGGCAATAACCACGCCCACATCGTCGGGCAAGGTTGATAACACCACACCCTGTGCGGCGATGATCTTGCCATTGGCAATGATGTCGACAATGGTGCCCGGTGTAAGCGGTGGCATTGCCACACGCGGAACAATGGATACTGCACGCATGCCAACAGGAATGATTGATGTTTCGTCTGGAGCCGATGAATTTTGAGTGCTGATCACATCGCCTTGCGTAATCAGTGATGTTGCGGTGAGTACATCGGGTAGCGATGTGAGTGTTGATGGCAAAACAAACTGCGTGGGCATGGTGAACTCTTGGGTATTACTCAGGGTGATGGGCTCGCCGATTGCGATGTCGGTTGCAGCGAGGCGAACCATGATGTAGTCACCTAAAAGACTTTTCTGTTGTTGCAACTGCATCACCGCGAGCGCGTAGATGAGGCCACCGATTGCGGCCAATGTAGAGATGGTTGCTAACTGAATGCGGCGACTGCGACACAGGTTGCTGTACGCGCGCTGTGCGAGGTGGATAAGTGGCGTGAAGCGTGGGTGATTGAGGTTCATCACCCGATGTGTTCGCGAAACGCGAAAAGCGGATGTTTAGTCGGAGGATGCGGCGGGAGCAGCAGGCGCGGCAGGGGTCGTTGATGGCGCAGCTGCTGCAGACGAACCAGAAGAAGCAGACGAACTTGAAGACGAACCCGAGTCGGTCTTGTAGAAACCGCCACCTTTAAATGACACGCCAACAGGCGTAAACACCTTTTTTACGGGCTTCAGCACGCCGTCTACAGGATGGGCGATTTCGGTAAGCGGGTCATCAGAGAAGGCTTGCTGGACTTCGATGGTCTCGCCAGAGTCAATGAATTTGTAGACATACGTGGGCATAAGACCAGTAATTCTAGGATGCAGGTATGGCTATGCGCACTGCTGTTATTCCTGCTGCCGGCCTCGGCACCCGCTTTCTCCCTGCGACAAAGGCAGTGCCCAAAGAGCTCATGCCAATTTTTGATACACCAGCCCTGCAATTGGTGATGGATGAGGCAATTGGAGCAGGGGTGGAACACATTGTGGTGGTCTCCAATGTTGCCAAGCCAGGTATTGAGGAGTATCTCAAGCCATCAGCCGACACAGTTGCGCGGGTTCGCAAGAGTGGACGCACTGAGTTGGCCGACAGGTTGGAACGGATTGGCAAGGACGTGCGCGTCAGCATTGCCTACCAGGACAAACCGCGTGGACTTGGTCATGCTGTGTCGTGTGCGCGTCAAGCGGTGGGTGATGAAGCGTTTGCGTTGCTCTTGCCCGATGAAATCATGGGTGACTCATCGTTGCTGTTGCAGATGGCGCAGATGCACAACGAAACCGGCAAAACAATTGTTGGATTAAAGCGCGTGCCCAAAAATGAAGTCAGTGCATATGGCGTGATCACCACAACGGGAACAACAGGGGAACATGGTGAAGTGACCATCACAGGAGTGGTGGAAAAGCCATCAGTCAAAGATGCACCAAGTGACATCATCATTATTGGTCGCTATGTATTAGCGCCCGACATGTTTGACATTTTGGAAACGCTTGCACCGGCGCCGAGTGGAGAAATTCAACTCACCGACGCGCTGCTGATCGGCGCTAATTCGCGCACGGTAGATGGAGTGGTGAGTGATATTGAGCGTCACGACACCGGAACACCAATGGGGTGGTTGCAAACCGTGATTGAGTTGACTTTGAAACGTGAAGATGCTGGCACCGAATTACGAACATGGTTGAAAGGAAAATTGTCATGAGCGAATTGAAAGTCACAATTGATCCCAAGGAAGTAGGGATGAGTGCAGAGCGTCTTGCTCGCATTGACGAACATTTTAAGAACTATGTAGACGACGGACGCCTTCCTGGGTATCACGTAGCGGTTGCTCGGTACGGGCAAATTGTGCACAGCAGCACGTATGGAATGCGCGATGTTGAGGCGAAATTGCCGATTGAGCAGAACACGATGTATCGCATTTATTCGATGACGAAACCGATTACCTCAATTGCGCTGATGATGCTGGTTGAAGAGGGGAAAGTTCAGCTCACCGATGAAGTGAGCAAATACATTCCGTCCTTTGGCGATGTTCGTGTGTTCGCCGGTGGTTCATCAACGAAGCCAATCACGGTTCCATCGCGTGCACCAATGCGCGTGTGGCACTTGCTCACGCATACTGCAGGCTTGACGTATGGCTTTAACTATTACGACGCGACAGATGCCATTTATCGCACGCGTGAAGCCGAGTTTGCCAAAGAGCACCCCAATCCAACACTCGAGCAAGTGTGCGACAACTTCGCAGCAATGCCATTGGTGTTCGAACCAGGAACATCCTGGAACTACAGCGTGGCAACTGATGTTGTTGGCCGTTTGGTGGAAGTGATTTCGGGAATGCGACTGTGGGATTTCTTGCACAAACGAATCTTGAGTCCACTCGGCATGAACGACACGTCGTTTTATGTTGCACCCGAAAAGCAGTCGCGCCTGGCTGCGCTGTATGCCTTTGATCCCTCACCTGCCAAAAAGGTTCGTTACGGCGCAATTGAAAACCAAGTAGTCACCGAGCGCTCGTGGGATTCGGGCGGCGGAGGTTTGGTCTCCACTGCCGCTGACTACTGGAAGTTTTTGCAGATGTTGGAAAACGGTGGTGAGTTAAACGGTGCACGCATCATTTCGCCAACCACGCTTGATCTGATGACCATGAACCACCTTCCTGGCAACAAGGACATCTCGGACTGGGGTCGTCCAATGGGTGAAGAAGTGTTTTATGACGGACTTGGTTTTGGTCTTGGTTTTGCCGTGGTGATTGACCAAGCGAAAACCAAAGTGGGGTGCCCAAATGGCACGTATAGCTGGGGTGGAATGGCCAGCACCGCTTTTTGGATTGATCCGGTTGAGGAAATCTCAACCATGTTCTTCACGCAGTTGATGCCATCAACCACGCATCCAATTCGTCCGTTCTTGCGCAGTCTGGTGTATCAGGCAATCACTGAGTAACGCGACGAAATGAATTGGGTTCGTCAAGTACGAACCCATGTTCATCAACTTCAACCTCAACTTCTGAATCAGTTGCCAGGCTGGTGTATCGCCACGTACGTTCGCCTGCTCGTGTGTAGATCTGCGGTGCAACTACTACTGCGAGTGTCTCAATATCAATCGTGATCACATTTTGTTGCGCGCTATGACCAACGTGTAGCGGAAGGCGGCGAATCGGGATCACGTTGGTAAATGGTGTACCTCGCAAATCGATGTCGATGCATCCGTCAAGTTCGGTGCGATGCGCGCCATTCATTTCGCCCCATCTGCCATGGCCATCTGTTGCCAGCCACAGATCGGGTTCGTCCATGTCACGGAACAGGAGAAACTGTTGCACCATCCACGACGCCGAAAGCCGAAACACAAATTGCGCGTTTTCTAGGCCCAATGTGCCGTCTGCTGTCCAACCCTCGTTTTCCCAACGCAGCGACACGGTGCTGAGATGGTCGCCCTCGGCAGCCGTCCATGACGCAGAAAAGCCCGATGCACCAAGCGCTGGGTAATTGGCCATGACTACAGCCTGTCATGTCGCGGTACCGTTCAGACCAATGATTCCGCTGCACGAAGCTCAAGAAGCGGTGTTGGCAGGGTGCCAGCCACTTGCTCCACAGTTGGTGGCCTATCACGAGATGACAGGCAGGGTGTTGGCCCAAGACATTGTGGCCCCCGAAGATGTTCCGCCGTTTAGCAACACCGCAGTAGATGGTTATGCAGTGCGCTCGATTGATGCACACACGACACCTGTTGAACTTCGTGTTGTCGACACGCTTGCTGCCGGATCCGAGCCAAAGATTGCAGTTGGCGAACACGAAGCAATTCGCATTATGACGGGTGCGCCACTGCCGGCCGGTGCTGATGCAGTGGTGATGGTTGAAGATACGCAGCGCGTGGGCGAAACACATGTCAACATCCTGCGCGCGGCAAATGTGCATGACGGAATTCGTGATGCCGGAAGCGATGTTCGCGCGGGAGAAACCGTATTTGTATCTGGCACGGTGTTGAATGCTGCAGGTATTGGCGTGCTTGCAAGCGTGAATGCGCGAACGGTGCGTGCATTTCCGCGAGCACGTGTTGCTCTGTTGTCTACTGGCGACGAACTTGTTGTCGATGGTTCACCCCTGCGCATTGGCCAGATTCGTGAGAGCAACCTCACCATGTTGCATTCGATGATCGCCGATACAGGATGCGATGTAATCAACCTTGGCGTGGTGCGCGACGACGAGGTAGAACTAGAGCGAGTGTTGCGCGAAGTTGCGCAGCGATGCGATGCCATTGTCACCAGTGGTGGTGTGAGCATGGGCGACTTTGATGTGGTCAAAGCAGTGCTGTCAAAGATTGCAACCATGAACTGGATGCAGATGGCAATCAAGCCTGCGAAACCATTTGCATTTGGACAACTGGCATCAGCAGATGGGCGAGTGATTCCTATTTTTGGTCTGCCCGGCAACCCTGTTAGTTCGCTGATTAGTTACGAGCTGCTGGCGCGTCCTGCGTTACGCAAAATGATGGGACACCAACATCAGTTGTTGAGACCAGCTATTCAGGCAGTGCTTGACGCGCCACTGAGGCGAAAGCAAGACGGCAAGATTCACTTCATGCGTGTGTTCGGAGAGTTTGCGTCAGACGGTCGACTTCATGTTCGTGATACTGGCCCGCAAGGCAGCCATCAACTGGCCAGCACGGCAATGGCTAACGGTCTTGCCGTTGCGCCTGATGGACACGGGTTAGATAAGGGCGATGAAGTGGCTGTGTACCTGCTGGGCTAAGGCAGTGGTGCATGCGAACCCTAGGCTGAGCCTGTGGAATTGATTGATCCGTTTGGACGAACTGTGCGCGACTTGCGCATTTCCATCACTGACCGTTGCAACTTTCGGTGCACATACTGCATGCCCGCAGAGGGAATGAAGTGGTTGCCTCGCGAAGAGGTGCTGTCGTACGAAGAACTGCATCGCATTGCCAGCATTTGTGTCTCACATTTTGATGTTGACGGCATTCGTCTGACAGGCGGCGAGCCAACCATGCGCGCCCACTTGCCGGTGTTGATCAGCAAGCTTGCAGTGCTGCAGGTTCCGCAATCGGCCAACTCGCCACGCGCGGGAAAACCAATTGACGTTGCCGTTACAACGAATGGCGCAACGCTGCGTTTAATCGCCCAAGAGTTGTACGACTCGGGCTTGCGCCGCATCAACATCAGCCTCGACACGTTAAAGAAGCAACGGTTCTTCGAGATGACGCGACGCGACGAGTTGGAGCACGTGCTGGATGGCATCAATGCTGCGATCGCTATCGGTTTCTCGCCAGTAAAAGTCAACGTTGTCGTGCAGCGCGGTATCAACGATGATGAAATCGTCGACCTTGCAACGTTTGGCCGCGATAAAGGTGTTGAAGTTCGCTTTATTGAATACATGCCACTTGATGCAGACGGCACCTGGCAGAACAATCAGGTAGTTGGACAAGACGAAATTGTTGACACGATAAGCAAGGTGTATCCGCTGGAGTTGATGCCTGCGCGAGGTGCTGCACCGGCGGATCGCTGGCGTTACACAGATGGCAAAGGCACCGTTGGTGTGATTCCGTCAGTAACAAAACCGTTTTGTGGCGATTGTGATCGTGTGCGTCTCACCGCCGATGGTCAATTTAGAACATGCCTGTTTTCAACAACCGAGTTTGATTTGCGCGCAATGTTGCGCAACGGTGCAAGCGATGATGACATCGCAGCAGAAATCAAACGCGCAGTCGGCACGAAGTGGGCAGGTCACAACATTGGCAACGTCACCTTTGTTCGTCCTCGGCGTTCGATGAGCCAAATTGGCGGATGACTATGAGTAACGATCCACAGTTTTCGCATCTTGACGATGCGGGCAATGCCCACATGGTTGATGTCACGGGAAAGAATGCAACAGCACGTCGTGCAGTGGCACGATGCACCGTGCAAATGAAACCAGAGACCGCTGCGGCAATTGCCAACAAAGGCGTTCCGAAAGGCGATGTCATTGCGGCTGCACGGATTGCAGGCATTATGGCGGCCAAGCGCACGAGCGACATGATTCCGTTGTGTCACCCATTGCAGATCGGGGCAGTGCGAATCGATTTTGAGGTGGGTGAGTCGTGTGTGGCAATCGAGGCCCAGGTCGACACGGTCGATCGGACGGGAGTGGAGATGGAAGCCCTGCACGCCTGCTCGGTGGCGGCCCTGACCATCTATGACATGTGCAAGAGCGCCGATAAGGCAATGGCCATTGAGGGCTTGGCCCTGTGGGAAAAGACGGGTGGCAAAAGCGGACCCTTCACGCGGGCGAATGCCACATAATTCAGACAATTTGGCGGGATTCACCCCTAGTTGTCCGTTTTGTAGCAATTTTGTAATACAATTGTGAACTCATGAGCAAATTGATTCTTCTCATCGTGGGTGCCGCCTGGCTTGCCGTCTTGCTCCCACCACTTGTTCGTGCTCGCCTTAATGGCTCGCCAGCAAACTCGGTCACCAACTTCCGTCGTCAACTCAACCATCTCGAAAGCGCTGGCGGTCGATATCCACAGCAACAGCTTCGTGGCATGGCCCGTCCGCTTGCCCCAACGCAGCAACGTCCAGCAGGTCGTGCGCAACGTCCGATGGCCTATGGTTCGATGACCGGTGCACTTGTGCGCCAGTCGTCAACCCGTCCGCAATATCGTCCAGCCCCAACCACTCATCAGGCAATAATCCGCCAGAAGCGCCAAAACTTGGTGCTCGGTCTTGCCGGTGCATGCGTTGTCTCGTTGCTGCTTGGCGTTGCCACACAGGCGACCCTGTTTGTTTACTTGTTCATGTTCAGCCTGTTGGCACTCGTTGCCTACTGCTACGTGCTGGTGCAGATGCGAGTGCGACGCGACAACGAGCGTTATCTGTCGCAATTCCGCCGCACGATCTAACTAGGCCCGACTGTGGCTTGGAGCCACCAAGCCCTTGACCGCTAGTGTTTTTCGCGGGGGTATAGCAACATGTCGATGACATTTCTTGAAGCAAACACTGCAGTAACTGGTCCGGGGCAAATCTTCGAGTTGATTGACGGCGAAGTGCGTGGCGTCAAGATGAAGGTGTTCAAAAACGCCCCTGCTCACCTTGGTCAGGTATTTGCCGGCTCGCGTGGTCATGGTGACAAGACATTCCTTGTGTACGAGGACGAGATCATTACGTTTGCTCAGGCCGCCGATCGCATTGATGCACTTGCTTCGTTGTTGGTGAACACCTATGGTGTGAAAAAGGGAGACCGCGTTGCAGTAGCCATGCGCAACTTCCCCGAATGGGTAATGTCGTTTGCTGCGATCATTTCGGTTGGTGCAATCAACGTGTCCATGAACTCGTGGTGGACAGAAGACGAGATGGATTTCGCACTTGAAGACTCGGGTGCAACGGTGTTGATCTGCGATCAACCGCGATTCGACATTGGTGCAGCAAGTTGCGTAAAGAAAAACATCAAGGTGTTGGTCGTTCGTGCAGAGAAGCCGTTGCCCGCTGGTGTGGATAAATGGGAAGACGTGTTGCCGCTTGGCGACGCGCATCCTGGCGCCGACATTTCGCCAGATGATGACGCAACCATTTTGTACACATCGGGAACCACGGGTCGCCCAAAAGGTGCAGTGTCAACACATCGCGCCATCATTTCATCGATCATGGCGTTTTCGGCTCGTAACACCATTTTCCAAATGTCGGGAACAAAACTGAAAGACGTTGACGGACCAGAGATTCCAACATCGTTCATTCTCATCGTTCCGCTGTTCCACGTAACGGGTTGTGTTCCCGTGATGCTCAGTTGTTTCGTTGCCGGTTTGAAACTGGCGATCATGTACAAGTGGGATCCCGAGAAGGCGCTTGAAATGATTGAGCGCGAACAAATCACCAACTTCGTTGGTGTGCCAACACAAAG
>Ga0222713_10003940_pt1 | contig 15076 bp, 11 predicted proteins | sample C33_649DmetaG_FD_165061 | JGI IMG/M metagenome (GOLD analysis project Ga0222713, IMG submission 165061) | Estuarine water microbial communities from San Francisco Bay, California, United States - C33_649D | ecosystem: Environmental > Aquatic > Marine > Unclassified | place: USA: California...
GATCTTTTGTTGGCAATGTAACAACGATACTTTCTGGATTTGGAGGACTTTTAACAGGAACTATTCGTAATTTGATTGCTTTTGATTTCAGCACTCAAAAGCAATTAGTTGATAATAGTCTTTCTACTATTCAAAGTGGATTGTTTGGTATTGAAAGAGACTTTAATAGTGCAATAGATCTTCTTTCTCAACCACTAGATCTTGGATTTGATGAACTTGATATTCCCGATGATAAACCAGAACCAGCAGCACCTGATGATGTTCCCAGTGGGGCAGGTGGAATGCAGGCAATATTGGATGTAATTGGTGAAGCAGAAGCTCCAGGTGGATATGAAACTCAATTAGGTGGTGGGCAAATTAAAGGTGCAACTAAAATGACCATCACTGAAGTTGCCAAAAGGGCTGGTGATCGTTTAGATGGTAAAGGTAATTATGCTGTTGGTAGATATCAATTTACAACTCTCAGAAATCAAGCAAGAGCAGCAGGATTAGATCCTGATAAAGACTTGTTTAGTGCAGAAAATCAAGACAAAATTGCTCTACACCTAATAAAGGCAAGAGGTGTAACTCTTGATATGATTAAGAATAATCCAGAGGAAGCATCTGTCCGTTTAGGTGCAGAATGGGCTGGTCTTCCATTGTTAAAAGTTGCTGGTCCATATGCTAGAAAAGTTGGCGATAGTTATTATCAAGGATATGGTGGAAATGCTGCAACAATATCCGTCGATAGATTAAGAAAAGCATTTTCTCAGGCAGTTGCAAGTGGTGGGACTCCAACTCCTATTACACCAGCAAAAGGATCCCGTGTAGTAGACACTGTTAAAATTTCTCAGGGTGGAAATAAAACAGTAAGTCTAACTCCAAATCAAGGATTTGGTGCATATAGAACTCCAACCAGAAGTCACGCAGGTATTGATATTCAAACAAGTGGACAAAGAGGTTGGTTAGTTGGATTTAGAGGATCTGGAACAGTTACTTTTGCAGGAGTTGGTGGTGATTATGGAAATCTAGTCATTATTAAGTCTGGTAATACTGAGTACTATTTTGCACACCTTGCAAGAATAATGGTAAAACTTGGTGCTTATAATGGAGAAGTAATTGGTGAAATTGGAACAACAGGAGGATCAACAGGAATACACTTACACTATGAAGTCAGACCAAATGGAAGACCTATTGATCCAAGACCATATCTAAACCTTCTTGATATTGGTAGAGAAACTGCTGCACCCCAAACTGCTGCTGCAAAAACAACAACGCCTGCTGCACAGATTGCAAGTGCAAAACCAGCAATTTCTTCACAAGAAGCATCACAACTTGCAAAAGAAAGAAAAGGACAAACTATTTTTGTACCAATGCCAGAAGCACAAATTGCACAAGCACCACCAGCAACAAAATCTTCTGGGGGTGGTGGTATAATTGGTTCTGTTGATACAAGTGGATTAAATAGATATATCGAACAAAGACAGTATCTTTCACTAGCGTAATCATAAATGGCAGCAATCGATAAGTCAATATATGAAATACTTACTCTCGAATCAAGAGACGGTAAAAAAACTGTCGATGTTAGATTAGGAACTGTTTCTATTGATTATTATGAAGATATCTTTTCACCAGCAGTTACCGCAACAATAGTTGTTACAAACTCTGGTAACTCTGTACCAAAATCTGATAATCAAGGAAACCCAGATCTAGTTTGTATGTCACCTGATGGTGAAATGCAATCAATTTATCAAGGTCTTCCACTAAGAGGTGGAGAGAAAGTTTCTATTAAGATTGCAGGCAATTCTTCAACAAATCCTGGTTTAGATTTTGCAACCAAACCAGAAGATAGTCTCTATGTTTCTAGTATTGGGAATATCATTAGTGAAAACCAAAGAGAAACATTTGTATTACACCTTACATCAAAAGAAGCAATCATAAATGAAACTCAAACCGTTACGAAAAAATATCCAACATCGTCACCAATTTCAGCATCTGCCGAGAATATAATCAAAGAATATATTAGAACTAATAAACCAATTCAAATTGATCAAACTTCAAATAAGTATGGATTTCTTGGAAATTCAAGAAAACCATTTAGCCTCTTAGTAACTCTTGCATCGAAAGCAGTACCAGAGATTTCAAAAGAAAATGCAACTGCTGGGTTTGTTTTCTTTCAAACAAAAGATGGATTCTTTTTCAAATCACTTGATAGTTTAATTACACAAGAACCAAAAGCATCTTACATCTACACTGAGATTAATAAATCTGCTTCACAAAGAAATAACGACTTTAATATCCTATCATATACTACAAGTAAAAATCAAAAGTTATTAGAAAATCTGAGGTTAGGTGCTTTTGCTTCTGAAAGAGTTGTATTTGACCCATACACCTTTAATGTAACATTTGAAGATTTTGGAACAAAAGAATATTCTGGTAAGTCAAAAAATCTTGGAACAAAACTAGAACCTCCAAAGATTTCTTTCTCAGATGCAGCAGATTTGGATTTGGGTGAAGTGACATCAAGAATGGTTACGACTATTGCAGACATTGGAACTTTTGATCCAGAAGTTTCAACAGATAAAAATGCAGATTCTGCAAAATATCAGGCACAATCTCTAATGAGATATAATACACTTTTTACTCAGGTATTAAATGTAACTATTCCATCAAATACAAATCTGAGAGCAGGAGATATTATTGAGTGTCAGTTTCCAAAAACAACCATTTCTAAAAAGAAAGAATTTGACGATCAGCAAAGTGGTCTATATATGATTAAAGCACTATGTCATCATTTTGAAAGCACTGGTTCATACACTTCTTTGAAATTAATTAGAGATACTTTCGGAAAATTCGGAACTAATAACAAGGTAGATTAAGGAATGTTAGATCAATCTCTAATAAAAAGTAACGCTATCGGTAGAGATGGTTTTATATGGTGGATAGGACAAATACCACCAGAGGGAAATCATCACGGACAAATTAATGGTGCTGGTTGGGGAAACAGATATAAAGTCCGTATTTTAGGATACGATTCTCCTAAAATATCAAATCTTTCAAATGATGAACTTCGTTGGGCACAGGTAATGCTGCCAACGACTGCTGGATCTGGTGCAGCAAACCAAGCAACCAGTGTTTCTATTTCACCAGGAGACACTGTATTTGGTTTTTTCTTGGATGGAGCACCAGATTACAATATACCAGTTATTCTTGGAGTATTTGGCAGAACTTCATTAGTTGGTACTGGGGAATTTACAGCACCATTTCAACCCTATACTGGATATACAAGCAAGGTTGATAATGATGGTGCGAATGTAGTAAAGAATGAGTCGAATGAAAATAATGCCAATTCTCAAAAATCTCCAAGAAATGTATCGCCAAACCAAGCGAAGGAAATTGGGAAGGATGAAAGGTCTTTTTATAGTGGAATTGGTGACACTATAAAAGCAGCGAGTGGATCTTCTTCAAGCACTCTCAGTAAAATATCAACAGAGATTGATAATTTTGTTAATAAAGTACAAACAATATCTGATAAAGTTTCTGGTGCAATAGGAGATGCAAGAGCAAAAATTGATCAGGAGATTGGTAAAATAACCGCAAAGATTCAAAAGATTTCAAGCGGTATTGTTAATAGTATGATTAACAACTTATATAAGAAGTTAGCACCAATATTAAATGCAGGATTAAAGTTACTTTATAAAACAGTTTATGCAATTGTTTTTGCCGCAACTCAAAATGATATTATTGCACATAAAGCAGGAGTTGCAGCACAAGCAGCAATGATTGCACCAGTTAAAGCAATTGAAAAACTTTTACCTTGTATTGCTAACTCAATATTGGATACAATTGGTAATGTAATTAAAGGTCTTTTAACTGCTGTTGCTGATAATGTTTCTAATTTTGTAAGTTGTATTGCAGATCAGTTTATTGGTGGTCTGATGAACCACATTATTGGAGGAATAGATTCAATTTTAACACCAGCTCTTGGTGCAGTTGAAAAGATTTTAATGGGATTCAATGTAATCTCATTCTTAAGATCTAGTGCAGAAGGTTTACTCAGTGGTAAGTTTAATCTTTCTTGTAATGAAATCGCACCAAACTTTAATGCACCTACCAATCAATGGGTAATTGGAAAAGGTGCAAAGGAAGAACCAGGAGTTCCTATACAAACTATTCTAGAATCTGCAAACCTAGCGGCATCAATAGCAGAATCGTTCATTAGTACGGGAGAGGCAGTCAATGATCTCGTCAAGACTGTTGGTTCGCTTGATTTCTTAGGTACTGGATTCTCAAATCCTGGATTTAAAGGTCTTGTCTCAGACTGTTACGGTGGTCCACCATTAAATTGTGGTGGAGTAAAGGTTAAGATCTTTGGAAGCAATGGATCAGGAGCATCTGCAAAGGCAATTATTGGTTCTCTTGTAGGAGGAGGACCAGCGATAACTGGTAGTGTCATTGGATTTGATATAACAAGTGGTGGTTCAAATTATGATTTCCCACCATTTGTGGAGATCACTGATGATTGTAAACAGGGATATGGTGCTGTTGGTAGAGCAGTTATTGATTATAATCCAGAATCTCCAACATATGGACAAGTAGTTGACATTTATGTAGTTTCTGAGGGTGAAAATTATCCAGTCGAAGGTGTAGTCGAAGATACTAGCCCAGAGACATCTTATGTTATCGATAATATTCTCGTCGTTGAATCTGGAACTGGATATACAACTAGTGACACTGTTGTAGACTCAAACAATGTTGAATATAAGATTCAAGTTGGTGACAACGGTGAGATCATTAAAGTATCACCAATAAATAGTGAATTGAATGATGTTTCAGAAGTGTCTGATTTACCAGTTCTAAAAGTTAAGAGTCAGACTGGTTATGGAGCTAAGTTAAAGGCAAAACTCAGACAAAGAAGAGATTATCAGGGTCAAATCAAACAGCAAATAGATTGTATCAGTAAGTAATATGGCACAAAGACCTTTCGATAAACAAAATTGGCAGAGAAGAAAGTATACTTCATTCAGCCCACATTTTAGAATTGATACTGGAAATCCCCAAATGGGATTAAACGGTACTGATGTATACAACTTATATGGTGTAACTGATGAGAGAGATGTTTCTCTTGTTGGAATGACATTTGGTGGAATGTTTCATATTTACAATGATCAATCCATTGAAATTATAGGAGGACAAAAGAGTTCTTCAACTGGTGTTGACATTGTTATTACCGGAAAGAATGGTGATGTTTGGATCACCGCAGAAAAGAATGGACAGGTAAGAATTCGTGGTGCAAATATCACTATTGACGCTGATGAAAATCTGACTTTAAAGGCAGGAAATAATATCAAAATTCAGGCAGAAAATAAAATTGATCTTAAAGGAAATATTTCGAACTGTGATGCTCTTGCTGGAAACTTAGCACCAGAACAAGCAACCTTTATGTTCAATACATTTGATGGGACATATGTTGTCGATAAAGCACTTGGAACTCTTGGTGAGTTCTTATAAGAGGATTACTTATGCCATTTGAAGATAAAGAAAACTTAACAGATTTAAAGACTTTCACTGATGCTGTTTATTTTAATGATGATGTGCATTTCTATGGAAACATTTATGGTTTATCTGCCACCACTTCAGTTCAGTATGCAAAGTATTTGCAATCAAAAGATGTTACTGGAGTAGAGATAGGATCAATTCCTTATCAATCAGTAATTGGTGACACCCCCGAAACATCTTTTCTTAATCCGGGATCTAGTGGTTATTTTTTAAAGTCAAATGGTCCAAATACAGCTCCTTCTTGGGCAGAAGTTGCTGCACCAACAGAAGCAATTCCTTCTGGTTCATCAATGCTGTTCTATCAGGCAGCAGCACCAACTGGATGGACAAAACAAACAACACATAATGATAAGTCATTGCGTGTTGTGAGTGGAACTGGTGGTGGTAATGGTGGTTCTACCGCATTTAGTAGTGTTTTTACTTCTAGAACTCCTGGTGGATCTATTTCTGGTAGTACAAGTGGGGCTTCTGCAAACATTAGTATTCAACAAGCATTGATTGGCATTGCAGTCGATCAGACAACATTATCTACTGGACAACTAGCAAATCACGGTCACAGTTTTGAAAATGGTTTCTTTGCAGAAAATAATGGTAACTACGGAAACTTTGGTAGCAGTGTTCAAGGTTCTAATAATGGTAATGATAATGATAACCGCCCATTTACAAGAGGTGATACAACAGGTAGTGCAGGAAGTGGCAACTCTCACGGTCACAGTTTAACTCAAAACTCCCACGCTCACGGAGTTTCTCAGAGTGATCACAGTCACGGAATGAGTGCTACATTTAGTGGAAATGCAATGGACTTTGCAGTTCAGTATGTTGATGTTATAATATGTACTAGAAACTAATATTTTTAATGGGTAAATCAAAAGACAGTGGAACTTTTTGCCCACTAATCAAAAAAGATTGCATCAAAGAAAAGTGTGCATGGTTTATGAGAGTTAGGGGAACAAATCCAAATACAGGAGAACCAATTGATGAAGCGGCTTGTGCCGTTGCTTGGATGCCTTATATGGCAATGGACATTACTCAAAAAACCAATCAGGCAGGAGCAGCAGTGGAATCATTCCGCAATGAAGTAGTAAAAGCAAATCATTCAAATCAACAGTTATACATAAAAGCATTAAGCCATGGAGTCATTCCAAGTAGAATTGCTCCATTAGAACAACCTATTCAGATGTTGGAAGAGTCGCCTGAGGAGAACGAAGAATGAGACTTACAATCATAGTCCCAGACAAAACAATTATTATTGATGGTGAGGCATATTCTGGCATCAGCACTGACTGGTCTTGGGTTCCCAATAATGTTCATGCCATACAGTGGTATGACACTTGGGGTGAAATTGAATATTCTGATGAAACCAATAACGAACGCATTGAAGAACTGGGGTCATACGAGCAAGCAGTTGTATGTCATGGCAATGAAAAGCAGAGAGTTGTGGATGAACATGCAAGAATAGAATATGAATGGGAGTGGGAGAGAAACTGGCCAAGAATTTTGCGTAAGTTGAGATCGATTAGATTGACAGATTGTGATTGGACTCAGGTTCCAGATAATGTTTTAACAGAAGAACAGAAAGAATCGTGGAGAGTTTATCGCCAACAACTGAGAGATCTTCCAGAAACTATCACCGAAGAGCAATATAGGGAGTTAGTAAGAGACGAAAATCACGAACTTTGGCCAACAAAACCTGACTGATTATGATTGAGATTATTGATGATTTTTTGACCAATGAAGAGTTCAATCAGATTTACAATATGGTATCAGATTTAGAGTTTCCTTGGTTTTTTGGTCTTGTTACAAATCAAAGTAAATATTGTCAGTTTACTCATTGTTTTTATCAAAATGATGAACCATTAGCATATTTCAAGTATGTAAAATTTTTGAGATCTAAACTTCAAATGCGTTCCTTGGTTCGTATAAAAGTTAATATCAATCCTTGGACAGAAAACTTAGTTGAACATACTGATGCTTTACATATTGATTATCCAGACATTACAACCGCTATTTTATATTTGAACACCAATAACGGTTATACAGTGTTTGAAACAGGTGAAAAAGTGGATAGTGTAAGAAATAGACTAGTTAAGTTTGATAGTAATATTAAACATACTGGAACAACTTGCACCGATGAACCTGGAAGACTGGTCCTCAACATCAATTATTTTTGACCCCTTGACACCAGACCCAATCTACCCTATAATATGCAGGTAATCAACAAAACACCCCAATGGGCACCGCACAAGAATCTGTTCTCGGCATTGTGATTGATGTCTGCACTCGTTCCTTCCTTCTGATCAGCGATGAAGGAAATGAAAAGCATGTTGAGTGTGAAACCGTTCAGGAGTTTATGAACGTTCTGGAAGTGGTTACTGCCAACCTTGAACCAGATCAGATTGAGTATGCTGATATTGCTGTTGAAGGAGAAGAGTATTGATGGAAGTATTTACAATTCAAGAGTGGGAAGAGAATTTTGATTCTCTTCTCGAAAGAGTAGAAAACGGAGAGCACATCGGCATTGTCAAAGAAGATGGCACTGCCGCAGTTATGATACCCGCAGATGATGAACTTATACGAATACATACTGAGCAAAACAACGAAGCTCAGTAGGTTCATCTGCGGGAATATAGCTTAATGGTTAGAGCGGCCTGCTTATAACGGGTTAGTCTGGGTTCAACTCCCAGTATTCCCATTGCTAATATAGGCATCACCAGACGGTGCCTAGTAAGTCCTATATTAGCATTTGCTCCTTTAGCAATCTGGTGAATGCAGCGAACTCATAATTCGCCTGAGGCGTGTTCGATCCACGCAAGGAGCATGGAGTAGTCGCTAGGCAGATAGCCTAGAAAGACGCTCCCTACAAGGGACGGTGATGAAATTGGTAAACATAACTGACTTAAAATCAGTCGGGCGTTCGCCCTTGCGGGTTCAATTCCCGCTCGTCCTATAAAAAATAAATATAAGATACGGGAGTGAACCCTATGTCTTATAGAATAGACACTGCGTACTGCTGGTATAACGAAGGCAGCATGATAGTGAAAATGTATTTCATTAATCAAGTCCCATTTACATTTGATGAGATGCCTGATGGGCATTTAGAAGATGATGATCTTAAAAGACTGGCAGATAAAGAAAGATCATTTGAACCAGACGACTTATACAGGAGTTCTTTCTACCTTATAGACGAAGAAGCACATCCTTGTATGTTTCCAGTTGAGTTAGAAAACCCAGAAGATATGCCTGACGAAATGGAATATTATCATGATGAGGAAGATTTGATGGGTTGATAAATAAAACATAGAAATATCTTGGACGAAATATTCCGATGCCTCTTAATAAGTTAGAGAATTTTATCAAGAATACAGAAGGTCGTATTCTTTATGTTAACCCAAATGACCTTGATGCTACGGATGGTATCGAGAATCAAGGTAATTCGTTAACAAAACCTTTTAAGACCATTCAAAGGGCACTGATTGAATCTGCCAGATTCTCATATTTGAGAGGTAATGATAATGATATCACTGAAAAAACTACTATTCTGTTGTTTCCTGGCGAGCACTTAGTTGATAATAGACCTGGTTATGCAATTAAAGATAATGGTGGTGTTGCAACAGCAGTATCTCCTGGTGGAGCAGAATCTTTTGCTGGTAGTGAGCTAACACTAACTTTAAATAGCAATTTTGACCTTACTCAAGGCGATAATATTCTTTATAAGTTTAACAGCATTAATGGTGGTGTTGTTGTACCAAGAGGAACATCAATCGTTGGCCTTGACCTTAGAAAGACTAAAATTCGTCCAAAGTACGTTCCCAACCCAACAGATTCTAATGCACCAACCAGTGCTATTTTTAGAATTACTGGTGCTTGCTACTTCTGGCAATTCTCCATCTTTGATGGAAATGAACTAGGACTTGTCTACACTGACCCAACTGATTTTTCGGTAAATAATCAGTCAAAACCAACTTTCTCTCACCACAAACTTACTTGCTTTGAATATGCTGATGGTGTAAATCTACCATCTGGTTATAATATTACTGACCTTGACATGTATTACAGTAAGGTCAGTAATGCTTTCAATAGAGCATCTGGTAGAGAGATCGATCAAAAATACCCAGCAGAAGCAGATTCTTTTGCAAAGCAGAGACCAGAATGGGAAATTGTTGGTGCTTTTGCTGCTGATCCAATTGCAATTACAACAATTATTTCCGGTGATGGAGCTACGCCAGGAACAGTTGTAACAGTTACAACTCAGACTGCACACGGATTAACATCAGGAACTCCTATTAAAATTCGTGGAATTAATGTAAACGACTACAATATTTCCACAAAAGTTGCACAAGTCATTAATGATACCCAATTCACATATACTTTATCTAAAGTAAAGCCAAACCTTCCTGCTGGTCCTGCTGCTGGTCTTGCACCTGGTGCAACTGCTGCGGTTGTCATTGAAACTGACACAGTTTCTGGTGCTTCTCCATACATCTTTAACTGCTCTCTCAGATCTGTCTGGGGTATGCAGGGTATGCACGCCGATGGATCAAAGGCGGCAGGTTTCCGTTCGATGGTTGTTGCACAGTTTACTGCAATTTCCCTCCAAAAAGATGACCGTGCATTTGTAAAGTATAATGCTTCCAACGGAACTTTTGATAGCATTGGTCTGGAAAAAGTAACAGGTGAGACACTTTCTTCCGATTCATCATCGATTAATCAAGAATTTGTCTATCACCTGGATCCAAATGCAATTTATAGAAATGGGTGGGAAACTACTCACATCAAGTTCACTAACGATGCATTTATCCAAATTGTTTCTGTCTTTGCAATTGGATTCACAAGACACTTCGAAGCAAGAAGTGGTGGTGACGGATCAATCACCAACTCAAACTCCAACTTTGGACAAATTTCTCTCTCTGCTGATGGATTTAAGAAAGAGGCGTTTGACAAAGATAATAAGGGATACATAACATCGATCGTTTCTCCAAGAGCAATTGTTGGTGAAGATTCTACAATTGAATGGGTACAGTTTGATGTTACAAAAACAAATTCTGTCGGTATTAACAATCATCTATACCTATTAGGGTACACAAATCAAGATATTGCACCACCAATTATTTCACAAGGTTATAGAATTGGTGCAAGAATAGGCGATAAAGTTTATGTTAATGGGTACAGTGCAAACATTTTAATGACCAATGGTCCGGTTACAAGTATAAGCACAATTGCATCTGGATCTTCAAGTTCGTCAAAAATTTATACTCCAACACTAACAAATGGCAGTAATGGTACTGTCTACACTATTTCTGGTGGTCACAATCTTAAAAATGGAGAATCAATAAGAATTTTCAGTGAAACTGGCGATCTTCCAGAAGGTCTTGAAGAAAATGTTCTGTACTATGCGATAACCTCAGAGAAGAAAACAGCACTTGGAGCACTTGAAATCCAAATTGCATCTTCCAGAACTAATGCTTCTTCTCAAACACCACTTTCAATCACAAGTTATGGTGGTTCGCAACTTAGAATCGAAAGTAGAGTTTGTGATAAAGAAGCAGGTGAATTAGGTCATCCAATTCAATGGGATCCTAATCAAAATCAGTGGTTTGTCCATACAAACGCAAACAGTCAACTGTATCAATATATCGGAACACTCACTACTCCTGAGACAGAAATTTCGTATGTTCTCAGAAAAGAAGATGACAGAAGTTTAGATGAAAAGATTTACAAACTTCGCTATGTTGTTCCTAAGGAACTTGTAAATGGTAGAGCACCAAGTGAAGGATTTATTATTCAAGATTCTAGTTCTACAACTGTCAGAGAGAATTCAGACTTTACTCTGACTACACTTAAAAATTCTGATTATGATTATGATAGAAATCCAAGATTCATTTCAACTTGCACCTATGATTCTGTTGGTAAACTTGTCACTGTTAGATCTGACAAACCACATAATCTAAAACTAGGCGACAAAATTGTTGTTAATAACATTATTAGTACAACAAATACAACTGGAACTGACAATATTGGATTCAATGGTACATTTAACGTAACTTCCATTACAAATGATAAAACATTTGTATACAGTTCTATCGATGTATTCGGAACAACTCATAATCCAGGAAACTTTACTAGTAATACCAATGTAAGATCGAAAGATCTTCCTAAATTTACTAGAAATGATCTATTAGAAAACCTCTATGTTTATAGAGCAGAAGTCATAACACCATACATCTATAATGTTCAGGATGGTGTTTATTATCTCTATGTGTTGAACTCTGGAAATTCAGTTTCGGCAGAATTTACAGACTCTAAGTATTCTCAAAAGGTTACAGATCTCTATCCTCAACAAGATAGAGATAACTATCAAGACAATCCTCCTGCTGCTAAAACTTTTGCAAAGAGATTCCCACTTGGAGATGTTTCTACAAGTGATCTGAAGAGAAGTTTGACAAGAGAAACTGTTGATAGATTTGCAAATACGTTCTCACACGGTAAAAAGATTAGTGGTGTTACCGAAGGTGGCACTTCCGCAGTACTTACCTTTGATAGTGAGCATCAATTAGCAGGAATTAGAGCATACACTACATTAAATGGTGGTTCTGGTCACAGTGATGGAACATATTATAATGTAAAACTGTTCAATAATAATGCTGCACCATCATCTGCCGTTTGGGATGGTGCAACAGCAAACGTAACTGTCAGTGGTGGTTCTGTCACTTCTGCAACAATTGTTGAGGGTGGATCTGGATATACTGATGGTGAACAACTTTACTTTGATAGTAGCACCATTGGTGGAACTCCACAATCAAATGTAATCGTAAACACCGCTGGAATCTCGACAGCAACTAGTAACTACGTTCAGGTTACTGGTATTGGAACAACTGCTGGTGGATATTTCAGAATTACTGATACTTCTAATAAGAGTGCGATTTCGATTGCAAAGACTACTGGCGATCCAAGACTTGTAGCAAATCAATATGCGATTAATCTTGGACCAGCGGTTACAATTTCTCAAACAGCATACAATACTACTACCAGTATTGCAACTTATCAATCTCTAAGTTCTCCTCATGGTCTACTTGCAGGTAATGCACTTAGAATTTTAGACAGTAGCAATAATAATCTTGGCGATTATGTTGTTAATAACGTTAACAGTGCTACTGAATTTACTGTTAAAGTTCCACGCTCACTCACCACTGCTAGATGGTCATTGAAGCATGGTATGTCAGCAAATAATGCAAGTGCTGATAATCTTGGAGAAAATCTTGGTGTAAGATCTCTTGCAATCTTTGATAATGAAACTCTGATTCTTGGACAAGAAATTACATCCGAAGAGCAATTTATAGTTGATCTTCCTGGTGCTGGAATTGGAACAATGTCAAGATTCCCATTAGGATCTTACATTCAGATCGACAACGAGATTATGAGAGTCAAATCTAGCACTCTCACTGGTGCTGGATCTAATGAAATTGAAGTTATTCGTGGTTCAATGGGAACCATTATTGAATCTCACTACAATGGTTCTTTAATTAAGAAGATTAAACTAACTCCAATTGAGTTCCGCAGACCTTCTATTATCCGTGCTTCGGGTCATACTTTTGAGTATCTTGGATATGGACCTGGTAACTATTCAACTGGTCTACCACAAGTCCAAGTTAAGACTTTATCTGAGAAAGAAGATTTCCTTGCACAGGCACAAGAAACCTCTTGCGGATCTGTTCTTTACACTGGTATGAACAGTGATGGTGATTTCTATATTGGAAACACTAAGTATTCTGCACAGTCTGGCGAACAAACAACATTCGATGTTCCAACACCAACTATTACAGGTGAGGATCCAAATAGATTAAGTGTTGTCTTTGATGAAGTTATCGTCAAGGAAAGAATTCTTGTTGAAGGTGGAAACTCTGGTCAAATTCTTTCACAATTTGATGGTCCAGTTACCTTCAATGGTGATGTAAGAATGAACCAACAATTGGTTCTTAATGATAATCTGAGAATCAGTGGTCATATCGAAGTCAAAAATACAACTGAATCTACAGATTGTGTTACTGGAGCATTAATTGTTGCTGGTGGAGTTGGTATTTCTAAGAGACTAAATGTATGTTCTCATACAACTATTGGTGGTGATTTAAATGTTTCTGGAATCACCACAATTTCTGGAACTGGTAGCACTCTGTTCGTTAATGGAACGGCAGCAAACACACTTGGTAATGTAAATACTGGTTCTCTTCAAGTTGATGGTGGTGCTGGTATTGCTGGAAATCTTTCAATTGGTGGGGCAGCAAACTTTGGTGGTGCATTAACCATTGGTGGTGCATTTGATATGGGTGCCAACAACATGACTGCTGGTGGTGGTACATTCGGTAACATCAGAATTGCCATTACTGATGATAACACTATTGATACTTCAAGTGGAAACTTAGTTCTCGACTCTGCTACTAATGTTGTCAATATTAATGCAACAACTAACATTGGTGGAGACACTGCAATCACTGGTGCATTAACTGTAACTGGTGATATCACTGCATTCTATACTTCTGACCAAAGATTCAAGGACAATATCACTCCTATTGAAGATCCTCTTGCTAAGGTTCTTTCAATCAGTGGTAATACATACACCTGGAATGCCGAATCTGGTAAGGAAGGTAATGATGTTGGTGTAATTGCACAAGAGGTTCTTGAAGTCCTCCCAGAAGCGGTTACAACGAGAGATAATGGTTATCTTGCTGTTGATTACCAGAGAATCGTTCCTCTCCTTGTTGAGGCAATTAAAGAACTTTCCGATAAAGTTTCTGCTCTTGAAGATAAACTAAATAACTAGAAAAGCATCCAGAGATGGCGAATATTAGAAAGCAGTTTAATTTTCGTAATGGTGTCCAAGTTGATGATGATAATCTAGTTGTAAGTCCTACTGGTCTGGTTGGAATTGGCACAACAATTCCAACAGAGGCTTTGGACGTTCGTGGAACAGCAAAGGTAGTTGGTCTTGCTACTGTAAATCAACTCTTTACTCCTGATTTAACTGCAACGAGTGCATCTATTACCAATTTAACGCTTGGTAACTCTATTATTGGAGGTGGAGTTAGTATTGGTAGTGGAATTGTTACTGCTTCTGGTGCTGGTGTTGTTACCTATTATGGTGATGGTGGAAGACTTCTCAACCTCCCAACATCTCAATGGTTAGATGTCGATGCTGGTCTTGGATTCACATCAATCTATGCACAGGGATATGTTGGTGTAGGTACGGTAGATCCAAGATTCCTCTTCCAGGTTTCTGGAAATGCTAATACAACACTAGCAGGATTCACTGGTGGTCTTGGAATTAGTTCAGAAGGAAACGTTCTCACCACTGGAATTGTAACTGCCTCTAAGTTTGCTGGTATTGGTTCAGACTTAACTGGATTAAACGCTTCCAATATTGCATATGGAACTATCAGTAATGATAGGATTCCCGTTCTCCTGAACTCCAAGATGCCAGCAGACATTAGTGTCTCTGGTATCGTTACTGCAACTGGTGGATTCGTAGGAAACGTAACTGGTAATG
>Ga0222713_10003943_pt1 | contig 15066 bp, 16 predicted proteins | sample C33_649DmetaG_FD_165061 | JGI IMG/M metagenome (GOLD analysis project Ga0222713, IMG submission 165061) | Estuarine water microbial communities from San Francisco Bay, California, United States - C33_649D | ecosystem: Environmental > Aquatic > Marine > Unclassified | place: USA: California...
TGGAAATCAACGGAATGCCTGATTGTCGCATTCAGAAGGTAGACTCTTATACTGGACGCTACCGTGATATGTATCTCTGTGATAATGAGATGCAACTTATGACTGCCATGGAAGATTTTGAGTACACTAAGTGGTTGGACCCTGACATGGTTCCTTGTTACATCAAGGACGATGAAGACACGGAGAGTCTCTAAAAGAACTGGTGGAGTCATCCCCAATATGCCCGTGATGGAGACACGTTAACAACCCTGGTCGGGATGGTCAAATGACCCTCGGAGTTTACTGCTTCTCTCAAGAGCAGTTGGTGCGGATGGGGTTACCCCGCCTAGGATTTAGTTATTACCTAGTTAAAAAAATAACTTGGCGTGCATGTAAAGACCTTTGAGGACGGTTGCATAAACCGTCCTTTTTTAGTATAATAGATACTATAATTGAATATATTAAATGAAGAGTGCATTAATTACTGGAATTACCGGACAAGATGGTTCTTATCTTGCAGAGTTTCTTCTTGAAAAAGGATATAAAGTTCACGGTATAATCCGCAGAAATTCCACAACGGATCCTACTGATAGAATTAAACAACTTCTTGATAATCCAAATATTCGTCTTCATTATGGAGATCTTTCGGATTTTTCTAATCTAACCTCCTTAATTCAAGAGATTCAACCTGACGAAATATACAATTTAGCTGCACAAAGTCATGTAAAGGTTTCTTTTTCAAATTCACTTTATACCACGGATATCAATGCCGTTGGTGTAGCTAGACTTTTAGAATCAATTAGAGTTCTGGGTTTGGGAGAAAAAACTAGATTCTATCAGGCATCGACATCGGAAATGTTTGGTAAAGTGCAAGAGACACCTCAAAAAGAAACCACACCTTTTTATCCAAGATCTCCATACGGAGTTGCAAAGGTATATGCCTATTGGTTAGTCAGAAATTATAGAGAGTCTTACAATATTTTTGGTTGTAATGGAATTCTGTTTAACCACGAATCTCCAAGGCGTGGCGAATTGTTTGTAACAAGAAAGATTACAAAAACTTTGGCAGAGATTAAAGTTGGAATTAAAAAAGGTCCTCTTGAACTTGGTAATATAGATGCTATGCGGGACTGGGGACATGCTAAAGATTATGTCAGGGGTATGTGGATGATGCTACAAGCAGATGAACCTGATGATTATGTCTTAAGTATGGAAGAGCAGCATTCTGTACGTGAGTTTATTGATATTGCCAGTAAACACTTGGGATTTGATATTGAGTGGTCTGGTGAGGGTATTGATGAAGTTGGCATAGATAAGAATACAGGAAAGATTATTGTTCAAATCAATCCTGAATATTATCGTCCAGCAGAAGTAGAAACACTTATTGGAGATTGTAGTAAAGTTAGGGAAAACCTTGGTTGGAAACCAGAGTATTCTTTTAGACAACTGGTTCAAGAAATGTGTGAATCTGATTTAAAAACATCGATGGAGAAAAAAAATGAATTTGTATACTGAAATTGAATCTTGCCGAGTGAGCAAAGAAAAAGATCTTGTATCTTTTCTCAATCTTGGAAATCAAAAACTTACCGGAGTTTTTCCTCGTCCAGACGAAGAAATTGATCGCGGTCCTTTGGAATTGGTTTGGAGTCCCTCTAGTCATCTTGTTCAATTAAAACATACATTTGAACCAACAGAAATGTATGGTGATAATTATGGTTATCGTTCTGGACTAAACAATTCAATGGTTCAGCACCTTGTTAATAAAGCAAACTATCTGATTGAACTTTCAAATCTTCAACCGGGGGATGTTGTTGTTGATATTGGTTCTAACGATTGCACAACTCTTAAAGCTTTTCCTGATTATGTGAAGAGAATTGGTATTGATCCAACTATTAAGAAATTTTCCGAATACTATCCAGAAGAAATTCCATATGTTGCAGATTTCTTTTCAGAAGAATCTTATCGTTCTGTTGAAAAGGATAAGAATGCAAAACTGATAATGTCCATTGCCTGCTTCTATGATCTTGATGATCCAGTTTCATTTGTAAGAGATATCAGATCTGTTCTTGCCGATGATGGTATGTGGCATTTTGAACAAGCATATCTTCCACTAACTTTGAAGTCCCTTTCATACGATACTGCATGTCACGAGCACATTGAATACTATTCAATGCTATCTGTTCAAAACATTCTTGAACGTGCGGGAATGAAGATTGTTGACGTTACTTTGAATGATATTAATGGTGGTAGTTTTGCCGTAACTGCTTGTAAGGATACCAATACATCAATCAAAGTTAATCAGTCTGTTATCAACTGGATGATTGATGAAGAATACAAAACGGGACTTCATACAACAAAACCATATTTTGATTTTGCTCAACGTACTTATGAGCATCGTGATTCCCTTGTAAATCTTGTAAGATCTCTTCGTGCCGATGGTAAAACCATCTACGGATATGGTGCTTCTACTAAAGGCAACGTTCTTCTTCAGTGGTGTGGATTTACTTCCGATGATATTACTGCCATTGGAGAAGTTAATCCTGATAAGTTTGGTTGTGTGACACCAGGAACTAATATTCCAATTATCTCTGAACAGGAAGTAAAGGATTCTAAACCAGATTATATGATTGTATTGCCATGGCATTTTAAAAATGGTATAATTCAAAGAGAAAAAGAATATATGAAATCTGGTGGTAAGTTTATTTTCCCCCTCCCTAATATTCAAATCATTTGATTATGAAAACTATACTTATTATTAATTCTGTTGAAAAACAGTGTGGCGTTCATCAGTATGGATTGAGAGTTGGTAATATCCTCACCCAATCTACAAATAATAATTTTGTATATTTAGAATTAGATTCTATTGATGAATTAAAAGAATCGGTTGATAAGTATAATCCCACATCTATCATCTATAATAGGTGTGGGGTTTTGCAGTGGGTAACACCAGAGTTGGTTGATGAGATTAGGCAGAAAAAAATATACCAACTCAATTTGATACACAATGCTTATAATTATGAACAACTCTTTGATGCATATCTTCATCAACATCCATATTGGAATTGTGATAATAAAAAAGATTTTGCAATTCCAAGACCTCTTCCTTTTTACATTAAAAAGAGTAGTAAGAGGGAATCTGATACAATTCGTATAGGATCTTTTGGATTTGGATTGATTAACAAATACTATGACGAAGTTTGTAGAGTTGTTAATGAGCAATTTACTGAAGAAAATGTTGAATTAAGGTTACACCTAACACATGGAACTTATGCAGGACATAATCAACAACCAGAAAGAATATTTGATGCCTGTAGAAAAAACATTACTAATTCAAATATTCAGTTAAAAATAACTACAGAGTTTATTACTGACGAAGAACTATTGGATTTTCTTGCAGACAATGATTTGAATATGTTTTTCTATCAAGACTATCGTGATTACAATGGAATATCATCTGTAATCGATTACGCTTTGGCTGTTGAAAAACCAATAGCAATTAATAAATCATCTATGTATTCTCATATTATGGATGCTAGCCCTTCTATTTGCGTCGAGGATAATTATCTTAAAGATATTATTTCAAACGGATTTGCACCACTTAAAGAGAGAAAGGATTCCTGGTCTCATAAAAACTTTATAGATACTGTAGAAAATGTAATTAAACAACTTGAGGAATCATAAAATGAAATTTTGTTCTGATGCCAAACAAGATCAATTTGTAGCAAATATTTTAGACTTTAAAAAGGATGGATATTGTGTAGATATTGGTTCTTGCCACTCAATTTATTCCAATAATACTTTTGCATTTCAAGACTTGGGATGGACATCTTTAAGTGTTGAACTGGAAAGTAGTTATAATGATAGCTACCCATCAACAAGAAAACTTGGTGTACATTTGAATGAAAATGCTCTAAAAGTAGATTATAAAAAAGAATTTGAAGAGTGTGAATTTCCAAAAAACATCGATTATATTTCAATTGATATTGATACTCTTTCAATCGATGTTTTAAAACTTATTCCATTTGATGAGTATACATTTAAAGTAATTACTATTGAGCACGATGGTTATCTTTATGGTGATCAATATAGAAAACCGCAAAGAGAATTTTTAGAAGATAAGGGATACTTTCTCCTATGCTCTAATGTGTATGTTGAGCAAAGTGGGTATTATGGAAAAGAATGTCCGTTTGAGGATTGGTGGATTAATCCGGAAGAATTTGATTCTGAATTAATTGAAAAAATCAAATGTGATTCTCTCCTCCCATCACAAATTATTGAAAAGTTTAAATCATGATAACGTCTATTCCATATTCGAAGGTTGTCATATGGGGACACCCACTGTATTCTCATACTCATTCTTACGTACACTCTTCATACTATAAAACTTTTAAACATCTAGGATATGATGTTTATTGGTTTCATGATGGCGAATATCCAAAAGACTTTGACTATAGTAATTGTTTATTCATTACTGAGGGTTTTGCCGATGTAAATATTCCACTAAATGAAACCAGTTGTTATATGGTAATGTACTGCCCTTCACCAAAAAAATATGAAGGTGTTGGTAGGTACATTGATATTCGTATGGCAGCAAAAAATTTTAAAGATCATATTCAAGAATATTCTCTAGACAAAGAAACTGCTACTAAGGTAGGTCCTGCTTGTTATTTTGTACCCAAAACTTCCGAAAAAGTCAGAATTAAAAACGACTATCATGACTATGAGATGGATGATTTTGATATACTTTATATTAGTTGGGCAACAAATCTTCTACCCCATGAAATAGATTATGATGATATGTATATCCCCAGAGAGCAGAATATTTACTTCTGTGGCACTATAGGAACTTCTGGAGAAGGTGAAAATATTTCAAACTGGAAACCATTTTTAGCAGAAGTTCACAAGGCTGGATATCAATTTATCCCCAATAATCCGTGGGCAAACCCCTTGTCAGATGAAGAAGTTATTAGAAGAATGAGAGAATCTCTTCTTGGTGTTGATATTCGAGGTCCATTGCATATTAAACAAGGACTTTTAACTTGTAGAGTATTTAAGAATATTAGTTATGGGCATCTTGGAGTAACTAACTCTGAAGAGATATACAATGAGCTAGAGGGTAAGTGCGTTTACAATCCAGATACTGCTCAACTTTTTCATGATGCAATGGCACAGAGAGAAAATGCAAAGTTGATAGAAGAAGGAATGAAGCTTGTTAAGGAGAATCACACTTATGTTAATAGAGTAAATAGTATTTTGAGTATCTTATGAAAACGGTAGGATTTTTTTATAGCGTTTTTAAAGAAAAACGAGCAACTGAATATTCTATTGAACAATTGAGGATACATTATCCAGAATCATCTATCTACTTAGTATCTGATGGAGGATTAGATTTTTCATATTTGGAAAATCAATATGATAATCTAAAAACTTTATTAGAAGAAGATACAATGTCTGGAACATTTGAAATAACTGCAGGAAGCACGGGGTGTGATTATGTCACAGGCAATTATCGTCAGGAAAAATATCAGAGTATAATTAACAAATGTGCATATACTGTTTTAGATAGAATTACCAGGGCAATTGAGTATTGTGGTAATCCTGACTGGATGGTTATGTGCGATCCAGATTGTTTGATTAGAGGACAATTAAGTTTTCCTGAAGAAGGGAAAATACTTGGAAGTAAAATTAATTGTTGCCTTCCTGATGGGTACAGAAATATATTGAATAGTATAGAGGGTGCCATACCAATCTCTAGATGGGGAGCTTCTCCATGTGTTTTTGAAGTTAAAACATTTTTAATGGCACTTGAAAAATTTAGATATCTGGATACTACACAAAATTTGCTCAGTAGATTATCTGAAGAGTTTTATGCGATGTATGCACATGACGTACTCTTTCCTACAATTTTTGCTTTGGTAGGAGAAGAAGAAACATTTAACTCAAATCTTGTTGAGTGTACACGAAATTCGAATTGGAGAAATACGAATCATCCATTAGTACATCAGTTTAGAGAGTATTATTAATGATAGGTTTTAATCATCTTGGGCAGATTGGAAGACTTGGTAATCAAATGTTTCAATCTGCTGGATTGCTAGGAATTGCTGAATATCGTGGATATGATTACTGCATTCCGGATCATTCAATGTATAGTGATTATGGACAGTTTAGGCATCACGAACTTCAGTCTTGTTTTAAGATGAAGCATTTTCGAGGCAAGTATGGAATCGTTGATGGCGATACTCTGCAATTGGATCAATATCATTACTGTCAAGAACTTATGGATGAGTGTCCAGATAACGTTACTTTAGTTGGATACTTTGAATCTGAAAAATATTTCAAGCACGTAGAAACTAAGGTGAGAGAAAACTACGAGTTTCTGGATTTTATTAAAGAAAAGTGTTATAATTATGGTAAGGATTATTTAAAAGATAAACCAGTTGCGGTTGTTATCCGTAGGGGTGATTTTCTTGCCGAACATAATAAGAATAGGCATTGTCTTTGTAGTATTGACTACTACAAAGAAGCACTGGGTAAATTTGAAGGAAGAACAATGTTAGTATTTTCTGATGACATTCCTTGGTGCAAACAACAACCACTATTTCAAAATAAAAATACTTTCTTTGTTGATAGTAATGAAGAAATTTACAAAGGACATTTTGACTTGTGTTTACTTTCTATGTGTTCGGATTATGTAATTGCCAATAGCACGTTTGCCTGGTGGGGAGCATGGCTTTCTGAAAACAAAAATAAAAAAGTAATCGCACCTAAAAGATGGTATGGACCAGAGTTAGAGCATTTAATTTTAAAAGATCAGTTACCTGAAAGTTGGGAAAGAATTTAACAATGAAAGACGCTACAATTGTTACGGCATTATTTAACATCCAGAGACAAAATATGGATGGAAGAACCTGGGATGAATATCTTCAATGGTTTGCAATAACATTAAAACTTAAATGTCCAATGGTGATTTTTGTTGAAGAAACTCTTGTTGATTTTGTAAAGAAGCATAGAGGTTCTCAAAAGACAAAAATTATCACACATCCTCTTGAAGAAATTCCGTATTATTATCTAAAGGATGACATGGATGCCGTTATCAACTCCGACGACTACAGAAATAACACAAAATGTGTCGATAGAATTGAGTGCAATCATTCACTGTATTCTATTATTCAATATTCCAAATTTAAGTGGATACGTAAGTCTATTGAATTAAATTGTTTTGATAGTGATTACTACTTCTGGATGGATGCAGGTGCTTCTAGATTCTTTGAAAGATTTGATTTGAATCAAAACTTTCCTGGCGAACTTGGATTGGAGGCGTTGGATGGTATTGGAAAAAAAGTATTAGTACAGTTAAACACCGAAACCTATCTGGATCTTGTACATGCAGAAACTCTTGGAAAAGAATATTTTTATGATCCAAGATCTTTTGTTTGCGGCACTTTCTTTGGTATGCATAAAGATATACATCCAGAAATAGAAAAGGAAGTGGAAAATATTCTTATTAATGATATGATTAAAGAAAACAATCTGAACAATGAACAGATTGCCCTTGCTTATCTTGTAAAAAATAAACCAGAATTATTTGAAGTTTATTATAGAAATACCTGGAAGCAAATTCAATTATTTACGGAACTCACACAATGAAAATTTGTCTAGTTGGTCCTGGAATTATGCCCATCCCACCTACGGGATGGGGAGCAGTAGAATCTATCATTTGGGAATGTGCAACCGAGTTGGGTGAACTTGGATATGAGGGTGAAATTCTGAATACCCCGGACAAGGAAGAGATTATTACATCGATTCAAGAAGGGCAGTTTGATATTATTCATATACATTATGATGTTTTTTGTGACTTGATTCCCGAGATGATAAGGGTATCACCTAAATCAAAAATTCTTTTATCTTCACATTATCCATATATCGATCAGTTCGATTACCATCAAAGAGATGGATATAAAAGAATTTTTGGGTGGATGGTAGAACATAGCAACCTATTTTATAACTTTTGTGTCTCCCAAAAAGACTATGATATTTTTAGATGTCAGCAAGTAAAGGAATCTAAGTTGCAGTTATTTAAGACTGGAGCACAACATAGGGACATTAAATTTATATATAATCCAAAAAATAGTGATAGAACTATTTGTATTGGAAAAATTGATAGAAGAAAAATGCAATTCTTTTATCAAGGTATAGAGTCTATTGATTTTGTAGGACCTGTTGGAGATCCTTACAATTTTGACACAACTAAAAATTATCTTGGGGAATGGACAAGGCAAGACATTTGTGATAATATTGGTGAGTATGCTAATACTATGTTGCTGTCTGTCGGGGAAAACGGAACACCACTGGTAATTAAAGAGTGTTTAATTGCTGGACTTGGAGTTGTTACTTCAAAATATTGTGCATATGAATTGGATGACAATCTTCCATTCATTACAATTGTTCCTGACGATAAGTTAGAAGACTTGGATTATGTTAATCAATGTTTGATTGAAAATAGAGAAGTATCTCTTAATATGAAAAAAGAAATTTCTCAATATGGTATTGAAAATTTTTCTTGGGAACAACTAATTAAAACCTACGCTGAAAATATTTCTTCTCTTGCATGAAAATTACTCTTGTTGGTCCTGGAATTATGCCCATCCCACCTACGGGATGGGGAGCAGTGGAAATTCTTATATGGGATTATAAACTAACTCTTGAAAAGTTGGGACATGAAGTTCAAATTGTAAATACTCAAGACTTGAACACTGCTCTTGAACAAATAAATTCTTTCGAACCAGATTTTGTACATATTCAATATGATGACTATGTATATCTCTGTCCTCATTTAAAGTATCCTTGTGCCGTCACAACACATTTTGCTTATCTTGAGCGACCTGAATTAATGGGTCCTTATAGACAGAGAGTTTTTGATGCATACTCAAAAATATGTCCAAATGTTTTTGGGCTTTCTAAAAGCATTAATGATGTTTATGAGAATGAAGGAATCCCATCTAATAAGTTATTTTTAAATCCGAATGGTGTAAATCTTAGTAATTTTCGAGTGACACGGGAACCAAAATATTCTGATAAATCGATTTATCTTGCGACTATAGATCATAGAAAGAGGCAGTTTTTATTTCAAGACATTCAATCTCTATGGTATGCTGGAAATATTAGAGATGATAGATTTAATAAGAATAAAAATTATTTGGGAGAATGGAATAAACAATACTTGTATGACAATCTAACAGACTATGGCAATCTAGTTCTTCTGTCTGATGGTGAGGCGCATCCACTGGTTTGCATGGAAGCACTTGCCGCTGGGCTTGGTGTAGTTGTCTGTGAGTGGGGTAAAGCAAATCTTGACACAGAAAGACAGTTTATCACTGTAATACCTGAGGATAAAATAAGTGATATAAATTATATTGAAACCCAAATTTTAAAAAATAGAGAATATTCCATCTCCCACAGAGAAGAAATATTGGAATATTCAAAACAGTTTGATTGGGAGCAAGTAATTAAAAATCATTATCTTCCTAATATTGAAAAAGTGATGTCGAAGAAAAAGATAGCAATCAATTTTATTGGAACTGGAAATTATTTAAAATTTTTTCCAAGATATTATGAAACATTTATGGAATATTTTGCACCAGAATGTGACAAAGATTTTTTTGTATTTACTGATGGTGAATTGGGGGATGATATCCCAGCAAATATTAAAATAATTTCTGTAAAGGAAGAAACTGATATTCAAAAAGAAGACTATAATGATTGGAGTTCACTCACCATTAAGAGTATGGGAGGTCTCAAAAGGTTTGAACAAATTTCTACAATAAGAAATCAATTATCTGGATATGATTGGTATGTCTATTTTGATGGCGATATGCATTGCTGTTCGGAAGTAATAAAATATGATGAATTTTTCAATGAAGAAAAAGATTTCTTCGCAGTTCAACATCCATGTCAAAACATAGGATTGTGTAAGTTTACTAATCTTACAAGAAAGGATCTTCCATTCGAAAGAAACGAAAAATCTTTATCTTGCGTCAGTTTCAATGAGCAAACGGATGACATATACGTTCAGGGATGTGTATGGGGTGGAAAAGTGCCCAAGGTTTTAGATATGATTGATGAACTTCGTGATAGAGTTAATAAAGATTTGGAAAACGATATTATCGCATCCGTGCGAGATGAAAGTCATCTAAACAAGTATAGAGTAGAAAATATCGATAACTTTAATATTCTTTCTCCATCATATGCAAAACCAGGAGATCATCCTTCAGAACATTTTTTGTTTGATGCAAAAATAATTCATTCTCCATCTGATAAAAAAGAAATTCTAAACTCTTAATTATGGATAACAACAAAGCACTTCCCAAGATTCTTAGAGATAAAAATAAAGCAGTGCATAAACTCAAAGGACTTCCTCCCATATACTATCTCAATCTGGATGAACAACCAGAGAGAAGGCAATATATGGAGGAGCAGTTTGAATACTGGCAGATTGAAGATTATGAACGCATCTCTGCCTATGATGGTAGAGATGATAGAGACTTGGGTGATATTCTTAAAGGTAGATATCCCGATGCAATGTCGTCTGGTGAGGTAGGATGTGTTACCTCACACCTTAAGGCACTTAAACACTTCCTGGAAACTTCGGATGCACCCTGTGCTCTGATTATGGAAGATGATTGTGATTTAGATCCTGTCAAGCACTGGACTTTTACTTGGAAAGATTTCTTTGCTAAAGTTCCTTACGATTATGATGTTGTTCAACTTGCCATCATCAATCCAGCATCGGTTCATGTAAAGATGCATCGTAGATTTGTGAATGATTTCTCTACGGCTTGCTATCTTATCACCCGTCGCCATGCGCAGAAGTTGGTTGACTTGCACGTCAGAGGTGACAAATACAAGATTGATAATGGAGTCAAACCAAGAGCAGTCGCTGATGACTTGATTTATAACTCTGGAAATACTTTTGCTATTCCTCTCTTCTTATACAAGATTGAACTGGGTTCATCCATTCATGACATTCACATCGATGTATTTCATAAGTCTAGTTACGAAGGACTATGGAATTTCTGGAGGAATCAGGCAGTCGATATTCAAGATTGGAATGCACTCTTTGATTATGATCCATACTTCCAACGCCTTCCGCCTGGATTTGAAGGGCAGTAAGTAAGCATTTATACTCATTAATGTCGGGAAACCGAAACACGGGGGGCTTGACGCCCCTTTATATTTGCTATATAATTATGTAACAGTTCTTCACAAAACTATAATGACTGTAACAACTAATGAGTATGGGCAACAGAACATGTTTGCCAAAGAACCCGTAATGTACTATGAGAACTACGGGATGCTCACACCTAACATGGTTAAGGAGCGCACTAATGGTCGTTGGGCAATGATGGGTATCGTCGCTGGTGCCATCTCTTATGCCGCCACTGGCAAACTCTTCTTCGGTATCTTCTGAGACTTGACAATGACTTCACTTTTGTTTACAATAACTAGTGTCGCCTTTTTTGTTTTATTGGCGCACTCAGTAAACCAATTATCCGAAACTTACTAATGGCATACAATGTTACTCTCCGCACTCCCGACGGCTCCGAGACCGTCATTCAATGTGAGGAGGATCAGTACATCCTTGAGGCTGCTGAAGAAGCAGGCGTTGACCTTCCTTCATCATGTAAAGCTGGCGCTTGCTCCGCCTGTGCTGGTAAGTTGATTGAAGGTGAAGTTGATAATGAAGAGCAGTCCTTCCTGGACGACGATCAAATCGCAGACGGATTTGTTCTTACCTGTGTAGCATATCCCAAGTCTGATTGCGTTATTCTTACCGAACAAGAAGAAAATCTCTAATGGAATTGCTTGCCGTTGCTGGTATTCTACTTGCCTCTTTCGCAGGGGCAGCACTACTCACTAAATCTGGAGACGAAAAATGAACGAAAAAGCAGAACGTATTAATGGTTGGGCAGCGATGATTGGTATCGTTGCCGCCTTTGGTGCCTACTTCACCACAGGACAAATCATTCCTGGAGTATGGTGATGATATTGTTAGCATCAATGTTACTGGGAATGTGGATACTCATCAGCGCCCTTGGTAGCAATGGTGCTGACGATGATGATGACTTTGGTGGGGGCATGATGATCCCCGCTTATAATCCTACTAATTAAATGATAGAAGTAAAAATGCGTAAAGAACAGTATCAAGTACCCCAAGTAGAATTTGTATATCGTATTGGTGGTGAATTCGTAACTAAGACCTCTGCTGAACTTTTCAATGGTAAGCGCGTGGTTATTTTCAGTCTACCTGGTGCATACACTCCTACTTGTAGTGCTTATCAGCTCCCTGGATTTGAGCAACAGTATGAAGAGTTTGCTCAACTTGGTATCGATGCTATTTACTGCATCTCTGTTAATGATGGTTTTGTAATGAATTCCTGGGGTAAATCTCTCGGTATTGAAAAAGTACAACTAGTACCAGATGGTAATGCCTACTTCACCCGTTCAATGGGTTACCTGGTCAATAAGTCTAATCTTGGCTTTGGTGAGCGTAGTTGGCGTTATGCTGCTGTCGTTAATGATGGAGTCATTGAGAAACTCTTCGTTGAAGAAGGTATGCGTGACAACGCAGACTCTGACCCTTACGAAGCATCAACACCCGAAGCAGTTCTAGAGTACGTTAAGTCAACTGTCAGGGAAACCGCACCTGTTTGATATAATAAGTAATAATACTCAACTCTGTTGCTAAATAGGCAGCAGAGTTTTTTTATGTATGCCGAGATATCAACTAAACAGGGAAGAGCTTAAAGTACATATTCTCAAATTAAAACAAGAAGTAGATCATGATGCTGGATATCCTGGAGAAAAAGAAATAGCACATAAATACCTGAACAAGGTTTTAGACAAGATCGAGGAATATCGATATTAGAGCCTTCTACTAAATATTTGATATATAACGGATCCTAACAGATGGCAAAAAAGTTAGTTTATAATTACACTTTCACTCCTGGTGGTGCTGGAGTTGGAACCATTGAGATGGATGGGAAGTGGTTAGAAAGATCGTTGCTTCTCATTACGAACGTAACAGATAATGTAATCATCTATAACTTTGCTGGTAATGGTCTTGGTGGTACTACATCATATAATAGTACAACACACAAAACTGTATTAACACTTGATTACGACACCTCTTCAATGAGTGCGTCTGATGAACTTCAAATTTTTGTTGATCAGGAATTTGATGAAGTAGAATTTGGTGAGTCATTTGTAGACCCCGTTCACAAACTTAGAGTCAGTACTCCTGAGAACCTGATTGATACTGACTTTGAATATGGACTACAGTCTTCAAAGTGGGAGACCCTAGAACTCGTTAATAATATTCCTTCGATTTATTCTTCAACTGGTGGAATTTCTATTGGGCAAATTATATCTGTTAGTACCTTAGCAAATACTCAAACGATTACTGTTGTTTGTGGTGTTCCTCATGAGTTGTCAATTGGTGATCCTATCGAAGTACAAGGATTAAAATCTAGAACAGCAGAAGGAAAATATCTTGTAACTAATGTAGAAACTACAACTTCCTTTACTTATAAAGCATCTGGAGTTCAAGCATCTACACTGGACATTAAAACTGCTTACACTGTAATTATTCCTGGAACTTTCTTTTCAGCTTCGGATATTGTATATGATCGCAACGAATCGATTGCTACAGATAATGCAAACCCATCAACACTAACTTTTACGACAGGATATAATCATGGTCTGACGACAGCGACGAGTTTGTACATTACAAATACTGTAGGAAAGAGATCTTATACCTTAAGTGATCCTAGCGCCACTGCTCCAGATGGTGATTCTTATCAAAGAACTAGTGATGATAGTTTTTATATTCCAGATCATAAATTAAGCAGCAATCAAAGGATATATGTAACACCAGATACTGGGTCTAATGCATCGGCTTCTCTTCCTGGAACTGATCCAGCTCCTATCCAACCATCGGATGAAAACACATGTCAAGTTTGTTTTGATGCTGTAACAACAGCTCTTGATAGTATTCAAACCACTATGGGTACGGATGCCTCAAGATTTTATCATGGATGGGATGTAAATTATGGCAATAACAGTTTATATGCTTACTATGTTAATGGATATTTTAGTAATGTAACCAGTGGTGATGGTATTGGTCAAACCGATCAGCACCGTCAGTATATGTTCTACGGTGATTATGGATATAATGCCTCAACACAAATCAGATTATATGGTAATCAAACCGTATACTATCAGTGGGCTCCATATGGAACCAGTCCTTCTACTCTTTATACTGGTAGTCCAATTGATGCTGGAGCACTTTTTACAAGATATGGTGGTAATCTTGGTAGTGGAACCTTAGCTGGTAAAGGAATGTATTGGCAGTCTACCGCTTATAATAGACTTCAATATTCTCCATATATTCTGCAAATCAGGCAGTTTCCAAATCCCGCAACAATGGGGGACTCTTCTTTTTATGGATACTATTACTATGATTACAGTTATCAAACAAAGAGAACTTTTGCACGTTATAATAATAATGTATGGGGTACTCAAAATACAAGACAAAATGCTGGGGATGGTTGGTATTATACTTATAGTTACACATATTATTATCCACAATCCTTCTACCCTGGATTTATATCCCTCTCTATTAACTTAGATAATATTCAGTGGAGTGGGCAATATGGGACAGGATCTGAATCCTGGGGTAATGTCTACAATGCCTCTGTATGGGCTCTATATGGTTCAATGACCGGAACTAAAGGTTCCATGTATAGAATTGAAGTTTTACTACCAATTGATGATGATGTTTCCAGTTCAAGATATGGTCCTACCGGATCTGTTCTTAATATTGCTCAGATGGTAACTGATATTGTTGATGAAGTAAAGTCTAAATTTACGTCACCTTCTTTCCCAAATCCATCTAATCAACAACAAACTCTTTACGCTGGAATTATAAACGGTGATAGAATTACATTTAGAAACTCTGATAGACAGACCTATCAATATCTTGGAATTGGAACAGGACCATGGAATATTGAAACAGATCAAACTACAGGT
>Ga0222713_10003944_pt1 | contig 15065 bp, 15 predicted proteins | sample C33_649DmetaG_FD_165061 | JGI IMG/M metagenome (GOLD analysis project Ga0222713, IMG submission 165061) | Estuarine water microbial communities from San Francisco Bay, California, United States - C33_649D | ecosystem: Environmental > Aquatic > Marine > Unclassified | place: USA: California...
ATTGAGATGGTGCCCGGAATACCAACAAACATGAGGGCGGCCGTCACCAGAATCGTCAATAGCCGTCGTGTGGTGATGAGGCTCCTTCGCCCAACGCGGTTCATGCAGCACCCTTGCGCGAGCGCCACTGCACATACGCCGCAACGATTAAGAGAAGCAGCATGAGCACCCCCATCACGCTCATCGGCACCGGGTGTAGGAGCGGCTTGGGGATGACTCGCCCAACCTGTGTGGGTGCGAGGTACCACGCGTCAAGCTGCAGTCTCCCTGCAAAGATTCGCAAGAGCTCCACAAGGTAGAACTGCGCACCGACTAAGAGTGCGATCGTGTGCCGGTTCGTGCGCCATGCCCAGATCAAGAAGAGAAGGCAACTCCCCCACAGCACCTCCATTGCGACGACAACCTGGAAGCCGGAGAGGGCAGGCACGGTGCCGTTAGCCGAGAGGTTCAGTGGGACCACGCTCGCTAGGAGCATCAGCAGCGACATCACCAGGAACCCACGAACACGCCCACCAACAAGGCGGCTGATTCGCTCTTCGTTCCATGAGAGCAGCGTTGCAGCAAGAACGGTCGTAACGATGAGTACGACGGTGCCCGTGATACTCACGTCGCTGATTGCCTGGCAGCCACGATCGAGGCGCGAGAGTGCCGCAAGACAGACTGTTGGCCCCGCCAGCCACGCGGCAGCCGGTGCAATGGCGAGGGCCAGCGGCAACAGTCGCCACACCTGGTCGCGCTGGGCGATGGCGATGCCTATCGCGGCAGCGGCTGGCACCACAATCGGAGCCGCATACCAGGGGAAGAGGATGCGCGAGAGCGGAGCCCACACGCCGATCGTGAGAAGGGCAATAAGGAAGAGGAGTGAGACAAGCTCCGAGCTCGCGCTCGGCTTCTCGGGAAGCTTGGTCGTGACGCCCGTCCAAATTGCTGCGAACAGACCTGGCGCCGCGCTCGCGGTGAATCCAAGGCCGAGCCCCGCAACGAGGCCCCAAAACGGAAGTGCCAGCGGGTGGTCAAGGGTGAACCCTTCAGCGATGCGCACCGCCTCTTGCAGCCACAGCTGGAGCGAGTTGAGTGGATCCAAGGCAACGCCGCTGACGGTCGCGCCGATCAGTGCAGGTAGGATCAGCGCGGCAAGGGTGGCAAGGCCCGCGGTGCCAATCGCCACCGCCACCGAGGTCAGCCGCTCCCTGCGCGAAACCTGCTCAGGTACGGCAGCCGAATTGCCTCGACGTGCCACCAGGATCATGGCTGCACTCACAACGATATTCAGCACACCGCCAAAACCCGCGCCAGCAACGACGCCAACACTGCTCACCACAACACCGAGGGCACCAACCAGCTGCAGCATCAGGCGTGTCACACTGCGAGCACCGCTCACCGAAGTTGCCGCAGCACCAATCACCAGAATCGGTAGTCCAATGATGAGTCCGGAGAGTTTCATCCCTGTGGCGGCACCCAGGGCCAGGCCGGCGAGGGCCAAGCCGAGCAGCCGCTGCTTTCCACTGTTCCGTAGCGCATAGAGCACGGCAACGATCTGCCAGGCAATGAACACTGCGAGCCAACCATCAAGCATGCCAACGCGCGTCTGCTCCCAAGCAATCGTAGAAAGCAGAACGAGCGCACCCGCGGCGAGGCCCGCACCAATACTGATAGCAGCACCGATGGCAGCCGCCGCGGCGGCGAGAGCCACGATGGCTGCGGCGGGCATCAGTCGTAGCCGGTCCGCGGCAGCGCCAGTATCAACGCGCAGCAATTCGCCCGCTGCGGTTTGACCAATCACCGTCGAGCCACGGCCACCGCTCATGCTGACGGCGAATTCGCTTACAGGGGTGATCCCTTCCGTGAGATAGCGCCCGGTGACAGAACGCAGGCGCGTGCGCTCAACAAGCACTAGTCGCGATCGTGCATCGGCATCGATCACAGCAACAGTGGCGAGGGTGCCGCCCCCCGCGGGATAGAGCCCAACGATCTCATTGAAGCGTGTCTCACCCGCGATCGTGAGCGACGGACTGGGGAAGACGGAGAGCGCCATCGAAGAGAGCCTGGTCTTGGTGGCGAGGAGTGCCTGCCACCCTTCGCGACCGCGGCTCCCTACTGTCCAACGCAGCCGCGTCGCGCTCAGCGGAATGGTGGCGAGGACAGGCTCTGTTGCGCCGAGGTCAAGCAGTGCGACCTTGTCTCCCTGCACGCCGAGGGCGAGGCGCGTGTGGCCATACGCCACATCGCCAATCTCGCGGAGTCGCGTACGGAATTCGTCGGCAGACGCAGGCTCAACGTCACCGTTCAGCAGCATGCGGCCGGCGCGAAGCTGCGCGCGAGCCGCGTCACAGGAGTTCTCTGAGCACACATCAAAGAGGCGAATGATTGATTGAGCCTCGGACTCTGAGAGGTTGGCTGTTGCACCGTCGAGGTATCCCACGGCGCCAACGCCGAGGAGCCGTTCTCCGTTGAAGCGCGTCGGTGAGACCTGTTCGTCGGCTGAGAAGTCCCCAATGCGTGACCAGTACCCAGTAGCTGCCCGAGCGAGCAGCGATCCGTCCGCCTCGCTCCCCGCGGGGGAGATCGCCGTCCAGCCTCCTGCTGGATCGACTACCGGATCGCTTGCGAGCAGTTTCGTATCGTCGCCTACCTGGGCCAACTGCAGCACCACCAGGGTGCCGTCGGCCAAGAGCAGCGCGGCGCGGTTCACGAGGTCTACGCAAACGCTCGGCTCGCTCGGCAGTGTGGACTCTGCACCGCCCGCACGCACGGTCCAACCGTCGGGGTCAGCCTCAGCGCTGAGCACTACTGGCGGGCTATCGCCAAGTGGCACCGAAATCGTACAGAGAGGGCTGCCGCCCTCACCTGTGATGAGGTCCGGCTCAGGAAAGATGGGCGCGGCAAGAAGCCCAAGCGCCAAGAGTTGCGCACCAAACGGTGGGTGGGAACTCGACGTGAGGTCAAGGTCGGCTGGGTGTTCATCAACAACGGAACCGGCAAGCTCAATGGAATTTACGGCGTAGAGCGGTTCGTCAACAACGCCGAAACCACGATAGCCACCGGTCAATAGCGTGCCAAAGGCCGCTACAGCAGCAATAGCTACGACCGAAACAGTACGGCGCCAGCCTACAGTCGCCATGTGTCAACCCAACTTTTAGCGCGTTGCCTTCGCCGCGCCTGCACTTTCAGCGTAGAACACCGGATTCTTTGCAATCGAGATTGCTGTTGGGATGACGGCAGAGAAGACGGCTGAGGTCTGCTGCTTCACCACAGGAATCTCCGACGTTGGGATATGGTGACCGGAACGCCACACCGAATGTCCAAGGGTTAACCAACCAATCATCGCGGTTGCCAACGCAACCCTTGGATACGCCGAAATCTTCTCTTGGGTCATAGGCTCTTCCGACTCCGGAATCCCTTGAATGCGACCAACGATGGTGGAGAGGACAGCCATATTTTTCACCGCCGCCTGCTCGAGGCGAGACTGATGCTCCATGGTGAACTCGCTGTTGCTCGGACCGGTGAGGCCCGGGAAGTTCAAAACGCTCGCGATCCCAGAATGCTTAATGGTCCATTCAATCTGCGAGTCGATCCACGCGGCGAGTTGGCCCTCTGGTGTCACCTCTTCAAGTGCAGCCTCTTGGCCTTCTACGTACTGCTCGTATGCCAACACCGATGCGTCAAGGATGAGCGACATGCGCGAGCCAAAGTGGTAATTGACAAGGCTTGGCGGCAACTTGAGCCGCGCACATAGGGTTACTGGCGAGAAGCGGGTAGCCCCAAATTCAGCGAGGTCTTCGATCGCCCCGAGAAGGAGTTGCTGAATGGTGTCCATCGGTAGATGGTAATTGGTGGATGCGCGTCGCGCCCCAGACACCTTGAAGGCGATCGTTGCCCTCACGGTCATAGCGCGAAGAGGAGCAGCCCCAGAATGAGCGCTGCGGCCATCGCAGCGGCGAGGAGCGGTCGATCGACCAGGTCTGCGCCGATCGGGAGCGTGCCTGCCAGGCGGCCGATCACCTGCGTCGGCGAGAGTTCGATCAGTGACCCATTTGAGGCAATGGTGATGGAGGTGCTGCTCACCTTGGCAATTTGCGCAACGACTGCGGCCTGCTGCGAGTCCATGCTGACGCGCGCCAACACTTCGTCCCCGACCTGGTACTCGCCGTGCGGGAGGGCGATCAGAAGTGATGATGCGCCGAGGTTGAGTTCTGCGGCAAGGCTTGGCACGGGCTTGGCCAGCACGATTGCGCCCGTCAGGATCGCGGTCACTGCGGCAGCTACAGGGATCGCTGCAAGACCAGCAACGGCGCGACGGGCGAATCGAGCTCGTCGGGCACTCCGTGATGCAGGCTTCTCGTCCTTGCCCACCCTGGCGTACTGCTCTTCGTAGTTAATCCAGGCTGGCTCTGATTCTGATTCGCGGCGCGATTCCTTCCGCTTGTCGCGCTTCTTTGATCGCCCACCCTTCTCTGACTTGTCGCCGGGTCGGGGGATGAGTTCTTCGCGCGTGGCCGCGACGATCATGCGCGCAACTCGGGAGTCAGGCTCGCCGACGCCTCGCCACGTTGCAACTTCGAGGGCCATACCCTCAGCAAGATCGGCAACGTAGAGCTTCTGCCCGTCGGGCAGGTCAACGACGAACGGTTCGCCTTGACGGCTCTTCGACTTCTTTCCCATGAGTCTCCTCAGGCGGGCGACTAGTCTTTAATTTCGAGCGCAATACCTGCAACATCACCAGCAGAAACGCCGCTCTCGATCAGGTCTGTGGCAGAGCTCGCACCGGTTCCAATCGTGAACTCCGTGGTGGCAGTAATGCCTGTGAGTTCAATGGTTGCTGCGTCAAGCGCGTTCGTGCTGCCACTAGATACTCCAAACGGGATCACGATCAACTTCTTGCCATTGCAGGCGGTGGCATCAATCGTTGCGACGACCTCTTTGACCACGAACGAACCGTTCACAAAGTCACTACCAATGCTGTAGTCGACCGTTGGGTCACACGCGGTAACGCTGGCCTGACCCTGCCCGAAGGTGAGGGGATTGCCAGAGTTGACGTTGATCGAGGCTGCGAAAACATTGCCAAGCAACAGGATGGCGATCACGGCGAGAATCACCGCTCGAATGACGCGCACCCGGCGTCGCTGCTGGTCTGCGTTCATTCCCGATCTATCCATGAGGCACCTCAGCTGCTGCAAGGGATCTCCTTGCATTTGAATTCAATTTAATCAGTGTTTCAATCCCTGTCAAGGGTTGGCGGTCAGCGGAAGAGGAGGTAAACGACCAGCCCGCCGAGCACGAGGAGGAGGGTGCGGGGCTCGAGGAGGAGCCCAAGGCCAGGGAGCGAGAAGAGCACCTTCCCCATGATCTCAACCGAGGTGCTGCGGAACGAATCGTCGCTCTCGTTCGCATCGCCTTTTGTGACCCAACCAGACGCCGCATCTCCACCCACAATTCGGTGTGCGAATGGACCGATCGCCTCACCGTTCAACTTGGTTCCCTTGAAGATCACGATGTCGTCCATCACCGGCGGCGAGAACTCATCGGAGACGGCAATCACGACGTCGCCCACATTCAGTCGCGGAACCATGGAGCCCGATACAACAACATGCAACGTCATGAAGCCGGTCACCGTTCCAATGGCAAGGAGGAGCGCGAAGACGAAGAGACTGTCTCCGATTCGATCCACCACTTTCCCCCAGCGAGAGCGCTTCACCCCATCCCTCGAGAGACGGTCGCTGGTCGCTGTGATGGGCCGCAGCTCAATCCCGCCATCACCAAACTGCCGAACGCGGACACGTCGAGCGACACCATCGGTACCTCGCGTGGCAACCTCAATGGTCGAAGCGACGTTGACGGTTCCTTCTAGCCAAACGTTGGAGTCCAGCTGCGACTTGAGCGGAATCTTCCGCTTGTTAACCTTCTCGCCCTTCGCCATCAGTCGCGAATCTCAATGGCGGTAGAGGTCACGGCGTCAGAGAGCACTGTGGCGCCTGGTGCAAGCGTGAAGGCGCTGTTGGTTGGCCATGCGCTACTAGTTGGAAGTGCAGTGGTGATGCCGAGGGTTGAGATAGACCCTGAGTACCCCACCAGCACCAAGGTCTTGGCCGCACACGCTACATCAACCGAGCTCAGGGTTATGCTGGAGATGGTGAAGCGCGTCGAAGCGGTTTGGTAGCTGTGACCAATGTCAATACTGATCGTGCTGTCACAGGCGGTGACATTGACCGCGCCAGTTCCCAGCCCTGCTGATGTAAAGGAGATCTGCGCTGCCAGCACGGTGGTTACGCACACGCCAAACACCAGCCCAACAATGAACCCGCGCACCTCGAGCCACTTTGGAACGCGACGAGCACCACCCAGGGACTTGGAGAGTGGTGGCATCTAGTCGCGAACCTCAAAGATGATTTGATCAATGAGTGAGGAGAGCACGCCACTGGAGAGCGCCACCGTCAGTGGTGTCGCGCCGGTGACATTGCTAGATGCAATGGAGACCGCGCTTACGCGACCAATGGAGATTCCACTTGAAAGGATGACGCCATCGATAGTTTTTCCCGTGCAGCTGGTGTCAATTACCTGGGAGGTTGTGGCTGCAAGACCGGAGCCAATAACAACGCTCACGACCTTAAATGCGGTGTCGGTTGCGACCCAGGCGGTGACAGGTTTCACCGAAAACCCATTCGGGTCACACGCGACAACAACGGCGGTGCCTGTACCAAGCGTGGAGTTGCTGTTGAAGCTGATGTTGGCGGCGAACACATTCGCAGCGGCCGCAGCCAAAATTGCTACCAGCGCGATCACTCGAATGCCCGGCAGGCGAACACGTCGCTGATCTCCCGCGAGAACGCCACGCCCAAGGACGGTGCCCTGGCGCGGCATAATGGGCGTTGCCCTACTTAGTCGGCAATCTCAAACGCGTAGCCGTAAGCATCACCCGCATCAACCCCAGCTGACAATGAGAAGGTTGCCGATGCTGTACCACCAATGGAACCAGCGACAATCTCCCCAATCGACGTGCTGCCAGAGTTGAGGATGATGCCTTTCAACGTCTTGGCGTTACAGTCAGTATTGATCAGTTCGGAATCGGCCGTTCCTGCACCCAGGACCAGCTCATTGAGCATGAATTTGGTGCCATCCCAGGTAGTGACAGGCTTCACCGTAAACCCGTCCGCATCGCAAGCGGCGATCGTTGCGGTACCAACTCCGAGGGAGCTGCCGCCGGTGAAGGAGATAGCCGCAGCAAAGACGTTCGCTGCGATCACGCCCAAGATGAGGAGGGCGGCGAAGATGCGCACGTAGCGCTTGCGGCTCTCTGGGGAGCCCTTCAGCACCCCGCTCCCAAGCACCGTTCCCTGTCGACCCATCTGATGATCCTCCTCAACCTATCGTTCGCCAAAAAACGGCCGTGAACCCGTCACGAATTGAATTCAATTAGAGTTTCCCCCACGAGTCGCGGGATCGTCAAGCCCTCGGCGAAAGGGGGGTCGGAGGTGCCAGTTGGGCAGATCGAAGCGTAGAACCCCCCTGCCGAGCGGTCCGCTCCACCCCTCCACCCTCGAGGGTCTCGGAGCTCGGCTCGCCGGTGCGGGGGCACCGAAGCCCACCCCGTCCCGAAGGGGCCGACGTGCGGCGGCCGCCTTGGCCGTCCTCCTTCTTGCCCTGCTCTTTGTGCTGCCATTCGGGCGGGAGCCCGGAATCGGTGTCGCCTCCCCCTCCCCGACGGCAAGTGAGGGGGCGAGCGCTGAACCCACCCCCGCGCCGAGCGAATCAGTAGTACCAACCGCAACCCCTTCGCCAACGCCGTCGGTCACGCCGCGCCCCTCCCCATCCGTCGCCACCCCGTCGCCCACGCCCTACTTCACGCCGACACCGTCGGGTAGCCCGATCGTGATTGGCACGTGTGCCAGTGATGTCAGCATTGAGCTTGCATCGGAGTGGGCGGATGGTCGCTTCATTGTACGTACTATTTCTGTCACCGTTCCAACCGACGAGTGCGACGGCGCATCAGCGCAGGTGCTGCTCTTAGATGCAGACCAGGGCCTCCTACTGCGACGCGATGGAATCATCGCAACCCAGGAGCTGGTCTTCAACGTGCTGGGGGAAGAGATCCCGTCGCAAACCGTGCAGGGCACGGCGATTGAAATCACCGCGCCGACCACCATCCCTGGATCAGGCTCGACGACCGGAGAGCTCTCGCTCGAGATTGCAGGACACCTTGGATCGCAGATTGAAGATGTTGAGGTCATCGCGCTTGGTGATGGGCTTACTCCACGAGGCGAACTGCGATTACGCATTGGTACACGCCAGTACACCTCGGTGATTGGTGATGATGGGCAAGGGGCAATTCGTCACCTCGTAGAGGAGCGCGCCGCTGGCACGTTCGTGATTACAGCCCTTGCAGAAACGTCGACCGGCACAATCCAACGCCGCGCGTTGATTGGCCTTGAAGCCAGTGGCCGCGTTGTCATTTTGATTCGCGACTACGACGCGTGGCTCGAAGTAAATGGTGCGAACGCTGTACCCGAGTTGCCCCTTGGTGGCCGCGGGGCAACCATTCTTACGTCTGAGGATGGCCGCGTGGTGTATCTGGATGAGCGCGTTTCGGTCAATGCGTGGGCGGCACAGCTCGGCAACGCAGCCTCTACCCTCACGCGTCCGAGCACGCTCTTAGGCGGTGTGCTCACCGGAATCCTGGTGGCGCTGCTGGGGCTGATCGCGGGCCTCGGCATTGACCTCATCAAGCGCAAGATTCGGCAGTACTTTGAGGGTGCCCTGGAGCGCTTCAAGCTCCCGGACCTCGGGTCCCACTTCCCGAAGATCTTCGGGTTCCGCCTTGATGCTCTGCCGTTCCTGCTCGTTGGTCAGGTGATTGCGGCGCTGAACGCGCCGCTTGAGAAGATCCCGCCCGCTGTGCAACTGCTGCAGGGGGCTGCCCTTGGGGCTCTCGGCATCTTGCTCGTCAGCGAGTTCACCCGCATCCCGCGCACCCAGTACATGCGGAGCAAGCTGGGCGACGCCGGAGTCTTTCACGGTCGCTGGACGAGCATCCTGCTTGCGCTCGCTGCCCTGGGGCTTTCGCATCTCTTCAACATCGTGCCAGGCATTCTGGTTGGCCTGTTTGCCGCACGACGCTTCCGCCTAGAGCTGGGTGATGCGGAAGATGCCGAGGTGACATGGCGGACATCGCTGCTGCAGGCCTGCGCCGCTGTCGCCGCCTGGTTCGCAATTGACCTCATCACCACGCAGGTGCCCGACCCAGAGTCCGCGATTCGCGGGATCAGTGACGGAATTCTTTCCACAATCGTGGTGATCGGCAGCCATGGACTGCTCGCCTCGATGGTGAATCCAACCGATGGTGGGGCGGTGGCGCTCCGCCGCAAGAGCCTGGCCCGATGGCTGGCGCTAATTGCCATCTCAAGCATATTGGTGATCGGGGTGATCTCAACGGGCGGCAGTGCTGAAGATCTCTTTGGGCCGGGTGTCTCGCTTCCACAGCTTGTGTCGCTCACGGTGATCGCCGTGCTCTTTGCGATCGTTGCAACGATTGTGGTGAAGAGGCGTAGGGTGCCACATGCAGCAGCCTGATCAGATCTTGGTCGTGATCCCCACCTACCAGGAGCGCGATGGCATTGCAGCCTGCGTTGAGCAGGTGCTTCGTCATGGCGCGCGTCTTGGGGTGTTGGTGGTCGATGACAACTCTCCCGACGGCACGAACGAGATGGTGCTCAGCCTTGCCAAAGCCGATCCGCGCGTGCAGCTTCTCTCACGGCGCCATAAGGGTGGCATTGGACCCGCATACCTGGAAGGGTTTGGTGTCGCCCTGGCGAACAAGCCTGCGGTCATCGTGCAAATGGATGCCGACCTTTCGCATGATCCCCGAGAGCTGACCGCGCTGATCACGCCCATCCTGTTGGGGACGGCGGACCTGGTCATTGGCTCCCGCAGGGTGGCTGGTGGCAGCACCCAAGGGTGGAGCCGTTTCCGAAATTTCCTCTCGCAATTCGGCAGCATTTACGCCCAAGTCATCTTGCGCATTCCGGTGAAAGATTCCACGAGTGGCTATCGAGCCTGGAGCCCTGCGCTTCTGCAGCACCTTTCGCACCGCTCCACGATCGCGAGTGGCTACGGCTTTCAGGTGGAGATGGCCTACCGAGCGGTGCAGGTCGGCGGCGTTGTCACCGAGGTTCCAATCACGTTCCGCGAGCGGCTGGTTGGCCGCAGCAAGATGACCATTGGGATCGCCGTTGAGGCGGCCTGGATTGTGCTTCGCCTAGCCTTCACCAAGAACCAGCTCAAGCGGTTCCGGGCCTAGAGCCGCGCCGCGCGCTCCAAGGGGATCCCCCACGCCGCGCTAATGCGCTCGGCCGTTAGCACTTCCTTCGGCGTGCCGTCTGCGGCAATCGTGCCGTTGGCGACCAGGATCACGCGTGAGAATCCATCGCGCACGATGTCGAGCTCGTGAAAGATCGCCACGATCGTGCGCTTGGTTTTCATGATCGTTTCGTCGCCGGCAAGGCTGATCAGAAGATCGGCGATCTCCATGCGGTGACGCAGATCAAGATGCGCCGTTGGCTCATCAAGCGCGAGGATTGGCGTCTCTTGCGCGAGGCCCAGTGCGATGGCGGCGAGCTGTCGTTCGCCAGCACTGAGGGTGCGCACATCGCGGTGCTGGAGGTGCGTTGCACCAACACGTTCAATGGCGGCGTTGGCGCGCGCGCGATCGTGGTCGCTTGGTCCGGCGGGACCGCGACCGTGTGGGATACGTCCGAGTGCAACAAGCTCTTCAACGCGCGTGGCGAATGGGAGCGTGATGTCGGAGCTCACCACAGCGATTGAACGAGCGATGGTTTCGCGCGAGAGGTTCTGGATCGGCTCGGTGCAGAGGATGACCTCGCCAGAGGTTGCTGAGACTGCGCCGCTCAGCGCGCGCATCAGCGTGGTCTTGCCGGCGCCATTCGGGCCGACGATGGCGACGCGCTCCCCTGGTCCGATGCTGAGAGAGACGTCCTGCAAGATGGTGGTGCCGCCCAAGTCAACCCGCAGTTCATGCGCGCCAAGTAGTTCGTAGGGTGCAGTTTCGTTGGTGTTGGCGCTCATAGGGCGTACGCGGCACGCGCGCGATGCAGTAGCCAGAGCAGGAACGGTGCGCCGATCAGGGCGGTGATCACGCCAACGGGAACGCCAATCGTGCGCGCGACGGTGTCGGCGAGCAGTAGGAGGAGCGCTCCGCCGATTGCCGAGAGGGGGAGCACGGCACGCGGGTCGGAGCCGACCGCCAGTCGGGCGAGGTGCGGCACCACGAGGCCAACGAATCCGACGAGCCCCGTAAGGGCGACGGCGGACGCAGTGGCGAGGGTGGCAAGGGCAACGGCGATGCGGCGCTCGCGGCGCACATCAATGCCGAGGTGCGTCGCACCCTCATCGCCGAGCAGGAAGGCGGCGAGGGCACGGCCGCGGCGCGCAAGAAGGAACGTTGCAAGTGCGATCGGCACGGCCGCGGCGGCGAGGCGTGGCCAGGTGACACCGTCGAGACCGCCGAGCAAGAAGCCGAAGATCGCGCGCAGGTTCGCGCCACTCGCGAGCATCACCAGCGAGAGCGCTGCCGCGAGGAGTGAGGCGACCGCGTAGCCAACAAGCAACACGCTGGCGATGCGCTCCTCGCCGCTGCCGACTCCGGCGATGCGCCAGACCAGCGCCACCGAGGCGAGTGCGCCAACGAATGCGGCGAGTTGCACGCCGCCGAGTTCCCAAGCGATACCGGACAGTGGCAGAAGGAAGGCGATCGCTGCGCCGAGCGCTGCACCACTACTGGTGCCGAGCACATACGGGTCGGCGAGCGGATTGCGCAGCAGCGATTGGAACGCGGCACCCGACGTTGCGAGCGCCGCACCCACCGCGATCGCGGCGAGGATTCTTGGAAGGCGGATCTCCATCACGATCGACGTTGCGCCAGCGCTGATGTCGCTGCCCACTGGCAGACCGAAGAAGCTTCTCCCGATGATTGCAAGCACGTCGAGCGGTGCAATGTTCGCGACGCCGAAGCCGACCGCGCCTACCGCAACGAGCGCGAGTGCCGCGAGCGTGAGGAACGTGGTTCGGCGAACCCCCATCGTTATGGAAGCGTGATCGTTGGGTGCAACTGCGCGACGATGGCGCGGAACGCCTCCGCAATTCGCGGCCCTGGCGTGGAGACGAGGTCACCATCGATCGGACGAATCGCGCCGTTCACCACGGCGGGGATTGTGCCCCACCCCGGTCGCGCCGTTACCGCCTCCGCCGTAACGCCGTAGATGGAATCGCCGAGCAGGATCACGGCGGGGGCGGCGGTCACGAGGGCCTCTAGGGAGATCTCGTAGACGCCGTTGACACCACTGCTCACCAAGTCGCCTCGAGCCAACGCCACCAGCTCAGCGGCATAGTCATCGGGGGCGAGGCCGTAGATTGCGCCTGTCGCATCAATCTCGTAGAAGACGCTAACCGTCGGCTGGTCCTGCACCAGGGCAGTGAGCACAGCGATATCAGACTTTGCGGTCGTGATGACTTCTGCGGCGGCGACACTCGCACCCGCCGCATCGCCGATCAGTTGCAGTGTTGTATAGACACCACTAATCGTTTTTGGATCAAGGATGACGACCGTGACCTTTGCAGCCTTCAGCTGCGTGATGGCGTCATCTGGTGTGAAGCCCGAGCCACCGGCAAAGACAAGGTCCGGATTGAGGGCGATGATCGCCTCAACGTTCGTTCCGGTGAAATCGGCAACCTGTGGTGTCGCCGTGAACGCGATGGGTAGGCAGCTACAGGCTGCGACACCAACAACGTACTGACCAAGCCCAAACTGATCGAGCGCCTCAAGGCTTGCTGGGGTGAGTGCGACGATGCGCTGTGGCTTCGCCGAAATCGTTACCGAAACGCCTGCATCGTCAGTGACGGTGCGTGGGTAGTCGGCCTCAACGATTGGCGTGGGGCTCACTGGCGAAAGTGAGTTGGTGGCCTCTCCGCCACAAGCGCCGACAACAAGTGCTGCAACGAGCAGCAGTGTGGCGAACGAAAACTGGTGCGCGCGAACGAAAGCAGTCATTGCTTCCTCCCTTGCCTCGAGGGCCTAAGCTATTTATGCCGCGTGTCCGGCGACCGGACTTATGGGAGCTACTCCCAATAACCGTTGCGGGACAGTGCTGGAATCTCACCAGCTTCGCGTCCACGCGGCGTTGCTGCGGGGACTGTATCACCTGACATTGGGCGGTGCAGACGTTGCCGATACGCGCCCTATGTGAGAGTGCTCCTCCGCTCTCGCCCCCGCTCGCACCCTGGAGGGAGCATGGTCGGAGCAGTTCTCCTCGCCGCAGCAATCACCCTCGCGCCGCCCGCCGAGAGCGCCACCGTCTTCGCCAATCGCACCGCCTTCGCCGAACCGTGCACCGGCACAACGAACACCTTTCCCGATCAGCTGGCACGTCAGGCACGCTCTGCGCTCGCCGCACTCGGCTGGGAGGTTGGTGGAGCGGTTGGGCCCGGCTTCACACGCCGCGCCGCGGTTTCCAGCGCAGCATCAGCCGCTTTCTACGTGCATAGCCACGGCGATCTCTACTGGGATGCCAAGAGTGATGCGCGCGTCGGAGGATTTCGCGCCGATGCGGGGCTCTGCCTCGGAGCGCCGATCATGTTGCCCTCCGAGATTGCTGCGATGCGCCGCGGGGTTCCGCCCGCGTCACTCGTCTACATCTCCAGTTGCCACAACGGCGAGCGGGCCTCGCGCCTCCCTGGCGCGTTCGGTATCGCCCAGCGCAAGGTCCAGGGAGCGAATGAGCCCGACAGTTTCTACGTGAGCTACGCCGGCACCGCGTGGCAGGGTGCCGCACTGCGCTTTGAACGCGCCTTCTGGCGTGCCCTCTTGGACGGATTGACCGCGGGGGCTGCGTTCGATCGCGCACTCCTCGTGACCTACGACCCAGATCATCTCAGCCCCGAGTGGTGGGGCGGCTACGGACACCTGCCACACGCGCCATCAGCGCAGCTCCCCGACCTTGGAGGGCGACGCTATGTGTAAGGCTCGATGGTCACTTGCCATTCTCGTCAGCCTCGTTGCCGCCTGTGGTGCACCGAGTACCGCAATCGCACCGAGTCGCGCGCCACTGGCTCATGGTGCTGGAGTGAACATTCGGTCGATTACCACCATCGCCGCAGGGATTCTTTCGCCGCTGGAGTTGCAGGGGCTTGTCGCTCGACCTTTCACGTTGGTGCGCAGTGAGAGTGGCGAGCAACGTGTTCGACAGGTGCTTGTTGGTGTGGGCGGCGTTGAGGCCGTACGCGTGGAGAGTGCGCTTGACGGGTCATTGCGCTTGATTGCGAAGAGTGGCGTGGCGGTAGATGGCGCGGGGCTGAGTGAAAGTGCGGCAATTGCGCGAGCGCTGCGTCAGCTGATGCGGTTAGGCCTCCAGATCCCAGGGGGCGGCCCAGAGGTGCGAAGTACCGCGGGACGAACGTTGGTGATCTGGGACCGCGAGGTGCGTGGCGTACTAGTGCCGGGTGACGGCATACGTGTGGTGCTGAACGGTGACGGCGAACTCGTAGGGCTGGCGATTGAGGAGTCGCCACTCGCCGCTGCACCCGCGCGTTTGGCACGAAGTGATGCAGCGCTGCGTGCCGCTGCAACGCTCACGCCGAGTGGTGCACTTCTGGGTGGCAAGCCCGAGCTGGCCTGGGTGCTCGCTACTGAAGGGTCTGGTGAGCCAGTGGGCCAGCGCGTGCCGCGCCGGCTCGCCTGGTGCGTGAGTGGGGCGCTGCGTGACGGAGCAGTGTTTGAGCTGCAGCTCGATGCGGGAAGCCTTGCACTACTCGGGTGGGATGGTGCGCCGTAGCGCGGAGATTATCCGCGCGCGAGTCGCTCGCCGATCACCAACAGTTCGTCGCGGAGCTCTGCGGAGGTGGCCTCGGCGTAGACGCGCACGAGTGGCTCGGTGCCGCTGAAGCGCACCAGCAGCCAGCTGCCGTCAGTCGTGAAGAACTTCACGCCGTCCTTGGTGGTGAGTGGCACGGCGCGCACCGCATGACTGCCGATGCTGCTCGGTGGGTTGCCAACGAGTTCG
>Ga0222713_10003950_pt1 | contig 15052 bp, 13 predicted proteins | sample C33_649DmetaG_FD_165061 | JGI IMG/M metagenome (GOLD analysis project Ga0222713, IMG submission 165061) | Estuarine water microbial communities from San Francisco Bay, California, United States - C33_649D | ecosystem: Environmental > Aquatic > Marine > Unclassified | place: USA: California...
ATAGCGTTCTCAATGCCTGCGGTTTGTAACCTTCCAGTTGCACCTGCAGCTTCATGTTCCCAGCTGATCTTTTTACCAGAAATAAAAGTATGATTGATCTCGGCAAAGTCATGGTCTTCAGTTGCCATCCAATAAACGGGTACAAAATCTTTATCAGGGAAATTATTTTTTAATTCCTTTGCTAGGTTTATGGCGGTTACAATCTTAAAAATGAAGTAAAGCGGACCTGTAAACAGGTTTAACTGATGGCCAGTACAAACGGTAAAGGTGTTGTTGTTAAGAAGAAGATTGATATTTTGCTGAACGGAGGCGTGTAAAGGGGATCCAATTTTTGCATACTGCTCGCTTAATGTCTCAGCAAGTATTTTTCTATCGGCAATCGTTTTTTTTCTGTTAATTAAATTTCTAAAACCTTGTATGTCGGCTCTTTCAGAACTGAAGGCTGCTAATTCCGGATCATTAGCCAGATAGCGTATCAGGCCTTCCGAAAAACTACGGGTTTCACTGTAATCAATATATGTTGCCTTCATGTTGAACGAAATTAGAGGAATTTACTGAATTCCTCTGCACAGATCTATATTTTGACAATCTGACCATACAGATCGAAATCTTCTGCTCGGTCTATTTTAACCTGAACAAAAGTGCCTGGCGTTGCATAACTTATACGAGCATCAATTAAAACTTCATTATCAACTTCAGGCGAATCAAATTCAGTACGGCCGATCAGGTAGTTGCCTTCTTTTTTGTCGATAAGTACTTTAAAGTGCTTCCCAACCTTATCTTGATTGATATTGAAAGATATTTCCTGCTGAATATTCATGATATCTTCAACACGTTGTTGTTTTATGTCTTCTGGTACATCGTCGTTTAGAAGATGTGCATGTGTTTTTTCTTCATGCGAATACGTGAAACACCCAAGTCGATCAAAGCGACTTTCAGATACCCATTCTTTCATTTCTTCAAAATCTCGCTCTGTTTCACCAGGATATCCGCAGATCAAGGTAGTACGCAAAGCAATGTCAGGCACTTTATTGCGAATTGAATTCACAAGATCAATGGTTTTCTGTCTGGTAATTCCGCGACGCATAGAGCTCAGCATCGTATCACTGATATGCTGCAAAGGCATATCCAGATAATTACAGATGTTGCTGCGTTCGTTCATTACATCCAAAATATCCATTGGGAAGCCTGAAGGATACGCATATTGTAAGCGGATCCATTCTATCCCATCTACATCAGATAGGTTGCGTAACAAATCAGCAAGATTCCTTTTACTGTAAAGATCTAATCCGTAATAGGTAAGATCCTGGGCAATAAGGATCAATTCTTTAGTGCCGTTTTTAGCAAGATATTTAGCTTCTTTAACCAGATCTTCTATTGGTTTAGAAACGTGCTTTCCCCTCATTAAAGGGATCGCGCAAAATGAACAGGGTCTGTTGCAGCCTTCTGCGATCTTAAAATAAGAAAAATGTGAAGGGGTGGTTAATAATCGTTCGCCTACCAACTCATGTTTATAGTCAGCTCCAATAGAGCTTAAAAGGTTTTGTAGGTCATTAGTTCCGAAAAAAGAGTCTACATTTTTTATCTCAGCCTCAAGTTCGGGCTTATAACGCTCAGAAAGACAGCCGGTTACAATAACTTTTCCTACTTTACCCTGATCTTTTAATTCGCTGTACTGTAAAATGGTATCAATCGATTCCTGTTTTGCATTGTCAATAAATCCACAGGTATTGATTACAATAATATCATCTTTATTCAGCTGTTGGTCTTCGTGAACAACATCCATCTGATTGCCGCGCAACTGTCCCATTAAAACTTCTGAGTCGTGAATATTCTTTGAACATCCAAGTGTTATCACATTTACTCTTGGTTTAACCTTGCTAACCTCTTTGCTGCTTTTTGTCTTCATTCTTCTCTTCCCTGTTTATTTAAAAAGGGAGTCTACAAATTCTTTTTTATTAAATAATTGAAGATGTTCTATACCTTCACCTACACCGATGTATTTCACCGGAATTTTAAACTGATCGGATATTCCAATGACTACTCCACCTTTTGCAGTGCCATCCAATTTTGTAAGAGCAAGTGCATTGACCTCAGTTGCCTGAGTAAACTGCTTACATTGTTCAATTGCATTTTGGCCAGTTGAGGCATCCAAAACAAGTAAGATTTCATGAGGAGCACCCGGAACAACTTTTTGCATTACCTGTTTGATTTTGGTAAGCTCATTCATTAAAGCAATCTTATTATGTAAACGTCCTGCAGTATCAATAATTACAACCTCATCACCATTGGCAACGGCAGATTGTAGTGTGTCAAACGCCACTGAAGCGGGGTCGGAACCCATTGGCTGAGCAACTATTCGTACGTTCACCCGTTCTGCCCAAAGTTTTAGCTGATCTACTGCAGCCGCTCTGAACGTATCTGCAGCTCCCAAAACCACGTTGTTTCCTGCAATTTTCAATTTATGCGCAAGTTTTCCAATGGTAGTGGTTTTACCTACTCCATTAACACCCACAACCATGATCACATATGGCTTATGATCGCCGTATTCAAAATTTCTGAAATCATTACTATTGTTTTCTGAGAGCAGGCTTTGTATCTCTGAACGAAGAATCTCATTCAGTTCGGAGGTGTTAATATATTTATCACGTGCAACACGTGCCTGTATTCTTTCAATGATTTTTAAGGTTGTTTGAACTCCTACATCTGAATTGACCAGGATCTCTTCTAGTTCATCAAGAACATCATCATCAACAGTTGTTTTCCCGACAACAGCTTTAGTGATCTTGGAAAAAATACCTTCCTTGGTTTTCTCTAAGCTTTTATCCAGTTCAACCTGCTCCTGTATATTGCTTTCTTTCTTTTTGAAAAAGTCAAATAATCCCATAGGTCTGAATTTAATTAATTTTGCTGATGCAGGCAAAAAATTTCTGTTGTAATAAAACCAGGATGAAGCAGCCTAGTACATTCAATCTTTATATTCTTTCAAAAACAATTCTATTCTAATGAAAAAAGCCCCCCAACGATTAGACGCGGGCGGCTTCTGTTATTACAATGTGAAGATTACTTAGAGGAAGTAATTCCTGCGATAGCGTCTTTCACGTGATCGTTATGAACGATAATCTCTTTGAATGAATAAGCACCTGTTTTTGGTGATTTATTCATTGTAATTACCTTTGAATATTCTTTACCAGCACCTGTTTTCAGGGTTGCAACTACTTTCTTTGCCATTTCTGTATATTTTTTGGTTGTAGGTTTTAAGTTGTAGGTTTTAAGTTCTTATTACTTATAACTTATAACTTACTACTTAATTTCTTTATGAACAGTCACCTTTCTCAAAACCGGATTAAATTTCTTTAACTCCAAACGTTCTGTAGTGTTCTTTTTGTTTTTTGTTGTTACGTAACGAGACATTCCAGCCATGCCACTCTCTTTGTGCTCAGTGCATTCTAAAATTACCTGAACCCTATTACCTTTCTTAGCCATTGTATTAAGTTTTGAGTTGTAAGTTATAGGTTAAGTTGTAGGTTGTATAAATTACTTATTACCTATTACTTAATACGTATAACTCCTTATATATATCCTTTTTTAAGGAACTTATTAATTACAGCAGTGATGCCATTTTTACTGATGGTTTTAATCGCTGAGGTAGAAACCTTCAACGTGATCCATCTATCTTCTTCTGGAATGTAAAACTTTTTTACATGCAGGTTAGGATAAAATTTACGTTTGGTTTTTACGTTCGAATTAGAAACGTTAAAACCGTTCATCGCCATTTTTCCTGTTAAATCACAAATTCTCGACATGACTATAGGTGTATCTTATAATTTAAATCAATTCTCCAAAGAGTTTGCAAATATCAGCAGAAAAAATCAGATACGCAATACTTTATCAATAAATTTAGTCTTTCCTTTTAAAAGAGGTATTGGTTCATGTTTTATTGTAATTTTTTTGCATCTATATTAGGCTAAAAGCCCTGAATATGATATAATTGTATTCTGAAATTTTTAAAAAAATATACCGTACAAAAATTAAAAAATGGATCTCCGTATTAATTCCTTTGACGATTACAAACGTGTTTATGATTATAGTGTAGCTGAGCCAGAAAATTTCTGGGGCTCTGTTGCTGACACGTTCTACTGGCAAAAAAAATGGGATAAAGTTCTAGACTGGAATTTTACTGAACCCAATGTGAAATGGTTTAGTGGCGGAAAGTTAAATATAACGGAGAATTGCTTGGATCGTCATCTTGCAAATGATGCTGATAAAACTGCCATGATCTGGGAGCCAAATGATCCTGAAGAGCATTATAGATCATTTACCTATAAAGAACTTCATTTTAAAGTAATTCAGTTTGCCAATGTGCTTAAGAATAATGGCGCAAAGAAAGGCGATAGAATCTGTATCTATATGCCAATGGTACCTGAATTGGCAATAGCTGTTTTAGCTTGTGCACGAATTGGCGCCATTCACTCCGTTGTTTTCGGAGGATTTTCAGCTCAATCTATTGCCGACAGGATTAATGATGCTCAGTGTAATTTGGTGATCACCGCAGATGGTGGCTTTAGAGGGAATAAAGACATTCCTCTAAAAAATATTATTGATGATGCTCTTGTACAATGCCAGTCTGTAAACAAGATCATTGTTTTGACTCGTACCCGTACGCCTGTTTCTATGTTCAAAGGTCGTGATGTGTGGTGGGAGGATGAAATTAAAAAGGTTGAAACTCAGGGTAATCCTGATTGCCTTGCTGAACCAATGGATTCTGAAGACCCATTGTTTATATTATATACATCCGGATCAACCGGAAAACCTAAAGGAGTAGTGCATACTTGTGGTGGCTATATGGTTTATACAGGTTATACTTTTAAGACGGTATTTCAATACCAGCCGGGAGAAGTACATTTTTGTACCGCCGACATTGGATGGATCACCGGGCATTCGTATATCGTATATGGACCTCTATCTCAGGGAGCTACTACCTTGATGTTTGAAGGTGTTCCAACCTGGCCTGATGCGGGCCGTTTTTGGGAGATTATTGATAAATACAAGGTAAATATTTTATATACTGCCCCCACAGCTATTCGTTCATTAATGAGCTTTGGCGAAGAACCTTTGAAAGGGAAAGACCTAAGTTCATTAACCAAGCTTGGTTCTGTTGGTGAGCCGATCAATGAAGAGGCATGGCATTGGTATAATGAGAAGATTGGAAAGGGTAAATGTCCAATCGTGGATACCTGGTGGCAGACAGAGAATAGTGGTATTTTGATTTCAGCAATAGCCGGAATCACTCCTACTAAACCCGGTTATGCAACGCTTCCATTACCTGGTGTTCAGCCTTGCCTGGTAGATGAAGCAGGGGTAGAACTTGTTGGAAATGAGGTAAGCGGTAATTTATGTATTAAGTTTCCATGGCCGGGTATTATCCGTACTACCTATGGAGATCACGAGCGTTGCCGTTTGACTTATTTCTCTACCTATAAAAACATGTATTTCACTGGCGATGGTTGTTTGAGAGATCAGGATGGATATTACAGAATTACCGGCAGAGTAGATGATGTAATCAATGTTTCTGGTCACCGAATAGGAACTGCAGAGGTTGAAAATGCCATTAATATGCACGCTGATGTGGTTGAAAGTGCGGTTGTTGGGTATCCTCATGACATAAAAGGACAAGGAATATACGCCTATGTTATTCTTGGAACTTCAACTCACGATCATGATCTTACACGAAGAGATATACTTCAAACCGTTGCCCGAATTATTGGTGCAATTGCCAAGCCGGATAAGATTCAGTTTGTTTCGGGATTACCTAAGACCCGATCAGGAAAGATCATGAGAAGAATCTTAAGAAAGATCGCTGAAGGTGATTTCGCCAATCTTGGAGATACCTCAACCTTGCTTGATCCTAATGTTGTAGAAGAGATTAAACAAGGTGCCGCCGATATGTAATTTTTAAATCTTTTCAGCTGCAAAGACAACAGATAAAAGACAACAGGTAAATCACGCGAAGGTGTGATCGATTGGCTTAAAAGCTTATTGAATACCATGGAAAGCCCAGCTGATTATATCAACGGGGTTTTTTTTCATCCGCCACTTTGGTTGGTGTTCTACATTAGCAGAAGCTAATGTGCCTAAAAAAATAAATCAATTTACAACTAATGTCATTCCCAAACCTGCCCTTTAGCAGGTGAGGAAACTTTCTGAGTAAGGCACAAGCCATGCTCTAGGCTTAGGTTAAGAAAGAATCTCGCAAAGACGCAAAGACGCGATTGTAGAATATAAAACAAATGTCCATGAATAATCTGTAAACTTTGCGCCTTAGCGTCTTGGCGAGCCACCCTCTTGGTAGGTTTTCTTTTGGTCGGTATTTTTAGCAACGAACTGTCCTGCGAGTTAAGCGCAGCGACTGATTTGCAAATGTAGAGGATTCTTCAGTGGTTGAATTTTACAGCTACCACAGGAAAATGGGGTGCTTGGAGAAGAACACCAACCACAGGAGAACCACCGGAAAATTTCGTATTTTCGTCACAATGAAAACAGCTAAACCAACCATACTGGTCGTGAACGACGACGGAATTACAGCACCCGGAATCAAGGTACTGATTGAAGTAATGCAAACCATTGGCCATGTGGTTGTTGTAGCACCTGATGGCCCGCAATCGGGTATGGGTCATGCCATTACCATTGGCAAGCCATTGCGTTTGGATAAGGTAGATCTGTATAAGGGAGTTGAAATGTACAAATGTTCCGGAACACCTGCTGATTGCGTTAAGCTGGCCGTAAACAAAGTTTTTAAAGGTAAGAAGCCTGATCTTTGTGTGTCTGGTATCAACCATGGGCTTAACAATTCAATCAATGTACTTTACTCCGGAACCATGTCGGCCGCAGTTGAAGGAGCCATAGAAAGTATTCCTTCTATCGGTTTTTCGTTTGATGATTTTTCGAATGAAGCTGATTTCAGTAACTGTACAAAATATATTGAATCTATAACCAAACAGGTATTAAACCACGGCCTACCCATAGGTACTTTGCTCAATGTGAATTTTCCTAGAGTAGAAGTCATTAAAGGTATCAAGATTTGCAGGCAGGCAAATGCCAAATGGGCAGAAGAGTTTGACGAACGAACAGATCCTAATAGAAGGAAATATTATTGGCTGACAGGTGTTTTTCAGAATAACGATCATGGTGAAGATACCGATGTATGGGCATTGGATAATGGTTTTGTATCTGTGGTTCCGGTCCAGTTTGATATGACCGCCCACCATGCCATTCCTGTTTTAAATACTTGGGATTTTGGGATATGAGATGTGAGATGTGAGATAGGAGATATGAGATATGAGATTGGAGAAATGAGAGTAGAGAATAGAAACATTTCTAAACGTATGTCATGAGAACGAATAATTGGTGACAATTATCAAAACGCTATTCTGTTTTTTTTTATTGAGTTAAGATACATCCATGAAATATTACATAATTGCCGGTGAGGCCTCAGGCGATCTGCACGGATCAAACCTCATGAAAGCATTGAAACAGCAAGACTCAAAGGCTAAATTTCAATACTTTGGTGGAGATTTGATGAAGGCTGAAGGGGGAAACCTCAAAATGCACTATTCAGAAATGGCATTCATGGGTTTTATTGAGGTAATTGCAAATCTGGGTACTGTTCTTAAGAATATCAAATTTGCAAAGAAGGATATTTTGGAAAATAAACCGGATGTGCTTATTCTAATTGATTTTCCTGGTTTTAATTTGAAGATCGCTGACTTTGCAAAAAAACAGGGTATTCTTGTTTTCTATTATATATCTCCTAAAGTATGGGCATGGAACCAAAAACGGGTTCTGAAGATAAAAAAGATTGTTGACCATATGTTTTGTATCCTACCCTTTGAAGTAGATTTCTACAGAACATGGGGAATGGAAGTTGATTATGTTGGTAATCCAATTCTCGACGCGATTGAATCCAATTCTCCTGATCCTCAATTTAGGATTACTAATAAACTGGATCAAAGACCTTTAATAGCGCTACTTCCGGGGAGTAGGAGGCAGGAACTCGACAAGGTTTTGCCTGAGATGCTGAAAACAGTGGATCGTTTTCCAGATTGCCAGTTTGCCATTGCAGGTGCACCATCGTTTTCTGAAAAGGATTATCAGCAGTATCTGGGAGGTAAAAAGATACCTGTCATTTTTAATGCAACCTATAATTTATTGCTGAATTCTAAAGCTGCCGTAGTTACTTCAGGTACAGCAACCCTTGAAACGGCGCTTTTAAAAATTCCTCAGGCTGTGGTTTATAAAGGCAATCCAATCTCTATAAGCATTGCTCGATTGCTAGTCAATATTAAATATATTTCATTGGTTAACCTGGTAATGGATGCTACTGTGGTGAAGGAACTTATTCAGGAAGATTGCTCTGGCGAAAAGATTGGAGATGAACTCGATCTGATATTGAACAATCAAAATTATCGTGCCAAGATGATGCAAAATTATGATCAACTGGCAGTAAGAATGGGCACGGCAGGTGCATCTTTGCGTGCAGCAGAACTGATGATTAAATACCTAAAATGCTGATCAATAAAATTGTCTTCAATGTATTATGGGATCAATCTCAAAAGAACTATTGATCTCCTCTACTAAAGGTTTCAAGAAAAATACTACATTCCCGATAGGATTTTATTATTGGGTATTTGCTATAATTTGAAGTTCGATTTGTAGGTAAGATCAGGTGATATGATACTAATCAAGCTGTAAAATAATAGCCATGAAACAATGAGAGCCAGAGTTTCATGGCTATAAGAATTATTTTACATTGAAATTAATCTGGTGGTCGCCCCATATCAGAGAAACAACACCTGTTTTTGCTATCTTGAAGGTCATGCGCTCAGAAAAACTTGCTGATTTACCAGATTTAACTACGACACGCAATACATCATCAGCTTGGCTGTATGCCGTACCGCTAATGTTTGATTTACTGTTAATGATGATGGTCCATTCTTTTTCACCAGGAATAGTCCATATACCATATCTACCAGCTTTCAAGGCTTTGCCTTCAACTTTTACATCCTTGCTAACTTCCATCCAGGTAGCTTCATTAGCACCTGTACGCCATACTTGACCAAAAGGAGCAATTTCTTTACCGATAGTTCTACCTTTTACTGCCGGCTGGCTGTAGTCAACTGTAATCTTAACACCTGCAGAGGTAGTTTCAGAAACTTTAGCCGGAGGGCTAGGTCTTTGTGCACATGCTGTAAATGCACTGAAAAGACCTGTGATCATTAATAATACGATTGTTTTTTTCATGTTTATGGATTGGTTTTTAACAAATATATATAAGGTTGATTGTAAAAATGAAATTGAATAATATTATTACAAGAATTATACGTTGAGCTAGGATGATAGGATTAAAGGATTTGAAGATTAAAATTGTTCAATTAAATTATAATTAAATTAACGATTGCCAAATAAGTAATAGATCGATTTTAACACAAAATGGTTTAACCCTGCCTTCTTATAATCCTATTTGCAATGACTTGATCTCGGTTAATATTATCTTGATATCCGTATTGCCAATGTTTTCTACATAATGTTTGGCACCCTGCGCCGCCCAGGATGAATTACCCGCTTTAACCTCCGAAATTTTTGGTTCTGCACTTTCAGTAAATACTTTGACCTGGCCACCTGAAACCACATAAGAGGATCTTGGAGGATGAGTATGCCAGGTATCCTTTTCTCCAGGCTTTATAAAATATTCTACAATTCTTACGTGTTCATTCTCCATGAGTACCCTGGCCTGATTTGGAGATGTCTGAACAATATCAATGTTCAGTGTGTCTGATGCTTTTTGAGCTGAGGCTACTGTGTCTTTTGTATTGCTCGGCGTTTTGTTTGCCCCCTGATTACAAGCATATAACAAGGTTGCAAGGAGCATTAAGAGAATATGTCTTTTCATCTGAATAGTGATTGGTCTTTAATAATTAATTAAAAAAAGCCATGATATTTCTTGAGAAATGAAGATAGGCAATTTCCCTTCATCCCCTCCCGATGGCTATCGAGTCCCATTTCCTTTCATATTAAACTTTTGGTACCTGCCATCCATTATTATACCGAGCTTTCATCAATTGATTGGCTTCAGAATCTGTAAACTGATTTTTTGCGGCATCCCAGTACACCTTTTTGCCTGTTTTATAGGCTATATTTCCCATTTGGGCATTAATGGCTGCAATACTTCCAGTTTGTATACCGCATTTTAACCTCGAAATGTCATTGTTGGTAATTGCATCTATGAAATTGACGGCATGGGCTTCATGGGCATTTTTAATTGGCTTAGTGTGAGGAACTTCTGCTATTTTATTGATGCGCTGACCATCCTTGTTTTCAGTTTCCGGGATTACTTTCCAGCCCCCGCGGTTCACAACCAGTGTAGCATTGTTTCCGATAAATGCAATGCCTTCAGTAGATCCATAGTTGCCGCCATCAATACCTGTTGCATGTTCCCAAAGCATGTTAAATCCATCGTATTCATAAACCGTTTGTAAGGTGTCTGGAGTTTCTGAAGCATCATCAGGGTAAGCAAACTTACCACCTGAAGCCATTACTGATTTAGGTGCTTTTACCCCCATCGCATACAAGGCAATATCAATTTCATGAACACCCCAGTCGGTCATCAAGCCACCTGCATAATCCCAAAACCAGCGAAAATTAAAGTGGAAACGGTTCTGGTTAAAGTCGCGTTTTGGTGCTGGACCTAACCACATTGTATAATCTACACCAGCTGGTGCCGCACTATTAGCAATCATTGGTACTGGTTTCATCCACCCTTGGTACGCCCAGCACTTCACCAGGCGAATCTGTCCTAATTTACCAGATTTCACATAGTCGATTGCTTCGGCATATTGCGATCCGGAACGCTGCCATTGACCAACCTGTACTATTTTACCATATTTTTGTTGCGCTTTGACCATGATTTGACATTCTTCAATGGTATTGGCAATTGGTTTTTCTACATATACGTGCTTACCTGCCGAAACAGCATCCACCATATTCAAGCAATGCCAATGATCAGGGGTGCCTATGATCACTACGTCAATAGTAGGGTCTTCTAGCAGTTTTCGATAATCTTTATATTGCTTTGGTCGCTTGCCGCGAAGTTTAAATACATCTTCTGTCCGCTGATCAAGTACATTTTGATCAACATCTGCCAGCGCCACACAATTTACCTGAGGAAGTTTCAGGTGTGCATTCATATTTGACCAGCCCATCCCTTTGCAGCCAATCAGACCAAAATTGATTTGATCTGATGCTTTTATCGTTCGGGTAAATGTGCCAAAATCTGAAGCACTTAGGATGTGTGGTAAGCTAATCCCTGCTCCAATGAGCATGGTGTTCTGGATAAATTTTCTTCTGGTATTGTGCATAGCTAATTTTGTTTAAATTCTAATATAGACTTTTGAATAAGTTCAAATGTTTCTTCCATTCTAAATTTAGAAAAAAAATTAACAAGAAATAGCTCTGTTCTGATAATTGTAATATATACGATAATCAATTATTCATTTGGCTGTTCAGGTCAATTAGAATTGTTGTGAAATAATAATTCTGGGAAATTTAAGGAGCTTCAGGGTGTTCCATTTTTTTTGCAATCAAATGCCATTCGTTGTCATTGGGTAATGATATTGCAAGGAGATTTAATTTTTCCATGACCAATTTGCTAATCTTTTTGTAAAATAAATATCAAAAATTAAGGCTTCAGATGATTCCTTTGAGGCAGATGCGCACGAGGCAGTAGTAGGGTTAAGGCGGCAACTGGAAAAGCACTAGGAGAAAAATGGCTAGTCAACGCATAAACCTGAAGGGCTTTCCTTCGGTTTTATTTTTTTTGAAGCAAATAATACCTTCTCCCCTGCTTTTCCCAGAGGCGCTCACGATCTGCTATGGTGCGTGTCCGAAGTAAGTCAGGAAGTGATTTGCCATCCAAGTGGTTGCTCGCCAGCGTAACGGTGTAGCCTACAGTATCCCAGTCGGAAAGCAAGCGATCCTCTAATATTAAGTAGGTGTAGTTTTTGGCTTCCTCCTTCCATCCTTTCCTTGATAAGTTAACCAAATTATAGGAGGCCCCTAAACTCATCCGAATCTTTGACCCCTCATACAAGTTGCCCGCAAAGCCAATGGGTCTATCTACCCTAATCTCCTCTACGACCCCTGCCGCTTGGCTCCCTTGATGAGGCAAGGAAATCAACCGAGTAATGCCTGTCAGTTGAAAGAATATAAACAAGATGGAAAACGCAAGAACCTCTGGAGGCAGGACAGAAGACCGAAGGAACGCCCTTACGCCATACCCTAAAAATAGAACACCCAATCCAATATAGACAAACGACACCCCTCCACTTGACCCAGTAAATAAGACCCAGGAGTTCACCCCAACCAAAAGAGCCACCAAAGAAAGGAGCAGCAAAGCGGCTACCTTCAGTCCTTTAGCACGTTCCAAGCCACCCCCACGAACTAGTATCCACGCAAGCCAAACGGCCAACACGGGGGTTACGGGCAGCAGGTAGCGCTCGAAAAATTTGCTGGTGAGCGAACTCATTCCTAGAATCGCCAGTGCCCAGAGAAGTACAAATGCAAAAAATTGAGGGTTTTCTTTCCAGGCACTTGTTAAGGTGTCCTTTACATTCGAAATCGCCAAGGCTACCCAAGGGAGAAACATGCCTATCAATAGCAGAGTTGCTACCATTCCATTTTGAAGCACCAACAACACCCGAGAGGTTACACGCCTACCCACTTGATCTTCCAAAAAACTATCCAAAAACGACGAACCGTGCAGCTGCCACATGGCAACAAACCAGAATAAGGAAATTCCTAGTGCCACGAGTAGGGCGGGGAGGTACAGCAGTTTTTTCCAAGAAACTCGCTGCCAGGGATTGAATCGTAGATACAAGATGCCTAAGCCACCTAGAGCCAGGGCTGGAAGCCCTTTTACTTCAAAGGCCAGGGCTAGTCCGAGGTAAAGCAGCCACAGGAACTTTTTCTTTGCTTGCTCTCCATCTCGAAGAAGCCCAGCAAAGCCTACCGCACTACCAGTCAGTGTCAACACCAAAAGTACATCTGGAATGGAACGCGTAGAAGCAAAAATTAGAATGGGATTGGAGGCAGAGATCAATGCTGCGGTTCCTGCAATTTTCCGATCACCAAATACCGTTTTCCCAAGGAGGTAGGTTAGCCCAACTGTAGCGGCTCCTGACAGCAAAAAAAAGAAGCGTGAACCGAAGGCATGCACTCCAAAGAGTTTGAATCCTGCGAGCACTGCCCAATAGGTAAGGATGGGTTTGTTGAAGCGTAGCTCCCCCGAACCCAAATAGGTGGTCAAGTAATCACCGGTCTGAAGCATCTTGACCGCAGCATCCCGGTAGTAAATTTCGTCAGGATAATGCATGTGAAAATCTAGGGCAAAAGGCCCCACCAAGCCACAAAAAAGGAGCAGCAGTATCCAGGGATTGGAAATCACAGCAGAAGGTTGAGCAGCGCGCATCCCTAAAGATACAACAGGTAGCCGAGACTTGTATGTTCCTTCTAGTAAATCGAGTTTTTTAATAAGGTTAAATACTTTGATGTTGTGGTCGTTAATGTGATATATCTAAGTCTTATCTTTTTGATGAGCTAGTTCTAGTTAAAAAGGATTTTGTGATTTTTTTGGATTCTTATAATAAAAATGACAGAGGTCATAAGCGGTGCCAGGTTAGTTAATCAATATATCCAAGCTTATATGATTCGGATGAGAAAAATAAGGATGATGATTGGTTTTAAGATTTAATCAATTCATCAACAAATGCTTATGGAACAAATTATATGAATACTAAATCATGCTGGAAATCAAATAAAGATGGTAAAGTAATTAAGAAATTCTCGCGTTTAGTTGGACAAGAAGAACTTTTTAGAGTTAAAAGCAAAATTCCTAATTAAGTACTTGATGATGTTGAAAAGGAGCTAAAAAAGGTATTTGGGACAAATATTGCATCGAATATTCTCCTGCTACAAATTTAAAATAAAATTATCTCCATCTGGTAACAGATATGATTTTTGAGTACCTCAATTCCAAGCATGCAGATTTTTATGAGCGGGAACCGAATGGCTCTTTGCGAATTCAACGCTCCTGGTCAAAAACCTAAAATACGCTATTGAAACTTTTCGAAAAACTGTAAATAGCACTCAATCATACACGATTTGCCGTGGACTGTGATCCACGGCAGTTGACTCAAATCTTATCCAACCCCCTCCAAAACTTTAAAAAGTAGTACTTCAGCGGGTTGCTGTACTTGAGTTGCTTCCATGGTCGACTCGCATGAGGACGATGCCATACTGGGACATTCATAAGCAATGTGTTTTTGAATCCTAGATCCACCGATTTTTTAGAAATAAAGATATCGTGCCAATCTTTATCCTCATCTAATCCCTTAAAATCAAAAGCCTTCAAAAAGGAAAGTGAAAATAAAGTACAGCAAAAGCTTAAGCTTCGCTGGGTATCGATTACTGCATCTTTTACCCCTATGAACTTAAGGTATGGATAGTTGACTTCTCCCTTATCATCTACGGTCACTGAACCAACCAATCCTGTGTTTGGTTGAGCCGCGAGGTGGTCCAAAAGTGCTTGAATGGTGTTAGGAGTAATCACCACATCCGATTCCACCACCAAAAGCGGGATTTTTGCTTCCAGGGCTTGCCTCTGTGCAAGTTGCAGCACCAAGTTGTAGTTGGGTGAGGGATGATCCGTCAAGTCCTCGATATGAATCAGGTCATAGCCCAGTTCCTCCCGGTGCTTTTCCAAGATGTCCTTAGTTTCGACAGTACTGAAGTCGTTAAAAATGACATACTTGACTTTTACCGTGGATTTAGTAATTGCCCGCGCGGTATCCAGCGTGGTTTCAATTGCGTTTTTTACGGGATTAATGACAAGTACCTGAGGCATGGCTGTATCTAATGGAATGATTGATTTAATTAAATTTGACATCAAGCTGTCTTTTTTGCTAAGGCTTTCAATTGGATATCTATAGCCACTATCTCA
>Ga0222713_10003953_pt1 | contig 15042 bp, 12 predicted proteins | sample C33_649DmetaG_FD_165061 | JGI IMG/M metagenome (GOLD analysis project Ga0222713, IMG submission 165061) | Estuarine water microbial communities from San Francisco Bay, California, United States - C33_649D | ecosystem: Environmental > Aquatic > Marine > Unclassified | place: USA: California...
CTGATTGTCCTCATCGGCGGCATCGTGCTGACCCTGGCGGTGGGAGTGGCGCTATGGTGAAACGCGATGTAGTGGGCGCCCATTACGGCCTGCGCGACTGGCTTGCGCAGCGTGCCACCGCGGTGGTGATGCTGGTGTACACATTGCTGCTTCTGCTGGCTCTGGTGATGCTGCCTAAATTCGATTACTGGCACTGGAAGGCACTGTGGAGCCTGCCGCTGATGCAGTACTCGACGTTGCTGTTCATGGCGGCGCTGCTGTTTCATGCCTGGGTCGGCGTGCGCAACATTTTCATGGATTACATCAAGCTTCCCGGACTGCGCCTGATGCTTTACGTGCTGGTCATTTTTGCATTGATCGCCTATGGCGCGTGGTCGGTGCAGATCCTGTGGGGCTGAAGGTCAATGGCAATTACAACAAGACAGTTTGACGCGGTGGTGGTGGGTGCCGGCGGTTCCGGCTTGCGCGCGGCGCTGCAGCTGGCGGAAGCCAACCTGCGGGTTGCGGTGCTCTCGAAAGTGTTTCCGACCCGTTCGCACACGGTGGCGGCGCAGGGCGGCGTGTCTGCTTCGCTCGGCAACGAGGAGCCGGACAACTGGCACTGGCACATGTATGACACGGTCAAGGGCTCCGATTATCTCGGTGACCAGGACGCGATCGAATTCATGTGCCGCAAGGCCAACGAGGTTGTCATCGAGCTCGAGCATTTCGGCATGCCGTTCGACCGTCTCGACAACGGCAAGATCTACCAGCGGCCCTTCGGTGGTCACACCAGCAATTACGGCGAACGCGCGGTCAAGCGCGCCTGCGCTGCAGCCGACCGTACCGGCCATGCCATGCTGCATACGCTCTACCAGCGCAATGTCCGCGCCCATACCCAGTTCTTCGTCGAATGGATGGCGCTGGACCTGGTGCGCAACCAGGCCGGTGACGTGCTCGGCGTGGTGGCGATGGAAATGGAAACCGGGGAAGTGTCGATCCTGCAGGCGCGTGCCACGTTGCTGGCAACCGGCGGCGCCGGGCGCATTTACTCGGCCAGCACCAATGCCTTCATCAATACCGGCGACGGCCTGGGCATGGCGGCGCGTGCCGGCATTCCGCTGGAAGACATGGAGTTCTGGCAGTTTCACCCGACCGGGGTGGCCGGTGCCGGCGTGCTGATCACCGAGGGCGTGCGCGGCGAGGGCGGATTCCTGCTCAACAAGAACGGCGAGCGCTTCATGGAGCGCTATGCGCCGACGGTCAAGGACCTTGCCAGCCGCGACGTGGTGGCGCGGGCGATGGCTACCGAGATCAAGGAAGGCCGCGGCGCGGGCAAGGAAGCCGACCATATTCTGCTCAAGCTCGATCATCTCGGCGCCGATGTCATCGACAAGCGCCTGCCGGGCATTCGCGAGATTGCCAAGAAATTTGCCAACGTCGATCCGGTCAAGGAACCGATCCCGGTGGTGCCGACTTGCCATTACCAGATGGGCGGCGTGCCCACCAACATGTATGGCCAGGTGCTGGCCGGCCATGATGGCAATGTCATCGTCAACGGTCTTTACGCCGCCGGTGAATGCGCCTGTGTGTCGGTGCACGGCGCCAACCGGCTCGGCACCAACTCGTTGCTCGACCTGCTGGTGTTCGGCAAGGCCTCGGGAGAGCAGGTGGTCAAGGATCTGGCAGGCAGCGGCAGCGCCTTGCAGGAGTTGCCCAAGGATGCCGCCGATCGCGCCCTGGAGCGCGTTGCGCGACTGGATTCAGCCAAATCAGGCGAAAGCGTCAGCGAAGTCGGCGCTGAACTGCGGCGCACGATGCAGAACCACTGCGGCGTTTTCCGTTTTCCCGACAGCCTGGCCGAGGGCGTGAAGAAAATCGCCGAAGTGGCCGAGCGTGCGAAGCATCTGCATGTCAAGGACAAGAGTAAGGTGTTCAACACCGCGCGGGTGGAAGCGCTGGAACTGGAAAATCTGGTCGAGGTTGCGGTTTCGACCATGGTTTCAGCCCATGCCCGCCAGGAGTCACGCGGCGCCCACGACCGCAGCGATTTCCCCAAGCGCGATGACGTCAACTGGATGAAGCACACCTTCTGGTACAAGATCGGCAATCGTCTGGAATACCGTCCGGTCAACCTCAAGCCGCTGACCGTGGCATCGTTCGAGCCCAAGGCCCGGGTTTACTGACCGGATTACAGGAATCAAGGAATAACGGATGCGCATTTCCATTTACCGCTACAACCCCGACGCCGATGCCGCGCCGCGGATGCAGGATTACGATATTGCCCTGGAACCCACCGACCGCATGCTGCTCGATGTGCTGATCCGGGTGAAGTCCGTGGATGACACCTTTGCGTTCCGCCGCTCCTGCCGGGAAGGGGTATGCGGATCGGATGCGATGAATATCAACGGCAAGAACGGCCTGGCCTGCATCACCAAGGTCGCCGACCTCAAGGAACCGGTGGTGATCAAGCCGCTGCCGGGATTGCCGGTGATCCGCGACCTGATCGTCGACATGTCGCAGTTTTTCAAGCAATACCACTCGGTTACGCCCTATGTCGTGAATGACACGCCGCGTCCCGAGACCGAGCGCCTGCAGTCGCCGGAAGACCGCGAGGAACTCAACGGCCTCTACGAATGCATCCTCTGCGCCTGCTGCTCGACCTCGTGTCCTTCATTCTGGTGGAATCCTGACAAGTTCGTCGGTCCGGCGGGGCTGCTGCAGGCTTACCGTTTCATAGCCGATACCCGTGACCAGGTGACCAATCAGCGGCTGGACAACCTGGAAGATCCCTACCGGTTGTTCCGTTGTCATTCGATCATGAATTGCGTCGATGTCTGTCCCAAGGGGCTGAATCCGACCAAGGCGATCGGCAAGATCAAGGATTTGCTGGTGAAGAGGACGGTATGAGCCATCCGGCGAGGGGCCCCGTCTTGACGGGGATCGACGGCAATGCGAATGCCGTCGGACGCCGACGCTGAGGGCACATGTTGCAAGTACAGGCGTTCGGAGGCGGCACGGTGTGGGACGCCAGATTTGTGGCAGTGGTGGCGTAGATGTCTGATCTGGACCGAATCCGCTGGCAATGCCGGCGGGGCATGCTGGAGTTGGATCTCGTGTTGAACCGGTTTGTGGAGGAGGATATGGCGGCACTCGATCCGGAGCAGTTGCAGACATTCAAGAATTTGCTGGCTGAGGCCGATACCCAACTGTTGTCCTGGGTTATGGGGCAGACCGAACCGCCAGCCCCGTATGTCGCGCTGATCCGCAGATTGCGCCAGAACTGAAACAGTTCATATCTGGAATTGACGTGAGGTTGTTTTAATAAGTAATTGTTTTTACGGAGAATTATATGAAAGAAAAACTCGCAACCCTGTCCTTTAGCGACGGCACCCCCTCCGTTGATTTCCCGGTTATCGGCGGCACGATCGGACCTGACGTCATCGATGTCCGCAGCCTTTATGCCAAGACCGGCAAGTTCACCTATGACCCCGGTTTCATGTCCACGGCGAGTTGCCGCTCGACCATTACCTACATCGACGGCGACGAGGGCATCCTGCTCTATCGCGGTTATCCGATCGAGCAGCTGGCCGAGAAATGCGATTTTCTCGAAGTGGCCTATCTGATTCTCAACGGCGAACTGCCGAACAAGCAGCAGAAGCAGGAGTTCGACGACATCGTCACCAAGCACACCATGGTGCACGACCAGATGACCTTCTTCTTCCGCGGATTCCGCCGCGATGCGCATCCGATGGCCGTGCTCTGCGGCGTGGTCGGCGCGCTGTCGGCCTTCTACCACGATTCGATCAATATTCACGATGCGCGCAGCCGTGAAATTTCCGCCTTCCGCCTGATTGCCAAGCTGCCGACCATTACGGCAATGGCCTACAAGTACAATTCGGGTCAGCCGTTCATGTATCCGAAGAACTCGCTGAACTATACCGAGAACTTTCTGCACATGATGTTCGGCACGCCCTGCGAGGAATACAAGCCGAACCCGGTGATTTCGCGGGCGATGGACCGCATCCTGATCCTGCACGCCGACCACGAACAGAACGCTTCGACTTCGACAGTGCGCCTGGCCGGTTCGACCGGCGCCAATCCCTTCGCCTGCATCTCCGCCGGCATTGCCAGCCTGTGGGGTCCGGCACACGGCGGCGCCAACGAAGCGGTGCTGAAGATGCTCGACGAGATCGGCGAAGAGAAGAACATTCCGGCCTTCATCAAGCGGGTCAAGGAAAAGGACGGCCATGCGATGCTGATGGGCTTCGGCCACCGCGTCTACAAGAACTATGATCCTCGCGCCAAGATCATCCAGCGCACCTGCCACGAAGTGCTGGAAGAACTCGACATGAAGGACAACAAGCTGATCAAGCTGGCGATGAAGCTGGAAAAGATCGCGCTGGAAGACGATTACTTCATCAAGCGCAAACTCTATCCGAACGTCGATTTCTATTCGGGCATCGTCTACAGGGCACTGGGCATCCCGGTCAGCATGTACACCGCCATCTTCGCGCTGGCGCGCACGGTCGGCTGGATCGCTCAATGGAAGGAACTGATCGCCGATACCGACCAGAAGATCGGGCGTCCCCGCCAGCTGTTCACCGGTGCCAAGCGCCGCGAATTCGTGCCCGTGGGCAAACGCAAGTAATGATCCGGAACAGGGCACGACAGGACTGAAAGACAGGTGCTGAAATGATTAAGGAATCCCGCGGAACCTCACTGCTGTTCGGCGCCAATGCGCCGTTCGTCGAAGGGCTCTACGAGCAGTACCTGAAGGATCCGCAGTCGGTGGAGCCACGCTGGCGCGGTTATTTCGACGAACTGCAGCGGCTGGACGACGGCCCGGCGGACGTGTCGCACAGTGAGGTGCAGCAGCACTTCATCGAACTTTCGCGCAGCCGGCGTCCTGTTGCTGCGGGCGGCTCCGAAGTCACGCAGAAAAACCTGCAAAAGCAGTTCTCGGTGATGCAGCTGATTTCGGCCTACCGCTTCCAGGGCAATCGCGTAGCCGATACGGATCCGTTGAAGCGCATCGTCGATGCGCCCGTGATCGCCGAACTCGACCCGGCGCATTACGGACTGGGCGAACAGGACATGGACACGGTGTTCGACACCGGCACGCTGCACGGTCCGGCGCGGGCGACACTGCGTGAAATCCTGCAGGCGCTGCGCGATACCTACTGCAGGACCATCGGCGTCGAATATATGTACATGTCCGACATTCCGCAGAAGCGCTGGATGTCGGAACGGCTGGAACCGTCACGCGGACGTCCGAGTTATGACGCTGCTTTCAAAAAACACCTGCTTGACCGCCTGACTGCGGCCGAGACGCTGGAAAAATATCTCAACGCCAAATACGTCGGCCAGACCCGGTTTTCGCTGGAGGGCGGCGACGGCCTGATCCCGATGCTTGATCACCTGCTGCAACGTGCCGGCGGCGCCGGGGTGCAGGAGATGGTGATTGGCATGGCGCATCGCGGGCGTCTCAATGTGCTGGTCAACACGCTGGGTAAGATGCCCAAGGACCTGTTTTCGTCGTTCGAAGGCAAGCAGCATGCCGAAGTACTGGCCGGCGACGTGAAGTATCACGACGGCTTTTCCTCGAATGTGATGACGCCCGGCGGCCCGATGCATGTCACGGTCGCATTCAATCCTTCGCATCTCGAAATCGTCAATCCCGTGGTGGAAGGTTCGGTGCGCGCCCGCCAGCACCGGCGCAAGGACCATACCGGCGGTCAGGTATTGCCGGTGCTGATCCACGGCGACGCCGCGTTCTCGGGGCAGGGCGTGATCCAGGAAGTGCTCAATTTCGCCGAGACACGGGGCTACGGTACCGGCGGCACGGTGCACATCATCATCAACAACCAGATCGGCTTCACCACCTCGGACCCGCGTGATTCGCGTTCGACCACCTACTGTTCGGACGTGGTGAAGATGCTTGAAGTGCCGATTTTCCATGTCAACGGCGACGATCCGGAGGCCATTGCCTTCGTCACCGAAATCGCCCTCGATTACCGGATGAAATTCCAGAAGGACGTGGTGATCGACCTCGTCTGCTACCGCCGGCTCGGGCACAACGAGCAGGACGAGCCGATGGTCACCCAGCCGATGATGTACCGGCGCATCCACGCCCATCCGACGCCGCGCAAAGCTTATGCCGACCGGCTGATCGGCGAAGGCCTGATTACCGAGGCTGACGCAGAAAATATGGTCAGCGAATTCCGCAATGCGCTGGATCGTGGATACCACACCAACCAGACCATACTTTCCAACTTCAAGCCGCCGTTCGAGACCAACTGGATGCCGTACCGGGGCACCAAGTGGAACGAGAACGATGACACGCGGCTGCCGCTCGAGCACCTGCAGATGCTGGCGCGCAAGGTCTGCGAAGTGCCTGCCAATTTCAAGCTGCACCCGCGGGTGCAGAAGATCATGGACGACCGGCGCCTGATGGCCGAGGGCAAGCTGCCGCTGGACTGGGGCATGGCCGAGACGCTGGCCTATGCGACGCTGCTCACCGAGGGATTTTCGGTGCGCCTGTCAGGCCAGGATTCGGGGCGCGGCACGTTTTTCCACCGCCACGCGGTGCTGCACGACCAGGGACGCGAGCGCTGGGACCAGGGCACCCATGTGCCGCTGCAGCACCTGGCGCCGGACCAGGGCGATTTCGTGGTCATCGACTCGGTGCTGTCGGAGGAGGCGGTGCTGGGTTTCGAATACGGTTACGCCACCTCCGGACCGAAGGAGCTGGTGATCTGGGAGGCGCAGTACGGCGACTTCGTCAACGGCGCGCAGGTGGTCATCGACCAGTTCATCGCCTCTGGTGAAGTGAAATGGGGGCGCATGTGCGGCCTGACGATGATGCTGCCCCATGGTTACGAAGGTGCGGGACCTGAACATTCTTCGGGCCGCATTGAGCGTTTCCTGCAATTGTGCGCGGACTACAACATGCAGGTCTGCGTGCCTGCGACGCCGGTGCAGATGTATTACCTGCTGCGCCGGCAGATGGTGCGCCCGCACCGCAAGCCGTTGATCATTTTTTCGCCGAAGAGCCTGCTGCGGCACAAGGAATCGGTATCGCCGCTGGAGGAATTTGCCAATGACAAGTTCAATCCGGTCAATGAAGACTGGGATGCGCGTGAAATCGACCCGGAAAAAGTCGAGCGGGTGATTTTCTGCAGCGGCAAGGTCTATTACGACCTGCGTAACGAACGGCGGGCGCGCGCCCTGCAGAATGTGCCGCTGGTGCGCATCGCGCAGATCTATCCGTTCCCGCACGACGAATTCCGTGCCCAGATCGTGCGCTACAAGAACGCCAAGGAAATCGTCTGGTGCCAGGAAGAACCGCGCAACCAGGGTTCATGGCGGCATATCCAGCATTACCTGATGCGCCATCTGCTGCCGCACCAGAAGCTGTACTACGCCGGGCGCGATTCGTCGGCATCTCCCGCGGCCGGCTACAAATCGCTGCACGAGAAACAGCAGAAGGACCTGGTCGATCAGGCGCTCACGCCCTCCGGTGGCAGCGAACCGCGGATGTTCCTCCGTCCGCGTGCGCTGGCGGAAGGCGAAGAACATTAATTTATTAATATAATCAATAGTTTACGGAGTAATCATGCTCGTTGATGTGAAGGTGCCGCAGCTCTCGGAATCGGTGGCCGAGGCGACCCTGGTGTCGTGGCACAAGAAGGCCGGTGAATACATCAAGCGCGACGAAAATCTGGTCGATATCGAAACCGACAAGGTCGTGCTGGAAACGCCCGCGCCGCAGGCGGGGGTGCTGGTCAAGATCGTCAAGACCGACGGCAGCACGGTTACCAGCAACGAAATCATTGCCCAGATCGATACTGACGGGAAACCGGATGCAGCGGGAGCCGCAACAACTTCCGCGCAGCCGGCGGCAGCACCAGCCGCAGCAGAAAAGCCCGGAGCGCCGGTGGCGATGCCTTCGGCCCAGAAGCTGGCGGCGGAAAAGAATGTCGATACCTCGGCCCTCAGCGGTACCGGCCGCGGCGGGCGCGTGACCAAGGGTGACGTACTGCAGGCTGCTGAAGGCGGTGCGCGGAGCGCAGCGCCGGCAGCTGCGGCTGCCCCGGCACGGGCGATGCCCGCCGTTGACCTGGGCGATCTGGGCGAGCGTCCGGAACAGCGGGTGCCGATGTCGCGGTTGCGTGCACGCATCGCCGAACGCCTGGTGCAGTCGCAGTCCACTGCGGCGATCCTGACCACGTTCAACGAGGTCAACATGCAGCCGGTGATCGACCTGCGCAACCGTTACAAGGACCGCTTCGAGAAAGAGCATGGCGTCAAGCTCGGTTTCATGTCGTTCTTCGTCAAGGCGGCTGTGCATGCACTTAAGAAATATCCGGTGGTGAACGCCTCGATCGACGGCAACGACGTCGTCTATCACGGTTACTACGACATCGGCATTGCGGTGGGCAGCCCGCGCGGCCTGGTGGTGCCCATCCTGCGCAACTGCGACCAGATGACGCTGGCTGATATCGAGAAGCAGATTACCGAGTACGGCAAGCGTGCGCAGGACGGCAAGCTGACCATCGAAGAACTGACTGGAGGCACCTTTTCGATTTCCAACGGCGGGGTGTTCGGCTCGATGCTGTCGACGCCGATCATCAATCCCCCGCAGTGCGCGATTCTCGGCGTGCACGCGACCAAGGAGCGCGCGGTGGTGGAGAACGGCCAGATCGTGATCCGGCCGATGAATTACCTTGCGCTGTCCTATGACCATCGCATCATCGACGGCCGCGAAGCGGTGCTGTCACTGGTGGCGATGAAAGATGCGCTGGAAGACCCGGCGCGGATACTGCTGGATATCTGAAATGGCCAAATCTTTCGACGTCGTCGTCATCGGCGCCGGTCCCGGCGGCTACATTGCGGCGATCCGTGCCGCGCAGCTCGGCCTGCAGGTGGCCTGCATCGATGAATGGAGCACGCCGGAAGGCAAGCCGGCGCCGGGCGGCACCTGCACCAATGTCGGCTGTATCCCGTCCAAGGCGCTGCTGCAGTCCTCGGAGAATTTCGAGCATGCCGGCCATGCGTTCGCCGACCACGGCATCCAGGTCAAGGGCCTGGCGATGGATGTTGCGCAGATGCTCAAGCGCAAGGACAAGGTGGTCAAACAGAACAACGAGGGCATCCTTTACCTGTTCAAGAAGAACAAGGTGACCTTTTTTCATGGCAGGGGATCGTTCGCCGGCGGCGGTTCCGGAGCCTGGCAGGTCCAGGTATCGGGCAAGTCAGCAGAGGTGCTGACGGCCAAAAACGTGATCATTGCCACCGGGTCGACTCCGCGGGCACTGCCCGATGTGCCATTCGACAACAAGCTGATCCTCGACAACGCCGGTGCGCTGGCCATCGCGGAAGCGCCGAAAAAACTCGGCGTCATCGGCGCCGGCGTGATCGGGCTGGAGATGGGCAGCGTGTGGCGGCGGCTGGGTGCGGAAGTCACCGTTCTCGAAGCGCTGCCGGCTTTCCTCGGTGCGGCTGACGAACAGGTCGCCAAGGAAGCACAGAAGGTTTTTGCGAAACAGGGCCTCGCCATCCACACCGGGGTCAAGGTCGGCAAGATTACGACCAAGAAGAACGTTACCGTTGAATACACCGACAGCGCCGGTGCTGCGCAGACGCTCACCGTCGACAGGCTGATCGTGTCGATCGGCCGGGTGCCCAACACCGAGGGTCTCAACGCCAAGGCGGTGGGCCTGAAAATCGACGAACGCGGTTTCGTCGCCGTCGACAATGATTGCAAAACCGGACTGCCCGGGGTGTGGGCGGTGGGTGACGTGGTACGCGGGCCGATGCTGGCGCACAAGGCCGAGGAAGAGGGCGTGGCGGTGGTCGAACGCATCGCCGGCAAGCACGGCCATGTCGATTTCAACACCGTGCCGTGGGTGATCTATACCTCGCCCGAAATCGCCTGGGTCGGCAAGACGGAGCAGCAGCTGAAGAAAGAGGGCGTCAAATACCGCGCGGGATCTTTCCCGTTCATGGCCAACGGCCGTGCGCGCGCATTGGGCGATACCACCGGTTTCGTCAAATTCCTCGCAGATGAACGCACAGACCGCATCCTCGGCGTGCACATCATCGGACCCATGGCGTCCGAGCTGATCGCGGAAGCGGTGGTGGCAATGGAATTCGGCGCCGCTGCGGAAGACATCGCGCTGATCTGCCATGCCCATCCCTCGCTGTCGGAGTCGATGAAGGAAGCCGCTCTGGCGGTCGGCAATCGCACATTGAACCTGTGATGATCGTGCGGGGCGACACCCTGCATGGCGACCTGCCGCGCCCCTGTTGATGAACGCTGAGACTGCTCCGGGTGAATTTGCGGCTTTCCTGCGCCGGCAGGCGCAAGCACAGGGCTTTTCTCCGGATGAGGAACAGTTGCATGCCGCCCGTGAACTGCAGCGCGTAGATGACGGCCTGAACCCCGGCAATCGTGAAGGACGCGGTTTGCTCGGCCTGTTTGACCGCCGGCACCGGGTGCGCGGGGTCTACCTGTGGGGCGGCGTCGGTCGCGGCAAGAGCTTCCTGATGGACAGTTTCTTCGCCTATACGCAGGCGGAGCGCAAGAAGCGCATCCACTTTCACCGTTTCATGCAGGAAATCCACAAGTCACTGCATGCCCACCAGGGCCAGGAAGAGCCGATGTCGCTGGTGGCGCGCGACATCGCCGATCAGGTGAAGCTGCTGTGCCTGGACGAATTCCATGTCACCGATATCACCGATGCGATGCTGATGCGTCGCCTGCTGGAAGGGTTGATGGCGGAAGGGGTGGTGTTGCTGACGACGTCGAATTTCGCGCCCGACGAACTCTACATGCACGGCCTGCAGCGCACCCAGTTCCTGCCGGCGATCGATTTGATCAAGACCCGGATGACCGTGGTCAATGTCGACGGCGGCACCGACTACCGGCTGCGCGAACTGGAACGTGCCGGAACCTACCACGTGGGATCTCAGGCCGATGCCCGTCTCGAGCAGACCTTCAGGACGATCGCCGGCGGCGAAGGTGATGCCGACGCGCTCGACATCGAAGAACGGTTGATACGCGTGCGGCGCAGCGCTTCGGGAGTGGCGTGGTTCGATTTTGCCGAGCTGTGTGCGGGCCCCCGCGGCAAACCCGATTACATCGAGCTGGGACGGCGCTACCACACCATACTGATTTCAGGCGTACCGCGTTTTACCGGCGCCGATGCCGACGTGCTGCGCCGGTTTGTGTGGCTGGTGGATGAGTTTTATGATCGCAGGGTCAAGCTGATGCTGGGTGCCGCGGTGCCTGCCGCCGACCTGGTGGCGGATGCCAAGGACAGTGACGGTTTCCAGGCGCATCTCAATGCATCGCTGAAGGAACGCCTGGCGAGCCGCCTGACCGAGATGCAGACGCATCAGTACCTGGCGTTGGCACATTTGCCGTGAGGGATTATGGAACACAGCAAGGCATACAGAATATTCAATGAAAACAACAAGATAGAAGGACGCATCTGCGACGTGCCGGTGGCCGAGATCGGTCGCGGCGAGATCGTATTTCGCTGCGCCTGGTCGAGCGTGAACTTCAAGGACGCACTGGCCGCAACCGGCACTGGCGGCAAGATCATCCGCAACTATCCGCTGATCGGCGGCATCGATGCTGCCGGCACCGTGCTGAGTTCCGCTGATCCGCGGTTCAAACCGGGCGATGAAATCATCTGCACCAGCTATGACATGGGCGTGGCCCACGACGGGGGTTTTTCCCAGGTCTGTCGCGTGCCCGCCGACTGGGCGGTGCCGCTGCCCAAGGGCCTGACGCTGCACGAAGCGATGGCGCTGGGTACCGCCGGCTACACCGCGGGGCTGGCGGTCGAGCTGCTGGAATTGAACGGCATGGCGCCCAACAACGGCAAGGTGCTGGTCAACGGCGCCACCGGCGGGGTCGCGAGTCTGGCGATCGATATGCTGGCAGCCAAGGGTTATTCAGTGACTGCAGTCAGCGGCAAGCCGGATGCCCACGATTTCCTGCGTCAACTGGGTGCTGCTGAAATTCTCGATCGCAGCAAAATCGAATTCGGTTCACGCCCGCTGGAAAAACCGCTGTGGGCTGCGGCTTTCGACTCGGTCGGCGGCGACCAGCTCGGCTGGCTGACGCGGACGCTGCAGCCGCAGGGTCTGATCGCATCCTTCGGCAACGCCGGTGGCATTGAATTCAAGACCACGGTCCTGCCTTTCATCCTGCGTGGCATACGGCTGATCGGTGTTGATTCCGCGGCCACACCGATGCCGTTGCGGCGGCGTGTCTGGGATCGCCTTGCCGCGGATCTGAAACCGCCGCATCTGGACAGGATTGCGCAGGTTATAGAGCTTGCAGAATTGCCGGGATATTTCGAGCGCATGCTCAAGGGCGGCATACGCGGCCGGGCAGTGGTCAGGATTTTGTAAGTCCCTGCGGGGGATAATATCCCTGCTGCCGGCCCGGATATCATCGAGAATCAACGGGTTGGAAATCCGAGGAGGGGATATGGGCAAATACACTGATTTTCATCGCCGCTCCATCCAGGACCGTGATGCGTTCTGGACGGAAGAGGCGAAGCGCATCGACTGGCACAAGCCGTTCAGCAAGGTTCTGCAGTACGACAGACCGCCCTTTGCGCGCTGGTTTGTCGGCGGCGAAACCAATCTCTGCCACAACGCGATAGACCGTCATCTTTCCAGCCGCGGCAATCAGCCGGCGCTGGTTTACATCTCGAGTGAAACCGGAGCGGAAAAAAGCTACACCTACCGCGAGCTGCATGCCGAGGTGAACGTGATGGCGGCGGTGATCGCGGCGCAGGGCGTCAAGCGCGGCGACCGCGTGCTGATCTACATGCCGATGATTCCAGAGGCGGTGTTTGCGATGCTCGCCTGCGCGCGCTTGGGTGCGGTGCATTCGGTGGTGTTCGGCGGTTTTGCGGCGGCGAGCTGCGCGACCCGGATCGACGATGCCAAACCGAAGCTGCTGATCACTGCCGACGCCGGCATGCGCGGCGGCAAGGCCATCATCTACAAGCCGCTGGTGGACGAAGCCGTGCGCCTGGCGAAACATCCGCCGCAGAAAGTAATCATCGTCAATCGCGGCATCGACAAGGACCTGAAGCTGGTGGCCGGTCGCGACCTGGATTACGCCGAGCTGGCCAAACAGCATGCCGGCGCGCAGGTGCCGGTGACCTGGGTCGAATCCAGCGAACCTTCCTACATCCTCTATACCTCCGGCACCACGGGCAAGCCGAAAGGCGTGCAGCGCGACACCGGCGGCTATGCCGTCGCACTGGCCGGTTCCATGGAGCACATTTACTGCGGCCAGCCGGGAGAGGCGATGTTCACCACCTCCGACATCGGCTGGGTGGTGGGGCACTCGTACATCGTTTACGGACCGCTGATCCGCGGCATGACCACCATCCTCTATGAAGGCTGCCGATACGGCCCGACGCCGGCATCTGGTGGAAAATCGTCGCCAACTACAAGGTCAGCGTGATGTTTTCGTCGCCGACAGCAGCCCGGGTGCTGAAGAAGCAGGATCCGGCCTATCTGACCAAATATGACCTGTCGTCGCTGAAACACCTGTTTCTGGCCGGTGAACCGCTGGATGAGCCCACCCATCGCTGGATCCAGGAAGCGCTGAAAAAACCGGTGATCGACCATTACTGGCAGACCGAAACCGGCTGGCCGATCCTGTCTCTGGCCCCGGGCGTGGAGCCGGCGAAGGTCAAGTACGGCACCCCGGGATTCCCGGTCTACGGTTACGACATGAAACTGCTGCGCGAGTCGGACGCGAAGGAGACTGCGCCGGACGAGAAGGGCGTGCTGACCATCACCCCGCCGCTGCCGCCGGGCTGCATGACCACGATTTGGGGCGATGACCAGCGCTTCATCGATACTTATTTCACCGCGTTTCCGGACCAGGTGCTGTATTCGACCTTTGACTTCGGCGTGCGCGACAAGGAAGGCTACACCTTCATCCTCGGCCGCACCGACGACGTCATCAACGTCGCCGGGCACCGCATCGGCACCCGCGAAATCGAGGAAGCAGTACAGTCGCACACCAACATTGCCGAAGTCGCCGTGGTCGGCGTCAACGATGCAGTGAAAGGCCAGATGCCGCTGGCGTTTGCGGTGGTCAAGGACGCTTCGAAGGTCGCCGGTGAGGAAGCACGTTCCGCGCACGAGAAGGAGGTCATGGCCGCCGTGGACAAGGCGCTGGGCGCGATTGCGCGGCCCAAGCGCGTCTTGTTCGTGACCCTGCTGCCGAAAACGCGTTCCGGCAAACTCCTGCGGCGTTCCATCCAGGCGCTGGCCGAAGGGCGCGACCCGGGTGATCTGACCACGATCGAGGATCCCTCGGCGCTGGAGCAGATCCGCTCAGCATTGACTGCCTGAGCAACAATGACAGCATGATTCGTGGAGAGGTGATGTATAAATTATTGATTTTATTGATACTTACTTCATCTGTCGTGGTCCAGGCTGCTGACTATCCAACGCGACCTATACGCATGGTGGTGGCCTATGCACCTGGCGGTACCACGGATTTCACTGCACGAGTGGTTGCTCCGAAACTGACGGAACTGCTGGGGCAGACCGTAGTTGTGGACAACCGGCCCGGTGCGGGATCCATACTCGGCACCGATCTCGTGGCCAAGGGTACGCCCGACGGCTACACGATCATGATGGCTGATACCACCTACGGCATCATCCCGGCGATCTATGCGAAGCTGCCGTTCGACGTGCAGAAGGATTTCGCGACGATTTCCCAGATCATGACCGTACCCAACGCGCTGGTGGTGCATCCATCCGTTGCTGCGCGCAGCGTTAAGGAACTGGTAGAGCTGGCCAGATCCAAACCCGGACAGCTGACGTTCGGTTCAGGCGGTGTCGGCACGCCGCTGCACATGGCAGGAGAGCAATTGAAGGTCGCGGCCGGCATCAACATGCTGCACGTGCCGCACAAGGGGGCGGCGCCGGCGATGGCGAGTCTGCTCGGCGGGCAGATCACGCTGGTATTCCCGACGCTGACGCTGGCTGTGCCACAGGTGAAATCGG